>Ga0207671_10001969_pt1 | contig 22659 bp, 20 predicted proteins | sample KBSC24metaG_FD_184352 | JGI IMG/M metagenome (GOLD analysis project Ga0207671, IMG submission 184352) | Corn rhizosphere microbial communities from Kellogg Biological Station, Michigan, USA - KBS C2-4 metaG (SPAdes) (version 2) | ecosystem: Host-associated > Plants > Roots > Rhizosphere > Soil... | reverse complement strand
GGCAGTGAGGCTTTGCTTGTTCAGAGTTCCGGTTGTGACTCTTTTAGCGAGTCAGCGTCGCTTCTCCACCCCACGGACAAAAACCTGTCCGTGGGGGCCCCGTTCGCGACGTAGCAAGTCAGCAAGTCAGCGGGCGCTCGCCTGACGACTGGAGTCTCTTCACCCCATGGATCAGAGACCGATCGGCGAGCAGCCGTGCACGACGTTGGCGAGTTGGCGTGGTTTGCCTGGGCTCACTGTTTACAGGAGTGAGCTGGCGCGTTGTTGGCGATTTCAGTGGTGATTCAGATAGAGATTTAACTGCGACTTCATTGTGCGCCGGGGAGGGGTAATTACCTGCAAAATGGGCGGGGTGAATTTTCGGAATGGAATGAGGGACTTAGGTGGGGGTAGATGGGGAGAGGGATTGACGAATTCTGAGCTGAACCGGTTTGAGTGCTAGTTTTTCGCGAGGTTCTTCCAGAGGATGGCGGCGAGCACGACAAGGACGGAGAGCAGCCGGATGAGGAAGATCATCGGTGTGCCGATGTTGGGGTGGGGGAGCTCAAGGATTGCGGCGTTGGTGCAGCCCTGGACGACGAAGAAGATGAGGAAAGCGAGGAAGAGGGGGTCGCGGGTGGAGCGGTAGAAACGCAGGAAGAAGAGGCCGGCAACCAGAGAACAGGCGGCAATGAAACCCAGGAGGAAGTAGTCCAGAACCGGATGATCGATGGGGCTCATTGGCTCTCCCAGACAAGACCCCATAGGAGCAGGGCCATGGCAATGGCTGTTGCACTGAGCCGGTAGGTATAGAGGTCGGCGGCGAGGAAGATGCGGAGGTCAGCAATGCGGAGCGCATTGGAAACGGCGAGTCCCACGAAGCAGAGACCGCTCCAGAGCAGGAGCCGTTTGCGGACGTTCTGATAAGCGCGGAGGAGAAGACCGGCGCATAGCACGGTGGTAAGGAGGGTGAGAAGGTCGAGCGCCATGGTCATCAGTCCCGGTCCTTTTTGAAGCGGAATGCCCGGGCGAACTCGCGAACGGAGGGGGATGCCTTCGAATGTAGCATGGTGGAAATGCGAACGATCTCGCGGCGATAAGCAGTGTCGACGCGGAACATCCACTCGTTCTGCTCATCATTGCGGGGCAGGTAGGAAAAGCGCGGAGGGGATGCGGCTGATTGTTGTATGAGTTGCTGGCGGAGGAGATCCTGAAGGATTTCCGCGACTCTTTCCGGGGGTACATAGATGCGGGAGGCAAGCTCCTCTGCGGTCCAGCCAACGGGGCGACTGTTCCAGAGAAGTATGACGGCCTCGAGATGGGGGACGCTGTCGAGCTTCTCAAGAATGTACTCGTAAACGTCTGTTTCCGGCCCTGGGTTCGGCATGAGCGCTCACGCAAGTGGGAATGCGGTGCGGCAGGATACAGGCTAGGACGTCGAGCAAGTACGGCAGTTACAGCAGGGGTGTTGCGCAGATGTCTCGATCAGCGAATCGGCAGCGCGCTGGTCTCGTGCTGGAGCCGGGCTTTGCGGACGAGCACGGGAACGCCAAATGCGAGTCCGGCGACGATGGCGGTGGAGAGCAGGTCGTTGCGATAGAACGGCAGCCCGGCAGCATAGCAGGTCATCAAGCCAGCGAGGGTGTGGGGATACATGTCAGTGGCGAGCGGTTGAGTATGGCTCGACACGGCCCAGACGGCGTAATTGGAGACGAGCCAGAAGGAAGTGGGTCCGAGGACTACGGCAGCGCCGACCCGGAGCCACGAGGTCCGCGCCTTGAGCAGGATCGCGCCGAGGGCCATGACAGCGACAATCCAGGCCCAGGTGGTGACGTAGGAGGTCCATACGAACTGGTAGTGATAGCTGTAGACGGTGAGGAAGTAGTCCGTAGCTATGAGGGCTGCGAGGGGGGCCAGCATTTCGCGCCATGAGCGCCGCGCACCGAAATAGAGCAACGCGCCACCGACTGCCGTGAAGTTGAGCCAGCCATGGTGGGGCATGACGCGGGTGAGGATGGCGAGAACCAGCAGCAGATAAGCGGGCATGAGAACCTCTGGTTTACGGAAGATCCGGTTAGGGCTGCACCGGCTAGAGACAAGTACCATTGTCAGACCTGGAGGCCAGTCGGTCAACCTCGGAGAGTGCGGGGTGAATAAAAGTTTCCATCCCGCGGGAGCAACCCCGGATGGTGACCGGTGTTGAACAGAACAATTACTTTTTTCGCTTTTGGGGCGCTCAGGCAATTGCGCGGAAAGCGAAAAGCCGTCAAGCTGGAAGTCAGGATCAACTGAGTGAGAATTCTTGAAGCCTTCGCATTTGCCCTGGTAGCTACATCCCTGGGAAGCCCTGCCCTGGCGCAGGGGACACAAGAGCCAACTTCGGCGACGTTGGAGGCTCAAGGAGCCGTGAGCGCGCCTACACCCGTGGTTGCGCCGAGCGCCGCGCTGCGGATGATGGAGGAGTTCAAGGACGCCGACGTCAAGTTCGATACGAACGAGCTGGTGGACATTCTGCGCGATCGCCGGCATGAGGGGTGGGTTCTGGCTGCGTATCCTGACCCGAGGACGGCACAGCCGCTGATTGGAGCGGGGTTCAGCCTGGATTTGCCGGAGCGCGAACATCCGCAGATCGATGCGAACAATCCGCACCCGTTTCTGGAGCCTTCTTCGGCCGACTTGTGGCAGGCGGCGGGGTTCGATCCGGCGCGGCTGGATGACATTCTGAAGGTCTTCTACGAGCGGAGACATACGTGGAGCAAGCGGACATGGCGGAAGAAGCTGTTCAGCCTGCCGGCACAGATTTCGGATGACGACGCGATCCAGCTGGTGAGGGTGGGGGCCATCCAGGCGATCTATAACGCCAAGGCGTATTGCCGGAACTTTGACCAGCTGAACGGGCCGCAGCAGATGGCCATGGCGCAACTGGTGTACCAGATGGGCGTGAATCTGGAGCACTTCAATGCGTTTCTGACGACGATTAATCCTGGGGCAGCGCCGCGCGGGCAGAAGATTGTGAGTGCGGACGCCGGGGCCGAAGTGCAGACGGCGGCAGACTCGCCGATGTTTGCGCAGGCGATGCAGGATGCTACGGCAACGCCGGCGCCGGCGGTGATGGGTCAGATGGATCAGTCGCCGGAGTACTGGCTCGGTGTGCAGCAGTCGCTGATGGGAAGCCAGTGGGCGCACAAGTACCGGACGCGGGCGATTTCAGTGATTGCGATGCTGGATCCGGCGTATTCCGACGATCCTACGGCGGCGGAGAAACGGGTGGGTGCGGTGCTGAGGCCGGCGGTGGTGCACCGGCATAGAGTTCGGCATGCGGCGGCAGCCCGGCAGGTTTCGGCGACGAAGCGTCACGGTAAGAGCGGGAAGGCGAAGCGGACTTCAGTTCGCGCGAAGAGCCGAAAGCGAGCCTAGCTGAAGAAGATCGGGAGTGCGCCGAGGTTTACATTCCATTTTTAATCTCTTAGCGAGTTAGCTTGCTGCGCACGTTGCGAGTCAGCAAGTCAGCGGGTGTGCTGCGAACGTCCGCTCATTCATGGATGAAATAAGGCGGAGCAATCCGCCTATTTTTGTTCGCGGCCGCCCATTTCCATTCCGGCTTCTTCTTTTCCATTCACGATGTAGACGGCACCGGTGAGGCCGCTGGGTGGACGGGTGCTTCCGGTGCCGCGGAAATCGTATCCGAAACGCAGATCGGTGAATTCGACCGTGGTCCAGGTCCGGCCGGGAGGGAGCCTGGGCGGATCGACACCAACGAGTTGGACCTGGCCGATGTCGGATACGACGGCCCATGAACCCCAGTCGAGATAGACCTTTCCGAGAGATGTCTGCTTCGCGGTTTCGACGGCGGCGGTGTACCTGGGCTTATACATCTGGTCGGTCTGTGAATCGCTTTCGATGTCGTCGGTACGTGTGTTGACTTCGGCGAATTGATAGTAGCCCGGGGTCTCGACGATCACGTGCCAGCGGAAGGGATTCCAAGGGTAGGGTTCGACGCCGATGCGATCGACTGTGTCGAGAGCGACGGGGTTGTTGCGCACCAGGGCTTCGGCCTGGGCGTGCTGGACATAACGGAAACACCAGAGAAGGAAGATTCCGCTGAGGGCGAAGATGGCCAAGCCGCGGCCGCGAAAAGGCGCGGTGGTGCGGCGGGAGCTGATTTCGCGTTCGGCGAGTCCGAAGATACCGGGAATGATGAGGGCAGCGAAAAGGAGCGCCCACATGACGGGTTCGGCAATGAAGACGAAGCTGCCGGCGTACCAGCGCGGATTGAAGGGGTAGAAGGGGCGTACGCCGTAGTTGTTGGTCCAGTCGAGCAGCACGTGGCTGAAGGATGAGATGAGGGCGGAGATGTAGACCCACCACCAGCGGGTGGGCTGTGGTTGCGCTCGCTGGGGCGCTCCTGGCTCGGGCGGAGGGAGAGTGGCGAGGCGGCGGGCGCGACGGTGCTGGCGCCAGCGGGAGTAGAGCCATGTTGCCCCTACTGCTGCGGCTGCGACGAAAGGCGCGGCTATCAATGTGTGGGTGATGCCGCGATGATGCTTGAGGCCTTCGACGGGGCCGGCGAATCCCCAGACGACGTCGAGGTCGGCGGCTTCTGCGGCGAGTACAGCGGCCATTGTTGCGTAAGCAGTTTTGCGGTTGAGACCGGCGCGGCCGATGCATGCGCCGGTAAGGAAGTGCGTGATGGGCTCCATGTCGCTGGGAACAATGGTAGCGGAGTTGGCCGCGCTTCGCGCGGTTAGCGGAGTTAGCGTCCTCGTATCCCACATCTCAGAATCGAGATTTGGGGCATCCACCCTACAGGAGGAGCGAGCTTGCCTCCTTATAATTCTGCCCATGAGTGATGGGAGCAAAAAAGGTCAGGCGGTGAAGCGGATCGAGGAGTTGCGGGCGGAGATTCGGAGGCACGAGCACCTCTACTACGTGATGGATACGCCGGCGATCAGCGATGCGGAGTTCGACAAGCTGATGAAGGAGCTGAAGGCGCTGGAGGCGGAGCATCCGGAGCTGGTGACGCCGGATTCGCCGTCGCAGCGAGTGGGGGGGAAGCCCGCGGAGGGGTTCCAGAAGGTGCGGCATTCAAGGCCGATGCTGAGCCTGGACAACGCCTACACGGAAGAGGAACTGCGCGACTGGGACCGCAGAGTGCATGAGCTGGCGGGGAGTCTGCCGGTGGAGTATACGGCGGAGCAGAAGCTGGATGGTTTGAGCATCGCGCTGCACTATGAATCCGGACAGGAGCCTGGGCAAGACGGGAGCGCGCGGCTGGTGCGGGGATTGACGCGGGGCGATGGGCAGATCGGCGAAGACGTTACGACCAGCGTGAGGACGATTCGGAGCGTGCCGCTGGTGATTTCGGCGGAAAAGCTGCGCCAGGCGGGAGTGCCGGCGACGTTCGAAGTGCGGGGCGAGACGGTGATGCCGCAGAAGGCATTCGAAAAGATGAACAAGGATCGGGAGGCGCAAGGGCTGGAGCCGGCGGTGAATCCGCGGAATGCGGCGGCGGGAACGTTGCGCACGAAAGAGCCAAGTATCGTGGCGCAGCGAAAGCTGGATGTGTATGCGTATTTTCTGCTGGCGAACGGGGAGTATCTCGATCTGGGGCAAGATGCGACGCTGGATGCGCTGACGGCGCTGGGATTCAGGGTGAATCCGCACCGGGGGAAGATGCACAAGGTCGAGGAGATGATGAAGTTCATCGAGCAGACCGAGAAGAGACGGCCGACGCTGGGGTACGACATTGACGGCGTGGTGTTCAAGGTGAATTCGCAGGCGACGCAGGCGCGACTGGGATATACGGGGCGAGCACCGCGTTGGGCGATTGCATACAAGTTTGCCGCTGAGCAGGCGATCACGCAGATGGTCGACATCATGATCACGACGGGGCGGACGGGCAAGCTGACGCCGACGGCGATGCTGAATCCGGTGTTTGTGGGCGGAGCTACGATCAGCCGGGCGACGCTGCATAACGCGGATTGGATTGAGCGGATGGGGTTGCGGATCGGCGACTGGGTGAAGATCGAACGCGGCGGCGATGTGATTCCCAAGGTGGCGGCGATCGTGGAGGATGCCGATCATCCGCGCGGGAAAAAGAAGTATGAATATCCGACGCATTGCCCGGTGTGCCGCCAGGCGGCCGTGCGCGAAGAGGGTGAGGCCGATTATCGCTGCGTGAATATCGACTGCCCTGCCCTGCTGCACGGGGCTGTGGAGCACTGGGCGAGCCGCGGGGTGATGAACATCGAAGGGCTGGGAGAACAATCGGTGTATGCGCTGATTGAAACCAAGGCGGTTAAAAGCGTTGCGGATTTGTATTCATTGACCGAGGAGAAGCTGGCTTCGCTTACGCAGGAGGTGGAGCGAAACGGCGTGAAGAAACAGCAGCGGGTGTTCGGGCCGGTGGAGATCAAAAAACTGCTGAAACAGATTGAGGGTTCGAAACATGCGGGGCTGGCGCGGGTGTTGATGGGGCTTGGGATTCGATTCGTTGGCGAACGCACGGCGGATGCGATCGCGCAGGAGTTTGGATCGATGGACGCGATCATGAATGCAAGCAAGGAAGAACTGGAGCACGTGGAGGAGATCGGGGCGCGGATTTCACATGCGATTACGGATTTCTTTGCACGGCCAGCGAATCGCGAACTGATCGAGCACCTGAAGGCAGCGGGCGTGAAGATGACGGCGGAAAAGAAGCAGAAGACAACGCAGCTTGCCGGTTTGACACTGGTGCTGACGGGGACGCTACCGAATTTGTCGAGAGAAGATGCGAAGGCGAAAATCGAGGCGGCCGGTGGGAAGGTGTCGGGGTCGGTAAGCAAGAAAACGAATTATGTGGTCGCGGGCGAAGAGGCGGGATCGAAGCTGGATAAGGCGCTGGAGCTGAAGGTGCCGGTGCTGGATGAAGCAGGGCTGATAAAGCTGCTTCAAGGTTGAGTCCGCAAGAGATCCTTCCGCTTTGGCAATGAGGCGAGGGGCTGAATTATCAGCTCTGAAGATCAAGCGATGGATCGGCGTGAATCCGGAAGGTTGGCACGCTGGCGCTCCTGTTCGCGTTTCCAGGCTTCGGCCCGTACGCGGTAAGGGGATGACCGAGGCCGCTCAATGGGCTCCGGTGTTATCAGGCGGGCGGATGCTTCCCGATCCTGAACAGATGACCCGATTGCCGGGCGCGCAAGCGGGGGTGTGGCTTTGGGTGAAGAGAGAATGGCGTCGGGTCGGATGGCGGGCTGATCGGGGGTCGCGGTCTCATCCGTGCGAATGGCCCTGGTAATGAATTCGTCGACCAGCTTATGCATGCATTTATGGCCGCAGAGGTGAAGGGTTTTTCCTCGCTGGCGGCCGGCCGCGCTCCATGCGCTGATCCGTAGTTCAGTCCCCTGTTCACGGGCCACAAACCAGTGATTGACGTTGAGCATTTCGGTTCCGCAGATGTCGCAGGAGATGGCCTGGCGAATCACAATACGCCTCCATTCTCATTTCATCGCGGGTTGAGCCACGAACGCATGCTCCTCGTGGCAAAGAAAAGCGATGGATTTCATTTCGGGAAAGAACGGGGTGAGCGCTTCCGAAAACGAAAACGCGAGCAGATGGCTCGCGTTCTCGTTGTCACGATTCAGATGCGGCTTCAATCCTTTGGTGCGAAGTAGCCTTTTCTGGCGCGGGCGGTGTAGCGGCGGTCGGTGCAGTAGAGATAGATGGGCCGGAACTGGCCGCTGGCTTTGAAGTCGGCGGGGATGTAGGTGAGCGCGTACTGGCTGCGCAATTCTTCTTCAATGTTTTTAAAGCTGTTGGACATCTGCTCGACGGAGGGCGGGAAGAATACCTGGCCGCCGGTGTCCTGCGCGAGCTGGGTGAGAACCTGGTCGCCTTTGCCTCGGCTGGGGGTCCAGTTGGTGCTGATGGCGTAGACGATGGTCTCGGCACGCTGGCACATTTTGATGGATTCATCGAGGTGCACGCGGCTCTGGTTGTCGTCGCCGTCAGAGATGAGGATCATGGCTTTGCGCACAGGCTCCTGGCCGCGGGATGAATCGAGCAACTTGGTTTTGCAAGCCGTATAGACGGCGTCGTACATCGCAGTGCCACCGCCGGGACGGAGGCGATTGATGCCGGTTTCCAGCGCATCGATGTTGTTTGTCCAATCGGCTTTGACATCGGGAGTAACGTCGAAGCCCATCACAAAGGCGCGGTCGCTTCTGGCTTTGAGAATCTGGAGGAGAAATTCAATTGCGGACTGCTGTTCGAACTGGAAGCGGGTGCGGATGGAGGTGCTGGCATCGATAACGATACCGACACGCAGCGGCAGATTGATCTGCTGGCGGAAGGAGGTGACCCTCTCGGGGGCCTTCTGGTCGTCGAGGAGGGCGAAGTCGTTCTGCTTGAGATTCGGCACGTAGTGGCCGTGCTTGTCGGTGACGGTGAAGATGAGGTTGACCTCGTTGACGCCGACACGAAAGACCTGGCCGGTATCTTCAGGCGACTGCTGATCGGGAGCGGCTTGCTGCTGCCCCGTAGCGGGCTGCTGCCCCGAGGCAGGCTGCTGACCGGCCTGCGCGGGGGTGGCGGACTGCGGCTGAGCCGAAGTGGCAGGGGCGGGTTGCTGAGGTGCCGGGGTCTGCGCGGGCTGGGTAGCGGGCGGTTGCTGCTGCGGCTGCTGCCCGGTGGCAGGTTGCCCGGAGGCGGCGAGACACAGAGCCGCCGCAAAGGCCAGCCATGAAAGTTTTTTCCTCATATCAGTGTTCATTCTAACAATCGGGCGAGGTGGTTAAGAATTCGCTGTTATGAGTATTGACTGTGGCTGTTCAGGATTCGTTAATACGGCCGAGGAACTCGTTCAGCTCCGACGGGAGGGGAGCCTCCAGTTCCAAGGGTTTAGCTGTGAATGGGTGGGTGAACTCGAGGCGGGCGGCGTGGAGGAAATTACGCCCGAGTTTGAGGCGCTCGGGCTCGTTTTTGCGCCGGGCAGCCTTGGAGGACGACTGCATCGTCTGGTCGACGAGTTGACCTGAAGCTCCGTAGAGCGTGTCGCCGACGACGGGGTGACCGAGGGAGGCCATGTGGACGCGAATCTGGTGGGTGCGTCCGGTTTCGATGCGCACGCGGACCAGCGTGAACTTGCCGAAGCTGGTTTCGAGGCGCTGCACCACTTCGTAATGGGAGACGGCTGTTCGTGAGTTCTCAGAGTGCCTTGTGGTCATGCGGGTGCGGCGCACGGGATCGCGGCTGACCGCGGCGGTGATGCTTCCCTTCTGGCGCTCGACGCGACCGTGGACGAGAGCGATGTAGGTCTTGCGAATCTGGCGGGAGGAGAAGAGCTCAGCGAGCTTTGTGTGGGCTGCGTCGCTTTTGGCGACGACGATGAGACCGCTGGTTTCTTTGTCGAGCCGGTGAACAATGCCGGGGCGAAGTTCGCCACCTGTCGAAGAGAGCGCATTGAAGCGATAGAGCAACGCATTGACGAGGGTGTTGCTGTTGCGCGCGTGTTCAGTTTCTCCGGCGCCGGCGTGGACCATCATGCCCGCGGGCTTATTGATGACGGCGAAATATTTGTCTTCGTAGACGACGTCGAGGGGGATGTCTTGCGGCGTTGCACGCAGAGGAGCAGGGTGGGGTTCGCCGGTGATGAGGATCTGCTCTCCGCCACGGAGTTTGAGGGATGCCTTCTCCTGTGCGCCGTTGACGAGGACGTCGCCCTGGTCAAGGAGTAACTGGACGCGGGAACGACTCACGCCGTCGAGTTGGGTAGTGATGAAGTGATCGAGACGCTGGCCCGCGGCTTCAGGTGGGACGGCGATCTCGCGCGGCTCAGGCATCGGTCGGCTCCGTTGATGCGGTTGAGGTGGGTTCGACGATTACGCGGCTCGCTGGATTGATGCGCTGCGATGGACGATCGAGAAGAATCGCCGCTCCGCCGAGGACGAGGACGACGGCGGCGAGTTGCGGGCCTTTGAGAATTCCGTTGAAGACCGCGCCGCGGCCGAGCGGATCGCGCCAGAACTCGGTGATGTACAAGACGATGCCGCAGGTTACCAGGAACAAGCCGGCAAGGTCACCGTGCTGGACTCTGTGCGGCAACCAGAGCAGAAGCCCGACGGCGATCGCGAAGAAGCAGACTCCGGCGTAAGCCTGAACGGGGTGCACGGGGATGCCGAGGGGAGCGTCGCTCCACCGTTCGGCGAGCGGGTCAGCGTAGACGACGGCCCAGGGTAAGCGGGTACCGGTTCCGTAACCGGAGCCTGCGAGGAGTGCGCCGATCTGTTCGAATCCGAGTCCGAGAGCAAGGGGTGCGGCGAGAACGTCAGCGGTGGCGCGATAAGGCATGTGGTGTGAAGTTGCGTAAACGGCGGCTACAGCGAAGGCGATGAGCGCCGCGATTCCCGCAAGCAGAGGATGGTGGACTGTCGCGATGCTGAGCACCCACAGCGGATGACTGTGCAATGCCTTCCAGTTGGCGGCGACCAACAGAAGGCGCGATCCGATGAGGGCAGTGAAGAGCATGAGGATGCAGAGATTCCAGATGCGGTTGGGATCGACGCCGATTTTTCTCGCATTGCGCAATGCCAGCATCAGCGCGAGCAACAGGCCGAGAGCGGCGACTGCGCCGTAGGACGGAATGACTAAAGCGCCGAAGTGGAAGAGGACTGGATGCACCTAGACCAAGGATAGGGCATCGGTCACAGGCCAGGAGTCTTCAGACGGTTGCGGCTTGTCCGCAGCCTGCGGGCTTGAAGACGCGTACGGTGGATGCGGGATCCTTTTGCAGCTTTGTCGCAGGGCGAATGGGGCGCGCGACGAGATTGCCTCCGCAGTTGGGGCAGATGCCATGCAGGCGCGATTGAGCGCAGTCGCTGCAGAAGGTGCACTCGTACGTACAGATCATGGCTTCAGGAGAGGCGGGAGGAAGATCCCGGTCGCAGCACTCGCAGTTGGGGCGCAACTCAAGCAATGGGGATTGGCCGAGTGAGATTAGAAAGCCGACCCACGGGGCCGTGAGTGATGTGCTGGTGAACCCGTCCTAAGACGGTGGAATCTCGCCGCGGTTCATTAGGCATTCCGGACTGGCGGACACGGCACACAGAACCGTATAGACGAGTCGAGACTCCTGTTCAATGAATGTTGGTTCATCCAGCATTGACCACTGCACCTGCTTTGCAGGCCGGTTTCTACTGCTGAATGTATGGATGTTGGCGAGGAATTGCAAGTCTTGCGGGTGCTGTGTGATTTGTGTTAGGGACCAAAGGTCACATTGGGAAGGGGAGTTCGAATCGAGAATATGGTTCTGGGTTTCGACCCGCGATAGCTCACGGTCACGATTCAGTTCAATCCTCCCGGCGTCTTTTCTTTTGTCGCGGCATCGAGCGCCGCCGGTTGCAGGACGGGCTGCGACGGAGAGCGTCGAATCTGCTCGGAGGCCCTGGCAACCAGTTTCTTCAACTTGCCCTCGATGTCTGCATCGCCGACATGCTGATCTTCGAGAACGCCATCCGCATCGATAGTGAATGTTGCCGGGATCGCATCAATGCCGAAGGAGTGGGCTATCGCGCCGTCGAATGAGCCATCGCGATATTGGAGCCATGTCATTTGGTTCTTCTCCACGAACTCCTTCCACTTCTTTTCGTCTTTGTCGAGACTGATACTAATGATCACGAGCGGCTGTTCCTGGAATTTGTGCGCGATTGCTTTGAGCCGCGGCAGAGCTTCACGGCAAGGGCCGCACCATGTGGCCCAGAAATCGATGAGCACCACTTTCCCGGTGAGACTGTCGAGCGAGACGTGCTGGCCATCGAGCGATGTGATGGAGAATGGTGGTGTCATGCGAGCACGAGCGAGGTCAACCCGATCACGAAAGCGCTGTGCACGCTCGTGCACCGTGGGAAAGCTGGCATCGTGTTGAAGGAAGGTTGAAAACTGGTCTCGTGCGGCATCGTCCTGGTGCGCATAGGCGAGCGAAATACCGTACGCATAGTGGACAAGGTCGAGTTTCGGTTCGAGTTGAAGGGCGGCTCTGAATTCTTCGCAGCTTTCGGCGAAACACTTTTCCTTCTTGTTATTGATCCCCTGCTTTTGAAGCGCGATTCCCAGACGATAGTGAATTTCTGCGCGATCCTCGTCAGTGGCGGCAATGGCTAACCACTCGCGCGCAATCTCTTCGGCTTCTTTGTACTTCCCGATCTCGTTGGCGGAAGTGAAAGCGTGGCTGAAACACTCTGTGCAATGGCTATCCTGTTTCGCAGCCTTGCGAAATGACTGTATGGCCAGCTCAAATTGTCGTCGCTTAAGCCAGTCAAGGGCCTCCTGGTAGGTTTTGGAAGCCTGGGGAACGGTGGGCATGCCGGGTTTAGAGTCCTGAGATTTTGGTGTGTCGGCTGGGAAAAGGCCGGAACCGAAGCCGGGAGCGGTGGAGACGAGCAAGCCAATTCCCACCAGGAGCCGGGAAGTGATGCCGAGCATGGGCTACCCCTGAACGCGATATAGCGGCAAGTGCGTGCAAGTGTACCCGATGTTCGGTACCTCAGGGGATGGCAATTTTTGAGGGATGCCGGACTAGCCTATTTTGCGCTCCTCTTCGAGAACCTCGTCGAGCATCTCGGCGAGGTGCGCGGCGCGGGCGCGACCTTCTTTGGCGTCCACGCCCGAGGTTTGCGAGAGCTCATCAGCGAGGTTGAGGGCAGCGAGCACAGCGACGCGCAGCGAATCGACGGTGCGACCCTGCGCGGCCACGGCACGCATCTTGCTGTCGACCAGGTCAGCGAGGCGATGGATGTGATCCGGGTTCTGGCCGCGCAGGTGATAAGCCTGGTCATAGATGTGGACGGTGACGTAGCCGGAAGCGCTGGGCGGAATTTCCTTTGCCATGCGGAACCTCAGAGTTCGAGAGAATCCAGTTGACCGAGAAGCTTTTCAACGCGCTGGCGGACCTGATCGCGCTCGGCGTTCAGGGCGCTGATTTCATGCTGGAGTGTTTTCACCAGATCGCGCTGTTCGATGAGTTGTCCATCGAGGACATTGATGCGCTCTTCGGCTGCGGCGCGAGCCTGGCGCTCGTTCCTGACGAGATTGACGGCGCGAGAGACGCGGTCTTCAAGAGCGGAGAAATCGGCGCTGCTGAGAGCGAGATTGCCTTGATGGTTGTGATCCATTTCAGAGTGCTCGATGTGTTCCGCGATCTGGGATTCCAGAGATGATGGCGACATGAATAATACCCCTCCGCGCAAATGCGCTGTATTCGGGAAGTATAGCTCCGATGAAGGGCTGCGGAGGCTGAGGGAAACTGAGGAGGAAACAGAGACCCCGGTCTCAGAAGCGAGACCGGGGGCACCCGCCCGATGCTTATGTACGAAGCCTCGCGCCGGCTTTGCTCACTGCATCGATGACGCGCGATTGGAATGATTGGAGTTCCTCTTCGCGGAGAGTGCGGTCGGGCGCCTGGAAGGTGGCGCTGACGAGCAGCGAATAATCATTGACGCCGAGTTTCGCATCGCGGAAAACTTCTGCGGCGCGCCATTCGACGAGCTCCGGAATCTGCAGCGAAGCAAGAGATTTGTCGATGCGCTCCCACGGGATGCCCTGGTCGAGTACGAGAGAGAAATCGCGACGGACGGGCTGGAAGCGGGAGATGTCGCGGGCAGATGGCTTGCGCAGCGGCAGCTTGTAGAGGCGGTCGATGTAGATTTCGCCGATGAGGACGGCGTCCTTGATTTTGCGGGCGGCGGCTTCGGTCGGGTGCAGCTGGCCGAACCAGCCGACGGTGAGGCCATCGGCTACGACGCGGGCGGATCGGTAGGGGTGCAGCCATGCGGGCGTCAGACCGCTGTCGGACGGAAAACGATCGAAGTAGATGTCGCGGATCTGGAAGCGCGAGAGGAGTTGTTCGACGACGCCTTTGAGATCGTGGAATTCGATGGCGCGAGTTGGATGGAGCGAGCTTTGGTTGGGGAGATTTCCGGCGGCGGCGAAGGCGAGTGCTGGACGTTCGTCGACTTTTTCTGTCGTACCACTGAAGACGGTGCCAAGTTCGAAAAGGCGAACATCGCTGACGTCGCGATTGAGGTTGCCGGCGATGGCGTTGAGGAGGCCGGGGATGAGTGAGGGGCGCATCACGCCGGCTTCTTCGTTGAGAGGATTGCCTAGCGCGACGATCTGGCCGGGGATGGGCGCAGCGAGTGCGGCTTCGGCAGCGGAGCAGAAAGTGCTGCTGATGGCCTCGTGGAATCCGGCGGCGAGGAGGGTGCGGCGGACTGTTGATTCGGCTTCGGCCCAGGGGAGAGCCTTTACGCCTTCGCCGAATGCGGGGAGGGTGTTGGCGAAGCGGTTGTAGCCGTAGACGCGGGCGACTTCTTCAATGAGATCGATTTCTCGCTGGAGGTCGAGGCGCCAGCTGGGGAGCACAACCGGCCACACTATACGCTCGGTTGCTCGGTCACCTGTTCCTGATTGTCCTCTGAACTCTCCTACTAGCCCGCAGCCAAGGCCAGTGAGGATGGATTGCACGGTTGTTGGAGTAATACCCTCTTTGTCTTCCGTCTTGCCGAGGATGCGATGAACTTCGCTGAGTGCAAGCGAGATCGCGGGGCGATCGGCTGTGCGAGCTTCCCATGAGGGGATGCGCACGTCGACGAGGTCGCCTTCGATGTGGCCGCCGTTGGCGAGGAGGATGCGGGTGACGATGGCGGATGCGACTGGAGCTGCGTTGAAGTCGGCGCCGCGCTCGAAACGATGACTCGCATCGGTGTGCAGTCCGTGACGGCGTGCGGTGCGGCGAACTGCCATGGGTTCGAACCATGCGGCTTCGACGAGGACGTTTTTTGTCTCGGGGGTGATCATGGTGTCCCAGCCGCCCATGACGCCGGCGAGGCCGAGGGACTTCGCGTGGTCGGCGACAACGAGGTCGTCGGGATCGAGGACGCGATCCATGCCGTCGAGGGTCTTGAGCTTTTCGCCTTTGCGGGCGCGGCGGACGATGATGCCGCCTTCGATCTTATCGAGGTCGAAGGCGTGGGTGGGCTGGCCCATGGCGAGCCATGCGAAGTTGGTGGCGTCGACGGCGTTGGATATCTGCTTCTGTTCGAGGAGACTGAACCAGGTTGAAACTTCCGCGCCTGGGAACCAGTCACGCGAAGGTCCGATGGTGATGTTGCGAAGGATGCGGGCGGTGAATCGGCCGCATGCGTCTTCGGCTTCGATCTTGACCGGGAATGGGGCTGCGGCGGGCCTGGGCTCGGGGAGCGAAGTGTCGAGTGGCTTGAGTTGGACGCCGTAGATGGTGGCGGCTTCGCGGGCGATGCCGTAATGGTTCATGGCGTCGACGCGGTTGGTGGTGATGTCCATCTCGAAGAGGGAGCCGTTGGCGGGGCCAAGGTCGAAAATCCCCTCTACAGCGATACCGCGAAGGGTGAGGTCTTCTGCGAGCTGCGCGTCGCTAACGGCGAGTTCGGGGAGATAGCTACGGAGCCATTTGGTAAGTATCTTCATTGCGGGTTTTAATCTCCTAGCGAGTTAGCCGCGCTTCGCGCGATAGCGAGTTAGCAAGTTAGCGGCGATACTAGTTGAGGACACTGATGAGGCTCCTAACCACGCCTGAGTTTTGCGTGTCTGTCAAGTCCGAATTGTCCGTAGCCATTTCGTCAGTATCTTCATTGCAGGTTCTTAATCTCCTAGCAAGTTAGCCGCGCTTCGCGCGATAGCAAGTTAGCGGGTCATCGAGGATCGTGGTCGAGGACGCCGAGAAGGCCGTTGATTAGTTTCGCAACTTCGATTGAAAGATCCAGCACTCGCTCTGCGATTTGCTTGTCGACGAAGTTGAGGCTTTCTGCGAGTTCAAGCTGCGTTTGCAACTCATTGATAGCACCGCGGGCGATTCCGAGCGACTTGCGGTTTTCTGCGTCAGTGAGGCGTCCGTGGCCGTCTGCAATATACGTGGCGGCGTTCACTGCGGATCGACGCAGCTGCATGCGTAAGCCAAAAGTCTCGGACTGAGGAAACTGTTCGGTCGAGGCATAGACCTGACGAGCGAGTTCCATTGCCTTTTGCCAGGCGATGAGGTCGCGATAATGTCGAGTTCTGCTCATACGAACTGGTTGAGGAAGCGCATATCGCCGGCGTAGAACTGGCCGATTTCGCTGATGCCGTACTTCATCATGGCGATGCGTTCGACGCCCATGCCGAAGGCGAAGCCGCTGATTTTTTTCGGGTCGTAGGCGGGCTGCTTCTCCTGGGCGAAGGCGAAGACGGCGGGGTCGACCATGCCGCAGCCGAGCAGTTCGATCCAGCCGGAGTGTTTGCATTTGCGGCAGCCTTTGCCGCCGCAGAAGATGCAGCTGATCTGCACGTCGGCCGAGGGCTCGGTGAACGGGAAGAACGATGGGAAGAAGCGCGTCTTGACTGAGGATCCGAAGAGCGCCTTCATGGCGTGATCGAGAGTGCCTTTGAGATCCGAGAAAGTGATGTTGGTATCGACGCAGAGGCCTTCTACCTGGTGAAAGATCGGCGAGTGCGTTGCGTCCTGTGCGTCGTTGCGATGGACCTTGCCGGGGATGACGATGCGGACAGGCGGGGCCTGCTTCTCCATGGTGCGCATCTGCACGGGCGAAGTATGAGTGCGGAGGAGGAGTCGATCGCGGAGAGGGCGGCGCTCCTGGTTGGCGATGACGAGGGTGTCCTGTGTGTCGCGCGCGGGGTGGCCGGGCGGGAAGTTCATCGACTCGAAGTTGTAGAAGTCGGTTTCGACTTCGGGGCCAACGCCGACGGAGTAACCGAGAGATGCGAACACAGAGACGATTTCGTTGAGCGTGCGGGTGATGGGGTGTTCTGCTCCGGTGAGGCGGCGCGTGCCGGGAAGCGTGATGTCGATGGCTTCAGCGGCGAGTGCGGCGTCGCTGGGACCCGCGCCGGCGGCCTTGTCGAGCAGACCTTCAATGAGGTCCTTCAGAGTTTTGAAGCGTTCGCCGACGGATTTCTTTGCTTCGGGCGGAGCACCTTTGAGCCAGCGAGCGGAGACGTCGTTGAGGCGACCCTGCTTGCGGCCTACCCAGCGGAGGCGAAAGGCTTCGAGGTCATCGGGGGAGCCGATTGCGGCGGCCTCGTCGGTGGCCTGTTGAGCGAGCGCGGCAAAGGCCTTGTCGAGCGCGGAGTCGTTGTACTCCGGCAATGCGGGAATTGCATCTTGGGTCATTGCGTAATCCAAAGGATAAATGACTGGTGGATGTTGAGTTCAGGGGGCTGAAGCCCGACCATATTTTGGTGCTTCATACGGCGCGACTGAAGTCGCGCCCTGATACATGTGGTGAAGGCCGAGAGCTGGTGCGCGAAAAGAGAAACGGCCCGAAGCTAAGCTCCGGGCCGTGGATACGGTTAGATATGCCCGTCGCTTATGCGGCAGAGCTGGCGAGAGCGGCCTTGGCCTGCTCCACCAGCCTGGTAAAGCCTGCGGCGTCGTGGATGGCGATGTCGGAGAGGATTTTGCGGTCGAGATCAACTCCGGCCTTCTTGAGGCCGTTGATGAATTGCGAGTAGCTTGTGCCGTTGAGCTTGCAGGCGGCGGAGATGCGCACGATCCAGAGAGAGCGGAACTGGCGCTTCTTCTGCTTGCGGCCGGTATAGGCAAACTTCAGACCGCGTTCAACGGCTTCCTGGGCTGCCTGATATAGCTTGGATTTCGTGAGGAAGTAGCCGCTTGCGCGTTTGAGGATTTTTTTGCGGCGGTCATTCCGCTTGGTACTACGTTTTACGCGAGGCATTGGTGTTCTCCATTTTGCGTTCCTGGGTCATCGCGGCTGGAGGCAGGAGGCGCTGTTGCGCTTTAAACCTCTTCACTCGCTTCATCAAGCTTGATCTCTCACCGGTCAGGACGCGTTCTTAACCGGCGGGGGCCATTTCTCCGGCCCGGATGCACGAAGCATCGATCAAGCGTACGGGATCATGCGCGCTACCTTCGCGTAGTCGCCATCAGAGACAAGCACGATTTTGCCGAGCTTGCGCTTCACTTTTGGCGATTTGGACGAAAGGATGTGGCGCGTCTTGGTCTGGCCCCGCTTGATTTTGCCGGTACCAGTTTTCTTGAAGCGCTTTTTCGCGCCCGTATGGGTTTTCAACTTGGGCATTGTCTTCTCGTTTGTTCGGACGGGGTTTGGTGGCCCAGTCGCAAGCCGCTGTAGAACAGGGGCTTCCCTGCCCCTGAGAGGCTCTACTGAGTATACAGAAAACAGCCTTTACCTTCTAGCTCTTAGCTTCTAGCTCATCGCGTTTTAGCCGCGACCCGAGCACCCGGAGTGATTGAGGCAGATCTCTTCCGAAGCCCGGCGTTAACTTCGCGAGATGGAACGACCCGCCTGTTTACGTCACTCGAAGCTGTAAAGCTTTACTTTCTCGGTACTTACCTTGCGAGGGTCAAAGCGCCAGTAGGCTCCCTGGTCGTTTTCGTCGCCATTGAGGCGACGGCCTGGGACCCACTTGCCGTCTTCGAAGGCGCCCTCGTCGATGGAGGCAATGCCGGGTTTGGTCTTGCTTTGGGCTGGAGCCGTGAAGAGGACGCGGAAGCCTTTGCCGACGCCGAGGAACTCGTCTGGTCCGGTCGACATCACCAGGCCATAGCCGGACTCGGTGTGGGATCCGAAGATGGAGTCGAGCGAAACGTGAACGACGTAGGCTCCGATGGTGAACTCGGCGGCAGGATGCTGGCGGTCGAGGATGAATCCGTGGACGTCTCCTGCGGCCTGATGCTCGAGGAGCTGCGGAGCGACTGCCTGGATGGCGCGATAGCTGACGGCGAGGTCCTGCTTTGGATTCATATCGTCTTCGATAGCGAACGGAGAGAAACCAAATCCAGCTTCCTGCCCGACGGCGTAAAAGACGTTGGCTGCACCGGGAGTGCCGCCGCGCGTTTCAGGCATGAAGAGAGGGTTGCCGTCGCGGTGATAACGCTGGCACCACTCGACGAAGTTGGAGGCGTAGAGATCGGGGGCGTAGAAATCGATGGCTGTGCCTGCTGCACGCCAGATGTCGGTGACCCATGGCTCGGGACCGCCGCTCGGATAATTCCCGGGAGCGCCACCTTCTTCGCCCAGCCAGGTGTTCACATACATGGGGATGTCATAGACGGATTTGCCGGCAGCGGTGACGGCCTGAATGAATCGGGCGTAGTGCCACGCCATAAAGGCTTCGTCTGCATGAGGAGTGTCGCCGAAGACTTCGGGCCAGGTGCCGTTGGTTTTGTCTCCGTTCTCGTCCCAGAGTTCGCGGAGGCGAGGATAGAGCGTGTCGTGATGGGCTTTCAGATAGCGGGTGAGTTCGGCGGGGACCGGTGAGTTGAATTCGCGATCGGCAGCGGCGGAGCGATCTCGGGAGTCGCCGAGGACTCCGACTTCGTTTTCAACCTGCATCATGAGCACGGTGTGATCAGTGTCGGCCTGCTTGATGTGCTGCATCAGCGCCGTGAAGGCACGGGCATCGGCCTTCTGCGTTTCGGATGCGGCGGGGCTGAGGACTTCGACTTCCCTGCCCTTTACGACGACGCGGGGAAAGCGCTTTGTATCCTGCTTGACCCATGCAGGCGGGTAGCTCGACATGCCGTTCTTCCACGAGGCGAGCCAGAGGAAAACGATCTTCTCATGCGATTCGCGAGCCTGCGCGAGAAGACCATCGACGAGAGCAAAGTCGTAGTGGCCTTCTGTTGGCTCGACGAGTTCCCAACTGAGCGGAGTGATGACGGTGTTGAGGCCCATGCCGGCGAGGCCGGACCAGAGCGGCTTCATGTAGTCGAGGTTTGATGACGAGGAGTTGTGCAGTTCGCCGCTGAGGATGAGAAACGGCTTGCCGTCAACGATGAGTTGGGTGGCGGAGCCGCGCTTTTCGAGGTGTGGAGCGGAGCTTTGCTGCGATACGGCTATGACCTGAATGCCCGAAAACAAAGCAATGCACGCAAGGGTTCGAAGTGACTTTCTCATGACGGACGAAGTCTAGCACGGCGGTATGCGCAGTGTGCCTTGTCACTGGCGACGACAATGTTTTCACTCTATGCTTGGCCCAGTGATCTTCGGAAAGTGGCCGATGGAGAGTAGCGAGCAGACTGGGAATGCGGCCGCGGTGATTCATCCCGCGCACCACGCTCGCGTTCTAACGAGGATCAAGCTGCTGCACTCGGCTGTCTGGCTCTTCATGGCAATCTGCACCCTGCTGATCCCGTTGACGTCTCTTCTTGGACGATTTCAGATCTCGGCGGTGCTCACCGGGGTGGTCCTGATTGAATGCGCCGTGCTCGCCATGAATCGAGGTAAGTGTCCACTGACGTCGATTGCGGCGCACTACACCGAAGATCGCGAAGCCAACTTCGACATTTATCTGCCCATGTGGCTTGCCCGCTACAACAAGGCGATTTTCGGAACACTCTTCGTGTGCGGATTTTTCTTCGCTCTCGCTCGATGGCTTGTTGCGAAGTGAAGGCGGCTAGGGCTTCGACGTTGAGAAAGCGTCTTCGATGAACTTCACGATGCGCTGGCGAGCATCGTAGCCGTGCCATGGTTCGGGCGAGGGACGGCCGAACATGCCAGTGGCGAGCGGTCCGTGGTTCTCGCGCGGGTAGGTGACGAGTTCGACGGGGACGCCCTGCTGGCGTAACGCACGATACATTTCCTGTGCCTGGCCGACGGGGTCGGTGGTGTCGGATTCGCCTTGCAGAAGGAGAAAGGGAGTTTTCGCATGGGAAACGCCGGACAACGGGCTCTGACGCCACGCGTCGTTCATGTGCTCCCATGGCTTGCCGAAGTACCAGCGGTCGTACCAGGAGCCGCCTTCGGTGCCGTATTCGCTGAACTGGTCGATGACGGGCGCTCCGCTGATGATGGCTTTGAAGCGATCGGTCTTGCCTTCGACGAAGCCGGCCATCTCTCCGCCGTAGCTGTAGCCCATCAGGGCCATGCGCGCGGAGTCGATGGGAAAGTGGGCGAGAACGTAGTCGACGCCGGACATCACATCCTGATAGTCGCCGCCACCGAGGTCGTTCTTGTTGGCTGCGGCGAACTTGACGCCATAGTTGGATGAGCCGCGCGGGTTGGGGAGAAGAACTGCCCAGCCGTGGCCAATGAGGAAGTCGTCGAACGGACTATATTGATCGAACCAGGCTCCGAAGGGGCCGCCGTGCACGTCGACGACGAGAGGGATTTTTGCAGAGGCAGTATCGGGCGGAAGATAGAGCAGGCCTTCGACGGTGAACGGGCCGGACTTCCACTGGACGAGCTTTGGTTCGACGGTGCGGAGATTGGCGGGGGCGAGGTCAGGCGTGGGAACGGCGGTGCATGCGTCGCCAAGGTGGGTCGAGTAGCAGAGACGCGTTGGGTGGCCACCGGAATCGGCGAGCCAGACCCAGGCGGTGCGTGAGTGGTTTGTCGTCAGGCCCAGCACCATGGGTGTACCAAGGTCCAGGACCTGGGGCGATCCGCTTCCGTCAATTTTGAAGCGCACCGCTGAAGCACGCGTCCCGATGCCTGCTTGCGCTATGAGCGACCCATCGGGAGTGGAGATGAGGGCCGAGGGACCAAACTGTCCGTCGAAGCGGGAGGAGAGCGGGATCACCTGCTGGCTGGAACTCTGTTTGGGCAATGCAAACAACTCCTCATATCCCGGAGGAGCGTCCTGCGGTGTTTGAGCGAGAAAAAGGATTGTTTGCGCATCGAGAGACCATTCGGCGCGGCTCACAGTTGGCGGAATCGCATTGAGTTTTTGCGGCTTGTCGAGGTTTGGAACTTCGAGCAGGAAGGCGGAAGCAGCGGGACCGAGGTCGGTGACATCGTTGGGTGGTTCAGTGACGACGAGCAGTCTGTCATCGACAGGGGACCAGAGGACGCCGTGTATGTCGGGCGGAACTGCGGTGGTCTTCAGATCGCCATCGATTGTGCCGTCGGGCTTGAGCGAAGCGAGATAGAGGCGCGTGAGGTGGCGCTCATGATTGACCCAGGATGCATCGATCTTGGCGTCTTTCTGCTTCTTCTCGCCGGGGGTTTCGGGGTCATGGGCCCAGAGGGCGAGGTACTTGCTGTCTTCGCTGATGGCGAATCCGGAGACGTCGATGGGGAGTGGTTCGACTTTGTTTTCGTCGGGCTTCTTTTCGTCTTTCTTCTGGCTGGTGATGGGCGGGGGTGGAGGGTTGATGGCGTCCTTGTCTTTGGAGACGTCGATGGGAGGCATGATTTTCAGATCGTATGGAGAGGCTTCGCCGCCGCGCAGATCGAGTCGAAAAAGCTGGGTATGGTCACCGCGCTTGGCGAGGAAGAAGATGGCGGAGCCGTCGGGCGCCCACTGGGCATCGTGTTCGCCGCGCTTGTCGGATGGTGGCGAGAAGGTAAGCTGGCGGGCTTTGTCAGTGCCGTTGCCGGGTGCGGGGGCGATCCAGAGATGGCTTGCTGCGCCGTCGGCGGTGGCGTGGGTGACGGTGAAAAGAATCTGCTTGCCGTCGGGCGAGAGCTGGGGATTTGAAAGCGACTTCAGGTGGCGGAGGTCTTCGTTGGTGGGAAAATGCGGGGCGGTCTGCTGCGCTTCGGTTGGTTTGGAATCCGTTTGAGCAGTTATGTGATGGGGCGCAGAAGCGACGGTAAGACACGCAAGGAGAAGAACTGCACGCCTGTAGGGAAGCATGGGGTCAGAATACAACGGAGCGGGCGGGGTTAGCGTGCTTTGCACGTTAGC
>Ga0207671_10001967_pt1 | contig 22671 bp, 19 predicted proteins | sample KBSC24metaG_FD_184352 | JGI IMG/M metagenome (GOLD analysis project Ga0207671, IMG submission 184352) | Corn rhizosphere microbial communities from Kellogg Biological Station, Michigan, USA - KBS C2-4 metaG (SPAdes) (version 2) | ecosystem: Host-associated > Plants > Roots > Rhizosphere > Soil... | reverse complement strand
CCGGCCAATCGGTCGTCGCCGATGGCCACACCGTGGTCGCGGCGAAGAATCCGGACGACCTCGACGCGATCCGTCATTTCGCCGTTGCTTACCTGCGCCAAGAACAGGATCTGGACCTCAAGGCGTTCGGCGTCGAGTTCGACGTCTATTACCTCGAATCCTCGCTGTACACCGACGGCAAGGTCGACGAGACCGTGCGCGAGCTTGTCGCCCACGGCCATACGTACGAGGATGGCGGCGCACTGTGGCTCAAGACCACCGACTTCGGCGACGACAAAGACCGCGTGATGCGCAAGTCCGACGGCACCTACACGTATTTCGTGCCGGACATCGCCTACCACCGCAGCAAGTGGCAGCGCGGCTACGAGCGCGCGATCACTGAACTCGGCTCGGATCACCACGGCTCGCTCGCGCGCGTGAAAGCCGGTCTGCAGGCGCTGGATACCGGCATTCCGCCGGGTTATCCGGAATACGTGCTGCACCAGATGGTCACCGTCATGCGCGGCGGCGAGGAAGTGAAATTGTCCAAACGCGCCGGCAGCTATCTGACCCTGCGCGACCTCATCGAGGAAGCCGGCCGCGACGCCACGCGCTATTTCCTGATCGCGCGCAAGTCCGACTCGCAACTGGTGTTCGACATCGACCTGGCGCGTTCGCAAAGCAACGACAATCCGGTCTACTACATCCAGTACGCCCACGCGCGCGTATGCAGCGTGCTGCGCCAACTCGGCGAGCGCGGCCTGGCGTGGAATCGCGAGAACGGAATTGCGCATCTGGCGCTGCTGACCAATGAACACGAAGCGGCACTGATGGTCGAACTCACGCGCTATCCCGAGATCGTCGAGACCGCCGCGCAGACGCTCGAACCACACCTGATCGCCCAATACCTGCGCGAGCTCGCCAACGCGCTGCACACGTACTATCACGCGCATGCCTTCATCGTCGATGATGCCGATCTGCGCGACGCGCGCCTGAGCTTGATCGTCGCCACGCGCCAGGTGCTGCGCAACGGACTGGACCTGCTCGGCGTATCCGCCCCGGAAGCGATGTAATGGCTGCCAAACGCAACAAACAGGCTTATCGCGAAAACGACCGCCCGGCGGCGTGGCCCGCCTGGATCTGGCTCGGCATCGGCGTGCTGCTCGGTCTTACGCTGTCAGCGCTCGTGCTGATCAAGGATTGGGCGCCGATGCTGCGCAAAAGGAATCTGCCGCAGCCGAATGCGGAAGCGACCGCGCCGAAGGAATCGGAAACCGCCGTTGCCGACGAAGCCGCGAAGAAACCGGCGCCGCCGAAAAAATCGTTCGACTTCTATTCCGTGCTGCCGGAAATGGAAGTCGTGATTCCCGACGCGGAACTCACCGCGAAAGCGCGCGCCGAGCAGCAACGGCAGCAGGCGGCGATGGCGCAGTCGCAAACGGCAAATGCCAACGCGGCCGCGGCGACGGCCGCAACTCCAAGTGATAGCGGCCGCTACGTACTGCTTGCCGGCTCGTACGGCGATCCAAAAGCCGCCGATGAAGCGAAGGCCAAACTCGCCATGCTCGGCGTCGTCGCCAAGGTGCAGAGCATCACGATCAACGGCAAAACCTGGAACCGCGTGATGGTCGGTCCGTACGCGAACGCAAGCGACACCGAAACGGCGAAGAAGTCGCTGGCCGACAACGGCGTCAAGGCGATTCCGATGAAGGAAGCCGGAAATCCGTGATTACTGGAAGCCGTTGCGAAAAATGATGTCGAGCGGGAACGACCATAGTTGTGCGCTGTTGTCGGTGATGTACAGGCGACCATCCACCACGATCGGACTCTGCCACTTGATTGCCCCGATCGACACCGACCACAGTAGCGCTCCCGTGGTCGGATCGAGCGCGCGCACGATATTGCTGGCGGCGTAATACAGAACGCCGTTGGCGATCACTGGCGAGGTGCCGCCATTTATCGTTTGCCACGGTTTGGACAACGTCGGCGTGCCGGATACGTTGAGTCGATAGGCAACCATGTGCCCGCTGTTGGCGACAAACGCCCAGGTACTGCCGTCGGCAGGATTGACCCAGACCGCCGGTTGGGTAAAGACCACACCGCCGCCGACGCCGTCCGTCGAGCAGCTCGTCGCTGCGTTCAATTCGCCGCCGATATGGCCCGGTCCGCCCGCGCCGCTCATGTTGTCGAGGTTGATCAGGCGCACGCAGCTGTCCTTGCCGCTTTGAATCGCCAGATGCGGATAGGTCGCGCTCGTCGACGGCAGGATGGCCGGTGCCGTCGAACCCAGATCGATGTCGCTGCCGTAGAGACTGGCATAGGTCGAGGGTGTGTAGCTGTCCAGCGGCTGGCCCAGTCCGGCCCCGCTGCCGTCCGGGTGGAGTGCCAGCACGCTGTCGCCCCAGTTGTAGTGACCGGAGATGTTGGCGTCGAATAGCGCATTGCCGGTCGCAAAATAAATCCGGTTCGTCGCTGCGTCGTAAATCGTACCCGGCCGACCCCAGATGCCGCTCATCTGGCCATCGCGGCCGCTGTTCAAAACGCAGTCGTCGCTGTTGGCGGTGCCGTTCTCGACAAAATGCACGAACAGATTGCTGCACTGGGTATTGAATATTTTCTGCGCGCCCGTGGACAGATTGATCGACGTGATATGTCCCTGGTAATCGCCGGCATCGCCGACATAGCCGTTGGTGACGTGGTACAGGTAATTGGTCCCACCCGGCGGACTGGCGATGGCCAGAGCGGAGGCGCCTTTCTCCACATCCGGCTTCAACGTCGAAAGCTGCGGCCAGCCGCCGCCCGTAATTTCAGTGCCGTCGCCGACCTGATATTTGCGCACGTAGCCGTCCAGGCCGTACGCATAGATGTACAGCCGGTTCGGATCGATCGCCGGCGCGCCGGTGGTGATTTGCGTGCAGAAATTGAAATCGGGCGGCGCCGGCGGGATGCACGAATGGGACCACACGACGGAACCATCGTTGGCCGCGAACGCGATCAGCGTACCGTTCAGCGTGACGAGAAACAGCAGGTTCTTCGTGCCCGAAGCGGTCGTCACGTTGCTGAGATAAACCGGCGTGCTGTCGGAGGTCAGCGCCGTGCCGCTGCCGAACGCATGCACGCTTACGTGCCATTGCGCGGCATTCGCTCCGGCAACCGCCGGGCCCTCCTCGGAGTTGTAGCCACTGTGCGCCTCGTCGTAACCGAACTGCAGCCAATCGGCCGCCATCGCAGCATTGACATAACCGGTCAGCAGGATCAATCCGAGTCTACGCACGGCGCAACTCCTGTTCGCAACGACAGGTGACCGTTTTACTCCAGTTCGGATTACATTTTCAGCAAGCCGCGTCACAATGTCCCGAACGCCGTAACGGACGAGGATCATGTCGACCAAAACCATTCTCATCACCGGCGCCAGCTCCGGCTTCGGCGCCGCGACCGCCGCGCGTTTCGCGAATGCGGGCTGGCGCGTGATCGCGTGCGCGCGGCGCGGCGAACGGCTGCAGCCGCTCGCGGCAGCCCATGGCGATCGCGTCCGGATTTGCATGTTCGATATCCGCGATGGTGCAGCGATGCAAGCTGCGCTCGACGCATTGCCGGAGGATTTCCGCGGTGTTGACGTGCTCGTCAACAATGCCGGGTTGGCGCTCGGCACCGCGCCGGCGCAGAGCGCGGACCTTGCGCAGTGGCAGCAGATGATCGATACCAACATCACCGCGCTCGTCACGCTCACACGCGCGTTGCTGCCGACGTTGATTGAACGCCGCGGCGCCATCGTCAACATCAGTTCCACAGCCAGCACCTATCCGTACGGCGGCGGCAATGTCTACGGCGGCACCAAGGCGTTCGTCAGCCAGTTTTCGCTGGGCCTCAGAAGCGACGTGCACGGCACCGGCGTGCGCGTGACCTCATTGGAACCGGGCATGGCGCGGACCGAGTTCACGCTCGTGCGCACGAGTGGCGATCAGGCGGCGTCCGATGCGCTGTATGCCGGCGCACATCCGATCACAGCAGACGACATCGCCGAGACGATCTGGTGGATCGCCAATCTGCCGCCGCATCTGAACATCAACCGGCTCGAGATGATGCCGGTAAGCCAATCATTTGCGGGATTCCAGATCGCGCGCGACGCCTAATCCAGCGGTGTCGCGTCGAGATACGTGTAGCCGGTAAGTCCGGCTTCGAGCGCCGCTTCGAGGCACTGCGCGTCATCGTCCGACAACTTCGCGGCTGCAATCTTCGCGCGATATTCCTTGCGCAATGCGTCGAGGCTATAGCCGACGTAGTCGAGCATCACATCCGTGGTATCGCCGCGCTTGACGTGCGAGAACTCGTAACCGCTCTCGGTCAGACGCACGTTCACGGCATCCGTGTCGCCGAACAGGTTGTGGATGTCGCCGAGCGCCTCTTGATAGGCGCCGACGAGGAACACGCCGAGGCGATACGGTTTGCCGGGCTCCGGTGCGTGCAACGGCAGACTCACGTCGACGCCGTCGGCATCGACATACGCGTCGATGCGGCCGTCGGAATCGCAGGTCAGATCGGCGATCACGCCGCGCCGGTTCGGCGCCTGGTCGAGGCCGGAGATCGGCATGATCGGAAAGATCTGATCGATCGCCCACGCGTCTGGAATCGACTCGAAGATCGAGAAATTGACGAAGTATTTGTCGACGAGTTTTTCGTTCAGCTCGTCGAGCGCTTGCCGATGCGCGCGCTCTTCCGGTTTCAGGCGCGAACGCAGCGCGTTGACGATCGCGTAGTACAAGTCGTCCAGCCGCGCGCGCCGACGCAAGCCAAGCTGGCCGAGCGCAAACAGTGCATGGCCTTCCGTCCACTGGTGTTGCGCTTCGTGGTACAGCTCGATCACCGAACGCGAACCGATCTCGCCATGGATTTCGCGCAGACGGCGCAGCACGGCCGGCTCGTCCGCATCGGCCGGCGGCACGCGGCCCTCCGGGGCCCGTTCGATGTCGCTGACGTTGGCCACGAGCACGGCGTGATGCGCGACCATTGCGCGGCCCGTTTCGCTGATCACGTGCGGTGGCGTGAGGTGATGCTCGGCGCAAGCCGCTGCCAGCGGTTCGACGATCGTCGATGCGTACTGGTCGAGTCCGTAGTTGATCGAGCACGCGGAGCGCGAGCGCGTGCCTTCGTAATCGACGCCGAGACCGCCGCCGACGTCGACGTAAGCGATCGGCAGTCCCAATTTGCACAATTCCACAAAGTAGCGCGTTGCCTCGCGCATGCCGGCGGCGATGTCGCGCACGTTGGAAATCTGCGAGCCCATGAACACGTGCAGCAATTGCAGCGATTGCGACAGGTTCGCCGCCTTGAGCTGATCGAGCAGCGTCAGCAGCTGGCGCGGCGTCAGGCCGAACTTGGATTTCTCGCCGCCGGTATTCTGCCACTTGCCGGCGCCGAGACTCGTCAGGCGCATGCGCACGCCGAACAGCGGTTCGACATTCAGCGCCTTGGCTTCTTCGAGCGCGAGTTTGAGTTCCGAGGGTTTCTCAATGACGATGAACACGCGCAAGCCGAGTTTGCGCCCGATCAGCGCCAAGCGCAGATACTCGCGATCCTTGTAGCCGTTGCAGATGACGATGCTGTTCGGCTTCGCTGTTCCCAGCACGGCCATGAGCTCGGGTTTCGATCCCGCTTCCAGGCCGAAGCCGTCATTACCGGCGCGTGCCAGTTCGCTGACCACACCGTGTTGCTGGTTGACCTTGATCGGATAGATCGCGCTGTAGCCGCCGGTGTAGTCCCAATCGCGCATCGCTTGCGCGAAGGCGCCCTGCAGGCGCGCAAGACGATCGCCGAGAATGTCGGCGAAGCGCACGAGCAGCGGCAGACGCGAACCTTTGGCGTGCGCGGCTTCGACGATCTCCTCGAGCGCAAGCGCGCGCGTCCCCGCGCCGCGCGGACGCACGATCAGGCGCCCGGCATCGTCCACATCGAAGTAATTCTCACCCCAGTGCGCGATCGCATATTGCGCGCGGGCGGCATCGGCGTTCCACGAATTCGTCATCGTCTGGTCTCCATGACAACGAGTTTGCGAACGTCGCAGCGGCGGGCCTTGACGGTAGAACCTCGCCGACCGGAAGCCACATGCGCCGCGGGATCGGGGAGTGCGCCTATTGTACCGTCATCGTTTGCCGAAGGTTTACACGTTACAATCGCCGCCCTTTCGATTCAGGCGGGAATCCCTCCATGTCGTCGCAGTGGTTCAACGAGGAACACGACTATTCCGGTTCATCGATCGGCTTCCGCGTGAAGGAACGCCTGCACGCCGAAAAGACGCCGTTTCAGACCATCGAGATCTACGACAGCACCGACTGGGGCAAGCTCATGGTCATCGATGGCTGCATGATGGTGACCACGCGCGACAACTTCTTCTATCACGAGATGATGTCGCACCCGGCGCTGTTCACGCATCCGCGCGCCAAGCGCGTCGTCATCATCGGCGGCGGCGATTGCGGCACGCTGCGCGAAGTGCTCAAGCACGACGAGGTCGAGAGCGCGATCCAGGTCGAGATCGACGAACGCGTGACGCGCCTGGCCGAGAAGTACTTCCCGGAGCTGTGCGCATCGAACAACGATCCGCGCGCTCAATTGCTGTTCATCGACGGCATCAAATGGATGGCCGAATGCGCCGAGGAAACGCTCGACGTCATCATCGTCGATTCGACCGACCCGATCGGCCCGGCCGAAGGCCTGTTCAACGAGGCGTTCTACGAATCCTGCCTGAAGGCGCTCAAACCCGGCGGCATCCTCGTGCAGCAGAGCGAGTCGCCGCTCGCGCATCTGCCGCTGCTCAAATCGATGCGCAAGGCGATGAAGAGCGCCGGCTTCCAGGCCCTGCGCACGCTGACGTTCCCGCAGCCGTGCTATCCGACCGGCTGGTGGAGCGCGACACTCGCGCGCAAGGGCGTGGACCTCGAAGACTTCCGCGAACGCGGTGCCGAGATGAAGCAGTTCGAGACCCGGTACTACAACGTCGACATACACCGCGCAGCACTGGCGATGCCGGAATTCCTGCGCGAAGCGCTCGGCGACTGAGATTGGTCGCGATGCGCATCGCCGGCCAATGTCATTGCGGGAATATCGCGTTCACGCTGGACTGGCGCCCGGAGCCCGAGGAAATTCCGGCGCGTGCCTGCACGTGTTCGTTCTGCACGAGCCACGGTGGCGTCTGGACGGCTTGCCCCGGTGGCGTGCTGCGCATTTCGCAACGCGAGCGGCAACACGTATCGAATTACGAATTCGGCACGAAGACTGCGCAGTTTCACGTCTGTGCGATCTGCGGTGTCGTACCGGTGGCGACGAGTCGCATCGATGGCCGGCTCTACGCAGTCGTCAACGTCAACACATTCCGGAACGTGCCGGCGGAAATGCTGCGGCGCGCGCCGGTGACATTCGACGAAGAAGCCGAAAGCGAACGCCTGGCGCGGCGCCAGCGCAACTGGATCGGCGATGTAGTTTTTGTCTAGTCGGCGCATCGCGAAATCCCGCGCCGCTCGTGCCGGTCCTCATTCCCCGATGTATGCTCGCCGTACGTGGAGGACCTGACATGACTCGCCTGACTCTCGTATTGCTCGTCGCATTTTTCGCACCGCTCGCTCAGGCCGGCGACCGCATCACCGGCAAGCCGTTTGCGACGCGCTCGGAAGTGATCGCCACGCACGGCATGGTCGCCACTTCCGTGCCGCTGGCCACGCAGATCGGTCTGGACGTGCTGAAGAAAGGCGGCACGGCCGTCGATGCGGCGATCGCGGCGAATGCGGCGCTCGGCCTCATGGAGCCGGTGTCGAATGGCGTCGGCGGCGATCTGTTCGCGATCGTCTGGGACGCGAAGACGAAGAAACTTTACGGCTACAACGGCTCGGGTCGTTCGCCGAAGTCGCTGACACTGCAATATTTCATCGACCACGGCCTCAAGGAAATTCCCGCGCTCGGGCCGCTGCCGGTCAATGTGCCGGGAACCGTCGACGCCTGGTTCGCGCTGCACGACCGCTTCGGCAAGCTCGCGATGAAGGACGACCTCGCGCCGGCGATCGGCTATGCGCGCGAAGGTTTTCCGGTCACCGAACTGATTGCCTACTACTGGAAGCTGTCGGTGCCGCGCCTGTCGAAGTTCCCCGGTTTCAAGGAGCAGATGACGATCGACGGCCGCGCGCCGGAGAAAGGCGAAATCTGGAAAAACCCGAATCTGGCCAATACGCTCGAAACGATCGCCAGCGGCGGACGCGATGCATTTTACAAGGGCAAGATCGCGCACGTGATCGGCGATTACTTCAAGGCCAATGGCGGCTTTCTCTCATATGAAGACCTGGCCGCGCACCACGGCGAGTGGGTCGAGCCGATCTCGACGAATTATCGCGGCTACGACGTCTGGGAGTTGCCGCCGAACGGGCAAGGTCTCGCCGCACTGGAAATTCTCAACATCCTCGAAGGCTACGATCTGAAGAAATACGGGTTCGGCAGCCCGGAACACGTGCACCTGTTCGCCGAAGCAAAAAAACTCGCGTGGGAAGACCGCGCGCATCTGTACGCCGATCCGGATTTTTTCAAGGCTCCGCTCGCGAAACTGCTGTCGAAGCAATACGCCGCCGAGCAGCGCAAGAAGATCTCGATGGACCATGCCATGCGCTCGGTACCGACTTCGGCCGCGCTCGAACACGGCGACACGATCTACATGACCACCGCGGATCAATGGGGCAACATGGTGTCGCTGATCCAGTCGAATTATCGCGGCATGGGTTCGGGCATGACGCCGCCGGGTTTGGGTTTCGTGCTGCAGGATCGCGGTCAGCTGTTCGTGCTCAAGGAAGGCCATCCGAATGCTTTCGCGCCGGGCAAACGGCCGTTCCACACGATCATCCCGAGCTTCATTACGAAGGACGGCAAACCGTGGATCAGCTTCGGCGTGATGGGCGGCGGCATGCAGCCGCAGGGTCATGCGCAAATCGTCATGAACCTGATCGATTTCGGCATGGGCCTGCAGGAAGCCGGCGATGCACCGCGCATCCAGCACGAAGGCGACACCGAGCCGGAAGGCCAGAACGTGGCGATGACGGATGGCGGCGAAGTCGAACTCGAATCGGGATTTCCGTACGAAACGATCCGCGCGCTGATGGAAAAAGGCCACCACGTGACCTGGGCCGACGGTCCGTACGGCGGCTATCAGGCAATCGAATGGGATGAGAAGCACCACGTGTATCTCGGCGCCTCCGAAGGCCGCAAGGATGGCCAAGCGGCGGGTTATTAAGTTCCGGCTCACGATAGCCACCGTTACACTACGCGCCCCGCTCGACAAGGATCGCGTCATGCTGCGTTGTATACTTTTGCTTCTTGCCGTTGCGTCTGCACCGGCGACGGCACAGCTGCTGATGCCGCAACCGGAAACCGCACCGAGCCCGGAGCTGCCGCCGGAGCAGTTGCTCGCGCAGTTTCATCATGATGAAATCAACCTGCTGGCACTGCGCGCCGATGCGCATTCGCTGCTCGCCGCCGCGCTGATGGCGACGCCGGACGCAGACGAGAACGGCCGTCCGGCCGCGCTGAAAACGCCCGCTCTGCTGGCGCGCGCGCAAAAAGCCGGCGCCGACGACGCGCTCGTATGGTGGGTCAGCGCCGGGATCGAGTGTCACGTCGCCAAGAAGTCCTGCCCGGCGACGGAAACGCTGCAACAACTGGAGAAAACCGACGCACAGAACGCAGCGGTGTGGGCGTATGCGCTCGCACGCGCGAGCCAAGCCAAGGACGATACGACCGCGCGCGCGGCACTGACCAGCGCTGCGCAAGCCGCTCAGTACGACGATCATTTCGGCGCGCTGGTCGGCGTGATCGACCAGGCGGCGGACATACTTCCCATCGGCGAGAACATCTTGCGCGCGAGCGGGCAGGGCGCGGTCAGCACCGAAGGTTTCAAGCTCACGTACGCGGCGGGAGTCGCCGCGAGCCTGCCGCAGCCCGGGCTGCGCGCAGTCGTGGAAACCTGCAAGGACGCCGCGAACGACGCCGCGCTCGCAGCCGATTGCTTGGCCGTGGCGCAGAAGATCGCCGATTCCGGCAGTCTGATCACGCGTGGCTACGGCGTGAAACTGCTGATCAGTCTGGCCACTGTCGGCGCCACGCGGGACGCGGCCAAGGCGCGCGCGCGTTCGCTGGCGTGGCAGACGCACGAGATCGGCGCCGCGGGCGAACGTCTGGCCGATGATCCGCGCCTCACGCGCGTGTATCTGGACGCGCTCGCGCAACGCGGACAGGAGATCGACGCGGTGCAGGCCGTACTGAGCAGTCAGGGCGTGGCGCTGGAGCCGCCGGCCGACTGGACCGCACCGGAATAGTTCGCCGAATTCGCCGGCCAGGGCGCCGTTTCGCGCGCGGCCGTGCGGAATGCTACTCTTGCCGCACCTCGTTGCCGGAGAAACGCGGATGCGCAAGGTTCTGGTGGCCAGCTCCAAAGGCGGTTGCGGCAAGACCACGGTTGCGACGAATCTGGCTGCGCACTTCGCGCAGGATGGGCGCAACACGGTGCTGGTCGATGCCGATCGACAAGGCTCCAGTTTGCGCTGGGCGGAAAAACGCGCGGGATTGGCGGCGCCGGTGCTCGGTATTTCCGGATTGCGACGCGATTGGGCGGACAAGATTCCCGGCGATGCCGAACGCGTGATCGTCGATGGTCCGGCCGGAATTCGTCCGGGCGAGCTGGCCGAACTGCTCGAGGACGTCGACGCGTTGCTGATCCCGATGCTGCCGTCGCGCATCGATCTCGAAGCCAGCGAAGCATTCTTGCGCGAAGTCGCGCAATTGGCGCGCGTCAAGCGCGGCAAGGTGGCGGTCGGTCTCGTTGCCAATCGCCTGAAACCGTGGACGACCGCGTCGCAAGAAGCGATCGAGGAAATCAAGAAACTGCCGTTTCCGATTGTGGCGCAATTGCGCGACACGCAAGGCTATGTGCTCGTCGCCGGCTTGGGCAAAGGCATTTTCGACTACAGTTCGGAGCTGATCCGCAGCCACCAGGAAGATTGGGCGAAACTGCTGCGTTGGCTGAAGAAACAATGAAGGGAGCGGCACTGCCCGGGAGGGAACCATGAAACACGAAGTCATCCTGCTGCGCCACGCGCACGCCGAAAAACAAGCTCCCGGCCAGAACGACGCCGACCGCGAATTGAGCGAGCGTGGCATCGCCGAAGCCAAGGACGCCGGCAAATGGCTGCGCAAGCAGGACTTGAGCGGCGTCACGGTCTTGTGTTCGCCCGCGGTGCGCACGCGGCAAACCCTGCAGTATGCGCTCGGCGATGTCGACGCGACGTTCGAGCCGCGCATTTACGAAGCCACCGCCGGCGATCTGGACGCACTGATCGACGAACACGAAGACGCCAAGCGTCTGCTGCTGGTCGGCCATAATCCGGGGTTCGAAACGCTGGTCGCGCTGCTCGCGACCGGGCAGTCCGGTGATTTCCGCGGAATGCCTCCCGGCGGCGTCGCCTGGTTTGAAATCGACGGCACCGCAGAACCGGGCGCAGGGAAGCTCAAGGCGTTCTGGTCGCCCTAAGCGGATTCGCGGCGATGCGTGGGTTGCGTCCGCTGCTGCTGATCGTTCTGCTACTCGCGCGCGGCGGTCATGCGCAAACGCCGCAAATCTTCGACTTGGACGCTGCGCGGTCGCGCGCCGTATTCGAAGTGAAAGTGCTGTACCTCATCGGGCTGCACGGCGAATTCGGTTCAGTGCACGGCACGCTGAGCGTGGATCGCGCGCGCGACATCGCCGTCGTCGACGCGACGATCGATACGAACGCCGTGCACATGCGCAACCACTTGTACGAGAACTGGGTCAAGTCCGCCGAGTTTTTCGATGCCACGCATTTTCCACAAATCCACTTTGTCTCCGCCGAATTTCCGCTGCGGCGGCTGACGCAGGGCGGAACGATCATCGGTACATTGACGATTCGCGGCTTCAGCAAGTCCGCCGCGTTCGAGATCGATCCGGCCGCCTGCGCGGATCCGCTGCGCGGCGCCTGCGCTCTGGCGGCCGCCGGCACGATCCGGCGCAGCGACTTCGGCATGCGTTCGCGACGCGGCGCGCTATCGGACAAAGTCGATCTGGGCCTGTCGGTTTTCGCGCACCCCGCGGCGCCATGATGCGCTCGGCCTTCGCGCTCGTGGCGGCAAGTCTGGGCCTGCTCGCCGGCTGCGCAGTCGATCCTCTGCACGCGCGCCGCGCCGCCGCCACGGCAGCCGCAGCGCAGGATCACGTCGTGACCTGCGCACACGCCGACGCGTGCGCGATCGCTTCGCCGTACGCGCAACTCGTGGAACGTGCGCGCGCCGACCACGTGCATTACGTCAATCTGCTCGACCGCGGCGAAGACGCGCTGTTGCTGCGCATCCATCTCATTCGCGCCGCGCGCAGCAGCATCGACATTCAGACTTTCATCTTCGCCGAAGACGACGCCGGATATCTCGTGCTCGACGAACTGGTCGCCGCCGCGCGGCGCGGTGTCAAGGTGCGCGTGCTCGTCGACCAGTTGTTTTCGCTCGGCAACACGCAACTGCTGGCCGCGCTCGCACGCGCGCACGTGAACTTCGAATTGCGCGTGTACAACCCGACGTTCCACAAGGCGTCGACGCAACCGCTCGAGTTCGCTGCCGGCGTGCTGTGCTGCTTTGCGCGCTTCAACCAGCGCATGCACAACAAGCTGCTGCTGGTCGACGGCGTGATCGGCATCGCCGGCGGGCGCAATTACGAAAACCGCTACTTCGACTGGGACGACGAGTTCGATTATCGCGACCGCGACGTGCTCGTTGCCGGCCCCGCCGGCGCGGCGATGCGGGCGTCCTTTGAGCAGTTCTGGGCGCACCCGCGCAGCGTGCCCTTGTCACGCTTGCGTGACGTCTCTGCGCGCATCCTCAGCGACGGCCTGGATGCACCGGTCTACGCACAGCACACCTACACCAATGCGGCGCGCGTGACGGCGCTGTCTGCGCACGCGAACGACAGCGCATACATCCGCGCGCATTTTGCCGATGCCGCAGTGCGGGTAGCGAACGTGGAATACTTCTCCGATACGCCGGACAAGGCCGATTCGGACAGCGCGCAGTCGAATCAGCTCAGCCGCCATATCGTCGATCTGCTCGGCCGCGCGCGCGACGAGATCGATTTCCAGACGCCGTACCTCGTGCTGAGCCGGCCGGCACGCAATCTGTTTCGCGATCTGCACCACGCCCACCCGCGGTTGCGCGTGCTCGTCTCGACCAATTCGCTTGCCGCGACCGATGCGTTCTACGTCTACGCGTTGTCGTACAAATACAAGAAGCGCTATCTGAAACTCAACTTCGAAATCCATGAGTTCAAACCGTTTCCCGCCGAGGCGGCGGACCTGATCGCCGGCTATGCCGCGCTCGGCGACAGCGACGAAGCGGCGTTGCGCTATCGCAAGTACGGGCGCACGCCGCTCACGCGCGGCGGCGTGCGTCTGGGGCTGCACGCAAAGTCGATCGTCATCGATGGCACCGTGACGCTGGTCGGTTCGCACAATTTCGATCCGCGCTCGGACAACTACAATACCGAGTCCGGTTTCATCATCCACGACCCCACGTTCGCGCAACTCGTGCGCGCGTCGATCCTGCGCGACGCGGCACCCGACAATGCCTGGACGATTGCGCGCCGCGAGCACGGTACCTGGATCAGTCGGGTCAACGAGCGCATCGGCGACTGGTCGGCGAAACTGCCGGTCTTCGATCTGTGGCCGTTCCGCTACGCCTCGAGTTTTGAACTCGACGCCGGCTGTTCGCCATTGCCGCCGGACGACCCGCGGTTCTATTCCTGCTATCGCGACGTCGGCGATTTCCCCGAGGTCAATCTGTCGCCGAAGACGATTTACACGCGCATCATCACTGCGTTTGGCGCAGGCTTGCATTCCATTCTGTAGAGGAAACGCGTGCGCAATTGACGCGGCAACGCGGTCTGGCTAGTCTGCGCGGACCCTGTCACGGAATGCGAGACGCCGCCATGTCCCTGGAATTCCATATCGAGATCACCGACGAGGACCTGCCGGTTTTCGTCGACGCCCTGACCCGCGCCGAAAAACGTGCAGCCGGCAAAAGCGCGCAGCAGATTCTCGACGAGGCGTCCAAAACTTTTGCCGGTTCGCAAGGGCAGAAGATGCCCGAGTTCGTGCGCTCGCGCCTGGCCACGGTCGATAGCTTGATCGCAATGGCCGGCGACGAGGGCTGGGCGCTCGGCGAAGAAGACCGCAACCGCATCATTTCCGCGCTGACCTATTTCGCCGATCCGGAAGATCTGATTCCGGACAACGTGCCGGTGCTCGGTTTCCTCGACGACGCGATCATGATCGAAGTCGTGCAGCGCGTGCTGCAGCCGGAAATCGACGCCTACGCCGATTTCGTCCGTTTCCGTGATGACGAAGTTCAGCGCCGCGGCGCCGACGCGTCGAAGGTCGGCCGCGAGGAATGGCTCGAGGAGCGGCGCGCGGAACTGCAGCTGCGCATGCGCAACCAGCGCACGAAGTACGCGCCGAGCGGCAATTGGAGCCCGGCGTTCCGCTTCACATAGGATCTCAAGGCGCCGCCGCGCGCGGCACGCGCTGCGCGTCGATCCATGCGGCGACCGCATCGGCGGCCGGCAACGGCGCCGCGGTGGCCCAGCTGCTCGCATCGCCGTCCTCCAGATAACTGGCGATGCGATCGCCGAAGTACACGTCGACACGGTTGCGGTCGTCGCCACGCGCGTGAACGATGTACTGCGCCGGTTGCGGTACGCGGTCGAGAAACAGACCGTTGAACGGCGAGCGGCAATAATTGACGCCGAGCAGGTGTGCGATCGATCCCGGAATATCACTCTGCTGGAATGCGGCGTCGACGACTTTCGGCAAGTCGATCGCGCCGGCAACGACCAGTGGAATGCGGGCAAACGCCCGTTCGCCGAATTGGCGGTATTCCTCTTCGAGCATCGGCGTCATGCTGCGGTGGTCGCCGGTGATCAACAGCACGCCATTGTCGAAGAAATTGCGGCGCGCGAGCTGTTCGTGGAAGGCCGCCAACTCGTCGTCGATGTAGTGGAACGTCGCTGCAACGTCGATCTTGCCGTCGCGTGGATTGGCAAATGGCGGGTGGCTGCTGACGGTCAGCAGCACGGCGACGAAGCCGCGCCGGTCTTGGCGGGTATCGAGCCATTGCTCGAAGCGCGCGAATAACGCGGCGTCTTCGGCGGCGCCGAACTGCCCGCGCGGCATGCCGGCATAAAACGCCGCTTCGTTGCCCTCGACGCCGTCGAAACCAAGCGCGTTGAGCCAGGTGCCGGTATCGAGAAATGCGAGATCCGCCGTGGTGAAGTAATACGCGCCGTATCCGCCGCGGTGTGCAATCGCCGGCAGCGTGCCGTCGTCCGGACCGAATGCAGCGAGCGAATGCGTCGGCTGGCCGGCGGCCCCGATCGGCACGCGTCCGGTGAACGCCGCAATCTCGCCGCCGTCGGTGTTGAAGCCGTTCGCGTAAAAATGGCTGAAGTAATGATTGTCGCGCGCCAGCGCGTCGAGCTTCGGCAACCAGTCGCGCGGACCGCCGAGCAACGCGCTCTGATAGGCCGAAAGCGATTCGGTGAGGACGATCACGATGTTGCGTCCGCTGGGTTGCTCCTGGTCGCACGCTTTCGGCCAGACCTGACTGTGCTGCAACTCGCGCTGCGCGTACGCGGCCGAGAACGGACGCATGCGGCCTTGCGGCAGATTGGCGCCGACCACGTTCCAGGTGTACTGCTCGTGCGTGTACAGCAGCGGCGCGCGAACGTTCTCGAGGACGGCGAACAGCAGCGCGATTGCAGCCATCGACCACAGCGTGCGCCTGACGAGCGGCGCCGGCGGCACCCCGCGCAGCAGCCCGGCCAGAGTCGCCGCGACCAGCGCGCCGACCAGCGCATAGCCGATTCCGCCGAACGACAGCAGTTGCGGGCGCAGCACGCTCCAGTTCGCGGTCACGCCGCTGCCGAAGCGCAGCAAATCCTCGAGGAACAGGCGCTGGTCGAGCAGCAACAGCAGCAGCACATCGACGGCCATCAGCAGGATCAGGGCGGCAGCGAGTGCGCCGCACAGGCGCGCAAGGCCGCTGCGCACCGCGCTCGTCGCCAGGGCGAGCAGCGCGAGCAGTGCCGCCAACAACCAGGCATCGTGACCGAGCGCCGGCAACGCGAAGCAGCCGCGGCAGGCGTGGTCGTAATCGGCGTATTGTTCGAGGGCCAGTGCGCGCAGCACGCTGAGCGCGAGCGCGAGCAGCGCCGCGATCCCCGTCCATGGCACCCGTAGACGTCGTCCTGACGTCTTCATCGTCTCACCTCAACCGCGTTCGAGAATGGCCGTCACGCCCATGCCGCCGGCCGTGCAAATCGAAATCAAGCCGCGGCCGGAACCCTTTTCTTCGAGCAGCTTGGCCAGTGTAGCAACGATGCGCGTGCCCGTCGCGGCAAACGGATGGCCGAGCGCGAGGCTGGAACCGTTGACGTTGAGTTTGGCCGGATCGATGCTGCCGAGCGGCGCGTCTTTGCCCAGGCGATTCTTGCAGTATTCGGCGCTTTCCCACGCCCGCAACGTGCACAACACCTGCGCGGCGAACGCTTCATGGATTTCGTAGAAGTCGAAATCTTGCAACGTCAATCCGGCCGCATCGAGCAGGCGCGATACCGCGATCGTCGGCGCCATCAGCAGGCCTTCGCCCTTGACGAAATCCACGGCGGCGACGCGCGCATGCGTGATGTACGCCTGCGCCTTGAGCCCGCGCGCGGCGATCCACGGCTCGCTCGCGAGCAATACCGCCGAGGCGCCATCCGACAAGCCCGTCGAATTGCCTGCGGTCAGCGTGCCGCTCGGCGACTTGTCGAATGCGGGCTTGAGCGTGGCGAGCTTTTCCAGTGTGCTGTCCGGACGCAGGAAACCGTCCCGCTCCAGACCGCGAAATGGCACGACGAGATCCTTGAAAAATCCGCGTGCATACGCCGCCGCGGCTTTCTGGTGACTGGCCAGCGCGAGCTGGTCCTGATCGCCGCGCGAAATCTTCCATTGCTTGGCCATCAGCTCGCAATGATCGCCCATCGACATGCCGGTGCGCGGCTCGGCCACGCCCGGAAAACTGGGCTTGAGTTCGCCGAACGAAAATCCGCGCACGGCCGCCTTGAACTTGTCGAGCGGCGTCTTCTGCCGATTGACGTTGAGCAGACGCTGCTGCAGCGCCTTGCTGTAGACGATCGGCACGTCGCTGGTCGTGTCCGCGCCGCCGGCGATGCCGGCTTCGATCTGTCCGGCCGCGATCTTGTTGGCGATGATCAGCGTGTTGTCGAGTGAAGTACCGCACGCGCGCGCCGTGGTTATGCCCGGTGTCAACGGCGATAATCCCGAGGACAATGTGGCTTCGCGCGCGAGATTCCAGTCCGATGCGTGCTTGATCACCGCACCGAACGCGACTTCGCCGAGTTCCTCGCCGTAGAGCTGGAATTTCTCCACCAGCGCGCCGAGCGTCTTCACCGCCATGCCGAAGTTGCCGATATCGGCATATGCCGTGTTGTTGCGGCAAAACGGAATGCGGACGCCGCCGAGAATGGCCACGCGGGGGCTGCTCGTCATGTTGCGATTTCCTTGTGATCGGCGTTGCCGCAATAACGTAGCTTATTCTATGCCGAGGGTCGTGGCTGTGTAACCCGTGCATCTAACGCGCGATGAACATCGCCGGCGCTTCGCGCCAGATCTGCCACGCCTCCGGGGCGGCACGCAGTCGCGCGTCCAGATGCGCGGCGTAGCGTTCGGCAATCTGCTGCACGCTCAAGTTCGCCGGCAGCGGCTCGACGCGCAGATCGCGCCGGCCGTTTTCAAAATCCAGGCCCATGCTGAACAGCGCGATTGGCGCGTCGTTCTCCGCTGCGATCCGCGCCAGTCCGGACGGAATCTGCACGCGCTCGCCGAGCAATTCGACTTGTTCGCTGCGCTGTTCGGCTCGCGTCGGCAGGTCGAGCATGCCGACGACACTGCGGCCGCCGTGCAATGTCGCGGCCACTTCGCCGGAACTGCCGCCGGTGAACACGACACCGCCGCTGCCGGCGCGACGCATGCACCAGACGCGAAGATGCGCGAACCAGTGCGACAGACGCGTCAGGCCATGCGAACGCCCCTGCGGACGCTGCATCACGAAACAGGCATCGAACCCGCGCTCGCGCAGACGCGGCCAAATCCAGTTGCCGGCGCCCCAGTGATAAGTGAGAAACACGCAAGCGCCCGGTGCAGGCCACGATCCGGCTTCATCGATATTGCGCGCGCGCCAGCTTTGTCCGCGCAGCAATGTCAGATAGACGTCCACATGATCGACCAGCCGCAACAAGCGAAAGCGCGTTTTCCATTCGCGCTCGTCGTGGTCCCCGAGATGCCGTTTCGCGGCCTCCCAAGCCGGATCCACCGCCAGTCGATACACCGATTCCCGGCGCGCAACCCATTTGAGCAGACGAAATCCGAGCGTCCAAGGCAGCAGCGCGATCGAGAGCGGGAGAACGAACAACATCAAGCCGTCCGCGAGAACGTTGCGCACGCGCGCCATGAACATTTGCATGTTCAATCCGCACCGTGCGCGCGCAGGCTTTTTTCCAACATGCAATAGCCCGCATCGTCGATGCCGAGCGCCGCATAGGTGCGCTGTGCATGCGTGTTGTCGCGTTCCACATACAAGCGCACACCGACGACGTCGGCGCGCGCGCTGGCCATGCGCTCGACTTCGGCGTACAACGCGCGGAACACGCCGTGGCGGCGATATTCAGGCACGATGTAGACGCTCTGCAGCCACCACCAGTCGCCGTTGCGCCAGTCACTCCACTCGAACGTGATCATCAGACAGCCGCTGACGGCGCCGTCGCACTCGGCGACGAGATAGAAACCGCGGTTCGACTCGGCGAGAACCGCGGCGACACCCGCGCGCAGCACGGTCAGGTCGAGGACCTTGTGCTCGGTTTCCAGCGCCATCGCCGCATTGAACCGCACCAATGTGTCGCGATCTTCCGCACGCGCGGCGCGCACGTGAATCATTGTCGTCATGATTTTCTTCCCCGGCGCTTGCGCGAGCTGCCCAATTTGCGCGTCAACGTGTTGCGGCCGAGACCGAGTTGCTTGGCCGCGCGGCCGCGCTGATTATCGTTCTCGGCGAGCGCCGCGCCTAGCAGGGCCTGGTCGAATTCGGCGCGCAGGCGCGGATAGATTTCCTGCTCGCCTTGCGCAAGGCGCTCGCGCACAAGGCGCTGCAAGTCGTCACGCCAGGTCGCGACGTTCGCGGCGTTCGCATCCGTCGGCGGCAGGTCTTGCACGCGGATTTCGCGGCCGGGTGCCATGACCGCCAGGCGCCGACACAGATTTTCGAGCTGGCGCACATTGCCCGGCCACGGCAGTTCAGCCAGCACGCCGAGCGCAGCTGGCGAAAACAGCTTCGGCTCCAGGCGCATGTCCGCGGCGGCGCGCGCGAGAAAGCGCGCGGCGAGCAGCGGAATGTCGTCGCGGCGCTCGGCCAGAGGGGGCAGTTGCAAACGCACGACGTCGAGCCGGTGCAGCAGGTCGGCGCGGAATTGCCCCGTTTCGACCTTGGCGTCCAGATCCTGATGCGTCGCCGCGATCACGCGGACGTCGGCGCGAATGAGTTCGCGTCCGCCGACGCGGTAGAACTCGCCCTGCGCGAGCACGCGCAACAGGCGCGTCTGCAGCGCCAGTGGCATGTCGCCGATTTCATCGAGGAACAACGTGCCGCCTTGCGCCTGTTCGAAACGGCCCAGATGGCGTTTGAGCGCGCCGGTGAACGCACCGGCTTCGTGGCCGAACAGTTCGGATTCGAGCAATTCGGACGGCACCGCCGCCGTGTTCATCGCCACGAATGGACGCGCGGCGCGTGCGCTGTGCCGGTGCAACGCGCGCGCAACCAGCTCCTTGCCGGTGCCGGTCGCGCCGGTGATCAGCACGTTCAAGTCCGTCGCCGCAACGCGGCCGATGCTGCGGAACAATTCGCGCATCATCGGCGCCGAGCCGATCAGTTCCTGCTCGTGTTCGGCGTGCGGCAGCGGCACCGGTGGCGGGCGCGTTTCGGCGAGCGCGCGCTCGACCGCGGCCAGCATGTGATCCAGGTCAAAAGGTTTCGGCAGGTAGTCGAACGCTCCGTTGCGGTACGCCGCGGCCGTGGAAGCGACATCGGTGAACGCGCTCATGATGATGACCGGCGCGACAACGTTGCGGGTCTTGAGCTGCTCAAGCAACTTGAGTCCGCCGGTACCCGGCATGCGCACGTCGCTGACGACGACGTCGGGCGTGGCGTCGTCGAGCGCCTGCAGCAGCAGCTCGGCATTGCTGAACTCGCGCACCTGCGCGCCGCCCTCGCGCAGCGCTTCGCTGAGCACGTAGCGGATCGCGTTGTCGTCGTCGGCAATCCAGACTTCAGCCATTTGCGTTTTCCAAAGGGAGCGTCAGACTGAACACCGTACGCCCGGGCCGGCTCGTGAAGTCCAGCTGGCCGCCGTGCTCTTGTGCAATTTCCTGCGCCAACGCAAGGCCGAGACCGGTGCCGTCGGCGCGTCCGGAAACGAGCGGCAGAAACAACGTCTCGCGCAGCGCATCGGGTACGCCGCAGCCGTTGTCCATGACGTCCAGCCGCATCGCGACACGCACCGGGCGCGCGTTGAGCAGCACACCGCGTTCGGCGCGCGTGCGCACGCCGATGCGCGTGGCCGCCGCCTGCATGGCGTTGCGCAACAGGTTCAGCAGCAATTGCAGCAGGCGATCGGCATCGCCTTGCAGCGCGGGCAGGCTCGGATCGTAGTCGCGGTCGAAATCCAGCTCCGGCGCGGCTTCGGTGCTGATCAGCGCAAATGCGCGTTCGGCCAGCTCGTGTACGTTGACGGCGATCAGGCGCGATTCGCCGCCGGGTCGCAGCAAGCGATCGGTCAAGGCGACGAGCCGGTCGGCTTCGGCAATGATCAATTGGGCCAGGCGTTGTTGATCGGGCTCCGTAGCGCGGCGTTGCAACAATTGCGCAGCGCCGCGTAATCCGGCCAGCGGATTTTTTACCTCGTGCGCAAGCCCGCGCAGACTTTGCGAAATGCGCGGCGCACCGCGCACGGAACTGTCGTGCGCCGCGTGCGCGTGGATTTCGAGCACCACGCCGTCGTCCTCGGCCGTCACGGCGACATCGCTGCGCAGCGGTGGATCGCGCGTGGCCAGTTCGAAGCCGCGCACGGCCAGTACCGAATGCGTCGCACGGGCGCGGGCGATCAGCTCACCGAGCGCCGGCGCCGCTGCGCCGAGTGCTTCGAGCGGACAGTCGCGCCAGCGTGCCAGACCGGTGATTTCGATGAACGCCGGATTGACGTAGGCAAAGCGCAGTTGCGCATCGAGGCAGGCGACGCCCGTGGTCAGTTTGTCGAAGGCAACGAATGACTTTGGCGGCGCGGCAGGCATGCACCATCTTAGTGCAAAGCCGGCTAACTTTCTGCCCTGCCCGAGGTCAAAATTCATGGTCTACTTTGTGCTTTAAGACGCAAGTCATGGAAAAGCGGGTTCAAGGAAGCACCGGCGGTGAACACCGGCGGCACAAAACGGATGCCGTGCGCCGTGGCTGTGATCGCCACGCGCCCGACTCGCGTTCGCGCAGGAAATCACCACTGCAAAATGCCCGGAGCTGCGCATGAGCGCGGGCGGGATCACCCTGCCCGCGCGCCCGACTCCGGTGGTCGGCAGTGCGCGCCTGCGCATCGCCCAGATCGCGCCGCTCGCCGAAAGCGTGCCGCCGGAACGGTATGGCGGCACCGAACGCGTCGTTGCGTATCTGTCCGAGGCCTTGGTCGCGCTCGGGCATGAAGTCACGCTGTTTGCCTCCGGTGATTCGACCGCGCGCGTGCCGCTCGTGGCTTGTTGCGAGGCCTCGCTGCGCACGCACGGCGCCGGCGCCGATGCGATGATGTGGTCCGTGCTGCAATTGCAGACCGTGCTCGATCGCAGCGACGAGTTCGACGTCCTGCATTTCCACAACGGTTATTTGCACATGCTGTTCGAACGCCGCCTCGATACGCACGTGACGACGATGCACGGCCGCCTCGACCGCGATCCGCCGGCGTTCTATGCGAACTTCCCGTACGCGCCGCTCGTTTCCGTGTCCGACGCGCAGCGCAGGCCGGTGGCCGATGCGCACTGGGCACGTACCGTTCACCACGGCTTGCCGCGCGACCTGCTGGTACCGGGACCGGGCAAGGGCGGCTATCTGGCCTTCGTCGGTCGGCTTTCGGTCGAAAAGCGCGTCGATCGCGCGATCGAAATTGCGCGCCGCGTCGGTATGCCGCTGAAGATCATGGCCAAGATCGATGCGGCGGATGCCGCCTACGTCGACCGGGAAATCCGCCATCTGCTGAGCGCACCGGGTGTCGAATTCATCGGTGAGGGCGACGAACGTGCCAAGAACGAGCTGCTCGGCGGCGCCGCCGCGCTGCTGTTTCCGATCGATTGGCCGGAACCCTTTGGCCTGGTCATGATCGAAGCATTGGCGTGCGGCACGCCGGTGATCGCCTGGCGCAACGGTTCGGTGCCGGAAATCATCGACGACGGCGAAAGCGGTTTCATCGTCGATTCGATGGACGCTGCGGTCGACGCGGTCCGCCGGCTCGAACGCATCGACCGC
>Ga0207671_10001964_pt1 | contig 22687 bp, 18 predicted proteins | sample KBSC24metaG_FD_184352 | JGI IMG/M metagenome (GOLD analysis project Ga0207671, IMG submission 184352) | Corn rhizosphere microbial communities from Kellogg Biological Station, Michigan, USA - KBS C2-4 metaG (SPAdes) (version 2) | ecosystem: Host-associated > Plants > Roots > Rhizosphere > Soil... | reverse complement strand
CCAGAACGCGAACAGCGCAAACAGCGCCAGCCCGGCGACGCCGAGCCCGAGCGGAATCATCGGAATCGCCATGCCGAAGGCGAACGCGACGACGACCACCGTCAGCGCCTGCCCGGAGACGGCGCACAGGCGCAGCCAGGCGAGCGTGCCCATCAACTCGCGCGCGTTGTGCAACGGCGAGCCGGTGGAGGCGGTCGGCATCGGGGTCATCGGTCTTTGCGCTCCGTGTTCGTCTGCGCCGATTCGAACATCGCCTCATTCGTGCCGTCTGCGATCGCAGAGGCCGATGCGTTGCAATTGTTTGCGGGACGCATGCGATTTGTAACTTTGGCGATGCCAGCGGCTTCTTTCGTTCGACTACTGTAACGCGTCGGTCGGGCGGTGGGTGCCGCCGGGCAAGGACCGACTCATTGAGGCGTGAACCACCACTGCATCGGCGGTGCGATGCGTCACGCCTGCGGAAAATCTAAGGAATAGGATCATGAAGCATAGTTCGATCGGCATCGCGCTCCTGCTGATGCTCGCGAGTGCGCACGCATCCGCTGCGCCGAACCTCGTCGTCAACATCGCCCCGAACGGGGGGACGTCGTCGACGGTGGCGGCACCGGATTTCGCCGAGTGGAAGCTCACGCTGTACAACAACGGCGCGAACGCGGCTACCGACACCGCCAGCAACGTCGTGCTGACGCACGCGTTCGGCGCCGATGCGCTCTACGACGTGACCGTCGCCTGTACGCCGAACGGCGGCGTTGCCGCGCCGGGTGCGATCACGATCGCGGACGGCTACAGCGCCGGCCTCGTGACGATCCCGCTGGCGAGCCTGCCGGTCGGCGGCCTCGGCCCCAGCGAAGCGCGCCTGGACTGCATCGTGCGCGGCGTCGTGCGCGGCTATCCGCGCGGCGCGATCGTGCACACGGTGAACGCGACCGGCCAGGACAGCGGCGGCGCCGCGCTGCCGGCGGTGAGCGCGCAGACGACCAGCACCCTGGTCGCCGCCGAGGTCACCAGCCTGGTCGACAAGCAGATCCTCGATCCGGTGCCGGCGGGCGGTTTCGCCTGGGGTACGCCGATCACCTATCGCGTGACCTACACGAACAACGGTACGCGCCCGATGCCGCGCGTGTATTTCCGCGATCAACATCAGGCGCTCTACAACAACACGCAGCTGTATCGCTACCAGGGCTTCGGTACGGTCACCTCGGCGTCCACGGTGACCGCGTGCTCGCTCAACGGCGCGCCGCCGGCCGGCATCGCGCAGGGTGCCTGCCCGTTCACCGTGGGCTCGACCTACGGCGGTCCCAACCTCGGGGCGCCGCTTCCGAACATCTACTGGGATGACGACGTGCTCTATCCGGGGCAGTCGGTCGTCGTCGAATACCAGGAAACCTACACCACGCCGCCCGCGTGCACGGTCGATCCGCTGCCGGGTCTGCCGAACCAGGCCGGCCTCAACTACGACATGTACTTCCGGCCGGCCAATCCGGACGTGCCGAACGCCGGCGGCAAGCTCTTCCCGCTCGACAGCGGCAATCCGCAGGGATTGACCGTTCGCGCGCCGATGCAGGACGTGCCGCGCTGCACGACCGCGGACCTGAACCTCACGATCGACAAGCAGCGGCTCAGCCCGGACACGATCACCGACCTGCAGGTCGGAACGACCGTGCAATACCGCCTCACGGTGCAGAACGATTCGGCACACGACTACGTGCCGGTGCACTTGCAGCTCGCCGATATCGGCGTTTCCTGGACGAACCGTGGTCCCGTGACCCTGCAGGGCCAGGTGGTCAACTGCACGGCCACCGGCGGCGCCACCTGTCCTTGGACGACGTATCCGACGATCACCGGCAGCTACACGACGAGCACCGGCAATGCGAACGCCTGGCAGACGCTGATGCCGTACCCGGCCGGCGATCTCGTGGTGCCGACCGGCGGCCGCGTCGTCGTCGACTACGACGTCGTTGCCACCAATGTGGCCGCCTGCGCCGATACGTGGTTGTCGAACCTGATCCGCGTGATGCCGGTGCAGCCGGCCACGGCCCCAGGCCAGAACCTCATCAGCGACGAGAGCGGCAATTTCTACGACCTGTTCCGCATCGTCGGAAACTACGGCGGCCCGCTCAATGTGTCGCGCGGCGACGACACCGGCGACCCACGCGTGCAGTACATCGGCTTCGGACCGACGCCGCCGACGACGCCGGGCTTGACCTCGGTGCAGATGAGCGCGCCTCCGGGCGGCGTCTGCGCGCTGCCGGGCGATCCGACGATTGCCGGCACGCTCGGCGTGCCGCCGGTCGCGGGTGGTTCGGTCGGCTACGACCTCACCGTCACGAACTCCGCCGGCTCGCCGCCGCTGACGAACATCGACCTGCTCGCGGATCTCACCAACGCTGGCATCGACCTGACCGCGCCGGGCGTCGACAATCTCGTCGTGACCTGCCAGGCGGTCACCGCGGGCACGTTCTGCCCGGGCGGCACCAGTCCGGGCGACACGATCTGCTCGGGAGCGGCCTGCCTCAGCGGCAGCAACCTCGCCCTGCTGATCGACAACCTGCCGCAGGACGGCTCGTTCACGCTGCGCATCTTCGGGCCCTTCACCGGCCAGCAAGGCCAGAGCTTCAGCCTGTCCGCGTCGATCGCGGCCGCCGCGAACGCGAACTACACCGATACGAACACCGCCAACAACCAGACGACGGTCAACGCCGGTGTCGGCGCTCCCGCCACGCTGACGATCAGCAAGGTCGTGCAGGGCACCGGCTACACCGTCGGCGACCTGTTCACGATCGAGGTCAATTGCGGCGGCTCGGTCATCGGCAGCGTCACGATTCCGGACGGCGGCAGCGATACCGTTCTGGTGCCGGGCTCGACGCTCTGCACGCTCGCCGAAACCGCACGCGCCGCGCTGCCGAGCGAGTGGGCCTGGGTCGTGCCGGAAACCTACAGCTCGACGTCGCCGTATTTCACGGCGCCGGCGACCGTGTCGATTCCCAGCGGCGAGGCGGCCGACGTCGTCGTCACCAACACGACGCGGCGCGGCCAGGCGACGCTGACCGTCAGCAAGACCGTCACCGGCGCTCCTGCCGGCTACGTTCCCGCGGGGCCGTTCCCGATGGCGGTCAATTGCCCGGGACCGCAGACCGTCAACCTGCAGGTGGCGGACAACGGCAACGCGAGCGCGACGGTGAACACGGGCACTTGCACGGTGGTCGAAGACACCAGCGCGCTGCCTGCGCCGCCGGCCGGGTACACCTGGGGCACGCCGGTCTATACGCCGGCCGCATCGATCGATCTGGTCGATGGAGACACGCCGCTCGTCGCCGTGACCAACCCGCTCGTGCGCATCGGCACCGATCTGACGATCACCAAGACGGTCTCCGGCGGTCCGGCGGCCGGCGTCACGGGCACGTTCGCGTTCAGCGCGGACTGCGGCGCCGATGGCTCGTTCAGCGGCAATGTCGCGCTGGCGAACCAGACGACGAACAGCGGCACGATCACCGGCATTCCGGCCAATGCGCAGTGCGTCGTCAGCGAGTCGCTGCCGCTGCCGTCGGCGCCGGCCGGCTATGCGTGGGGCGCGACCCCGGCGCCGGTCTCGCTGACGATTTCCGCGACCGGACCGAACCAGGCGGCCTTCGTCAATCCGCTGCAGGCGCAGCCGCTCGGCACCATCGTGGTGACCAAACAGGTCGTCGGCGGACCCGCACCGGGCGGCACCTTCGGCATGACGGTCGCCTGCACGGCGCAGCCGTTCACGAACACGGTCGCGGTCGCCGCAGGGGCTTCCGTCACGGTCTCGAACATACCCACGCCGAATACCTGCACCGTCACCGAAAGTGCCGGCTTGCCGAGCGCGCCGGCGAACTATGCGTGGGATACCGCGACGACACCGCCGCCCCCGGCGACGCTGACGCTGAACGCCGGCGGTAGCGCTACGGCAACGATCGTCAATACGCTGCAGCGCGGAGCGGCGACGCTCGCGATCGCCAAGCAGGTGACGGGCGGCCCGGCGGGCGGCATCACCGGCAGCTTCGGTTTCACCGCCGATTGCGGGGCAGACGGCACGTTCGCCGCCAGTGCCGCGCTGGCCGGCGCCAGCAGCGGCAACACGTCGATCGCCGGCATTCCCGCGGGCGCCACGTGCAGCGTTGCCGAATCGTCGATATCGACGGCCCCGCAGGGCTATCGGTGGTCGTCGACGCCCGCGCCGCAACAGGTCGTCGTCGGCGCCACCGGCGCTGCAGTCGCCTTCGTCAACGTGCTCGCTGTCGATGGTGGCGGCGGTCCTGGACCGGTTGCCCGCGCGGTACCGGTCGATGCGCGCTGGATGCTCGCGATGCTGACGCTGCTGCTCGCTGCCGGCGCCATGCTGGCACTGCCGCGACGACTGCGCTGACGAGAAGGCGTCGCCGCTGATCGCGGCGGCGACGCTTCGCTCGAACTGGCGCGAAATTCATCGCAGTGCGCCTCGCGAGGGCCTCTGCCGCTGCGTTCGAGTTCACGACGATGCGCCGCCGCTGATGGCAGCGGCGACGCGATCGTCGAGCCCGGGGAAGATGCTAGCGAGGTCGATGCTGCCTCTTCTCGCAGCCGCGCCGGGACCCTAGCGACGATCGCGTTGGCCCGAATGCGCCGCCGCCCGTTGCGCCGCCGTTGCTGCCGTCAAACCAGCGGAAGCCGGATCACGACTTCGAGTCCACCTTGTTCCGCATTGCGCGCGATGATGCTGCCGCGGTGCCGCTCGATCGCGCGCCGCGCGATCGCAAGCCCAAGACCGGTGCCGCCGCTGGCGCGCGTGCGGGCGTTGTCGACGCGATAGAACGGCTCGAAGATTCGTGCGAGATCGTCCGCCGGTACGCCCGGGCCATGATCGCGTACGACGATCTGCGCGAAATTGAGGTTGTCGGTAGCGCGATTGAGCCGCACGCCGACGGCGCTGCCGTCGGCGGTGTAGGCGAGCGCGTTGCGGATCACGTTCTCGAAGGCGCTGTACAGCGCCGCGTGCGAGCCGACCAGGTTCAGGCGTTCGCACTCGATCAGGACGACCTTGCGCCCGCGCGGGGCGCCTTCGTAGTCGGCGTTGGTGATCACGTCCTCGAGCAGCGTATCGAGCGCGATGTCGTCATGGGCCGCCACCGTGGCCGTCTCCAACCGCGACAGCTCCAGCGCCTGCGACAGCATCGTTTCGAGGCGGTCCGATTCGCATTCGATGCGATCGAGCGAGGCATTGATCTGGCTGGCATCGCCGCCGCGCGCCAGTTCCAGTGCGACGCGCTGGCGTGCCAGCGGCGAACGCAGCTCGTGCGACACGTCGCGGACCAAGCGGCGATGGCTCTCGACGAGCGCCTTGATGCGCTCGGCCATACCGTCGAACTCGCTGGCGAGCGCGGTGATCTCGGCGCTGCGCCCGAACGGCAGCCTGCCGACGCGCACGTCGAGGTCGCCCTCGGCGAAGCGGCGCGTGCTGTTGCGGATGCGCGTGAGCGGGGCGGTGACGTAGCCGGCGAGCAGCAGCGCGAACACGGCGCTGACGATCATCGCGACGACGATGTTCGACCAGAACGTCCACGGCCTGCGCGACAAGAGGCGCGTCAGGAAACTGCCTTCGAGCGTCGCCACGGCTGCGTAGAGGCGGCCGTCGCGCGTGCGGATCGCGCGCGCGCGCAGGCGCTCGTCGCCGCGCGTGACGCCGTTCGGCACGTCGTTCGCCGGCGGTTCGCTGAGCGCCGCGGCGGCAGCGGCGAGCACGTGCGCGGAGGGAGTGCGATCGAGCAGCTCGCGGCCGTCGGCGCTGAATATGTAGACCGTGCTCGGGCCGAAGCCTGCTGCCGAACGCAGCCAGGGGCGCAGTTCGTCGTCGCCGCCGTCGCGTTCGCGGCGCAGTTCGCGCGAGGTGCGCGAGAGCAGGTCGTCCATCATCGCCTGCAGGCGCGTGATGTCGAAGCCCGGGATCTTCTCGGTCTCGAAGTGGCTGGTCGAGATCCATGCGAAGGCCACCAGCACGACGACGGTCGCGACCCAGAACGTGGCGAAGATGCGCCAGAACAGGCGGCGCATCATGGCGGTGAAGCTCCTCGCCCGTGGCGCATCCGGCACGGCGGAGCGGCATGCCGAACGTCGCCGCGGGGCGGGCGCACGCTCACGCGGTGTCCGCTTCGCCGAGCTGGCGCAACAGGTAGCCGCTGCGGTGGATGGTGGTGATCGGCGAGCTGCCGTCGGGTCCGTCGCCGAGCTTGCGGCGCAGGTTCGATACGTGCACGTCGATCGAGCGGTCGAACGGACCGAGCGGCCGGCCGAGCACGCTCTGCGAGATGCGTTCCTTGCTGACGACGCGACCGGCTTCGCGCAGCAGCAGCACCAGGAGGTCGAACTCGGTCGCCGTCAGGCCGATCGTGCGGCCGTCGACGCTGACGCTGCGCGAAGCGGCACGCAGCCAGATCGGGCCGTTGCGCAGATCCGTCAGCGCCTCGTGCGCCTCGCCGCGCGCGCGGCGCAGCACGGCGCGCAGCCGAGCGGCGAGTTCGCGCGGATTGCACGGTTTGGGGATGTAGTCGTCGGCGCCGAGTTCGAGGCCGAGGATGCGGTCGACGTCCTCGCCGAGCGCGGTCAGCATCAGCACCGGCGTCGCCGACTCGCGTCGCAGTTCGCGCAGTGCCTCGAGGCCGGAGCGGCCGGGCATCATCACGTCGAGCACGAGGGCGTCGAACGGTTCGGCGCGCGCGGCGCTGATCGCATCGTCGGCCGTGTGGGCGAGGACGACATCGAAGCCTTCGCGCGAAAGGAAGTCGCGCAGCAGCTGCGCGAGTTCCTGGTCGTCGTCGGCGAGCAGGATATGGTTGCGGCTCATGGGCCAAGCATACCGCCCAACGCCTCGCAGGACCCCGCGTCTTTTCAAGCGCTTGCGCGTCTTTGCAACGCTTTACGAAACGGCCGGTAGTGCCTGCGCCGGCCGTGCAGAAACTATGAATTTACGTTTTGCTTGAACGATCCAGACATTGCCGCCCCGGACGCGCTGCTAGTTTTTGGACTTGTACACAACGTGTCCGGTCGTGAAAGCCATGCGTCGATCCGCCTTGTTCGGCCTCCTGCTGTCGGTTTCCGCTGCGCGGGCCGATGCCCCCGCGACGCCCCCGGGCGATGCGATCGCGGGCACCTGGTCCTATGACGCTACCCTGAGCTCCCCGCAGGCGGACGCCGGCGACGGCACCTCCGCTGCCCCGTCTTCGGCCGGCGCTGGGCACCACCACGGCGGCGGGGCGGGCGGCGCCGGTGGCGGCATGGGTGGCCACGGCAGCGGCCACGGCGGCGGTCACCATGGCGGCGACCACGCCGCCCCGGCCACGACGAGCGGCGCGTCGACGAAGGAAGACCTGGCCGAGCGCAGCGAGCGCGGCTTGTCGCGCATGTTCGCGAAGAACGTGACGATCACGCCGCTGAAGCAGCGCATCCGCCTCGACGACGGCGATCACGTCGTCGAACTCGACCGCGACGGCATGAACGTCAGCGGTCCCGGCGTCGGCGGCACCGTCGCGCTGACCGACGCGAAACCGGACGTCGTGATCCAGACGCTGACCGACTCCGGCTACTCGCTGGAAGAACGCTACCACCTTGCCGATGACGGCCACCACCTGGAGCTGCATATCCGCTTGAAGCGCCCCGGCGCCGACCAGGACACGCAATTCGTGCGCGTGTTCGATCGCCCCGTTGCGGCGACGAGCGTGGCTGCGGCTCCGACACCACCGGCGCACTGAACGTGCGCGAATCTGGGGAGATACGCGATGAATGAAGACGACCCCGCCCAGGCATGGGCGGAGCGGCACTCGCCGGCGCACGACGCGGCGGCCGCGCGGAACCGGCCGGCTCCGATGCAGCGCGTCTTCCTGCTGGGATGCCCGCGCTCGGGCACGACGTTCCTGCAGGCTGCGCTGTCGGGCCATCCGGCGATCGCATCGATTCCGGAAACGGCGTTCTTCGAACGCACGCTGCCCGACCGCGTCGACCAGGAAGTCGTCGGCCTGGACTTCGCGACGGAGAATCCGCGCCGGCGCCGCGGACGCGAATACCTGCGCATCCAGCGTCGCGCGCGCCGCGCCTTGCGCCGCGTCGCGCGCGAACTCGGCTTGCCGCCGGGCCGCATCGGCGTACGTCCGGGGTTGGCCGGCTACGTCGGCACCTTCACGCGCCTGCTCGATTCGATGGCGCATGCGCGCGGCTGCAGCGCGTGGCTGGAGAAGACGCCCAGCCACGTGTTCTATCTCGATCTGATCGAGCGCTACGTGCCCGAGGCGCGCTGCATCCACCTCCTGCGCCGCGGCGAGGACGTCGTCGCTTCCGCGGTCGAGGCCTCGTTCCTCTACAGCCGCATCGGCGAAGGGTTGTCGTTCTGCCACGGCATTCCGTGGTGGGTCGCCTATTGGAATGCCGCGGTGCAGATGCATCGCCGGTATGCGGGGATGGAGAACCATCACGTCGTGTTCTACGAGGATCTCGTGCGCGATTTCCCGCGCGAGTTCGAGCGCCTGTGCGACTTCATCGGCGTCGCGCCGCTGCCGCCGCGGCTCGACGCGACCGATCGCATCACCCACATCGAGACCGAGCCTTGGAAAGAGGGCGCGTTGAGCGGACGGTTGTCGCCGGCCGCCTCGAAATTCGAGACCTTGTTCGGGCCGACGGCGCGTGAATGGATTCGCGAGCAGCTGCAGCCCTACGAGGAAGTGCGCGCAAGCCTGGGCGCGTGCTGACGCGGCGGCCGGCCATGCATGCATCCGGTGCGACGCCAAGGCGGACGTAGCCGTCTTCTTTGGGTGATTCGCACAGCAGAGGGTGAGGAGGCGCTCCATGCGATCGCAACGCCGAGCACGTCGAATCGAGCGGCATGCGGCCGAACGAGATCGATTCGAGCCGCGGCGAATCGTTGCGGCCGTCGCCACGCTCCTCGTGCATTCGTTGCTGCTCGCGCTGCTGCTCGAGGAGCCGGACGTAGCTTCGCAGCGGACGCCGGCGTCGATGCCGCTGCTCGTGCGCATCATCGTCGATCCTCGCGGCCAGGCAGCGGGCCCGCGTACCGAAGCCTTGCATGCGCGCGCGCCGTCGGCGGCACCGGCGCGCATCGATGTACCGGCGGCACGTCGTGTGGCCGCTGCGCCGAAGGCGCTGGCGAAGGTCGCCAAGGTCCTCGTCCCGGCTCCGTTGCCGTTGCCCGCGATCGATCCGATTCGCGCCGATGGCGGCGTCGTCGCCGGTGCGCTCGCGACGCGCGCGCTGGCCGACAGCGGCAGCCCCGGCGCCGCCGGCAGCGGCCGCAACGGCAGCGACGAAGCCGGCAGCTTCAAACGCATCGCATTCGTCTACACCGTCAAGCCGGGCGGACCGGCGCTGCGCGACCCCAAACGCGTGCGCGAGGCGTACGTCATCGTCGCGGTACACGTGGACGAACACGGATCGCCGCACGAAGTGCGCACGGTGCATTCGTCCGGCATGATCGCGATCGACGATGCGGTACGCCGCGCCGCGCGCCAGAGCCGCTACGCGCCGCATCTGCGCGACGGCAAGGCGATCGAATTCTGGGGTCTGGTGCCGTACGTGTTCGGCAATGCGCACCCGGACATCGATCGCGCGCTCGCCGAGGCCGGCATCGACCACACCTGATCGCCGCCGCGCTTTCGTGCGGCGGCGATCAGGCGCGCGGCCGCGATCAGTCGTTGCCGCTGGCGAACACGTAGTCGGGCCGCGCGACCGCTCCGCGCACCACGATGGTCGTGCTGGAGAAGTCCTGGATCGTCAGGTCGCTGGTCAGGATGTCGCCGTTCGCGGTGAAGAACGTATCGCGCCCTGCCAGGGACGGGAGGCCGATCACGTAGGTGGGATCGATGTCCGTCACCGCCTTGCCGACCACGCCCGAGGGCGTCGGCACCTGCACGGTGTCGCCGACCTTGAGGATCTCGACTGGTGCCGCGCCGCGGCTGAGACGCCACCAGCTGATCGCCGTGGTCGAGTTCGCCGTGTTCTTCGTGTCGGCGAGCGTGACGATGTCGCCGTTGTCGAACACGGCGAAGCGATAGTAGGTGCCGTTCCAGATGCGCCCGGCGGCCGGTGCGTAGGCGCCGGTGTCGCCGCTGATCGCGACGGGTTCGATCGTGCCGTCAGCCGAGAGACGCCACAGGCCGCCGGTGAAGGACGAGCTGTCGCCCACTGGGCTCATGTCGGTCAGCAGTGCCGCGTACTTGCCGGCCGCACGCACGCTGTACGGCACGACGGCCGTGTGGAACACGTAGCCGGCGATCTGCGGACCGTAGGTGCCTTCGCTGTTGTCGAGCATGATCGGCACGTTGTGGTGCTGCGCACCGTCGTGGTGGAAGAGGCCGAGGAACGTCGGCGCGCCCGACGCCGTCGACATGCGGCCGCCCGAGGTGAAATAGAACGAGCCCGGCAGGCTCGGCGCGAGGAAGCTGCGCAGACCATTGCCGTCGCCGCCGAACACGGCGGTGTCGCCGAGACCGGGGCCGTAGGCGTCGCTCACGCCGGACAGGACCGCCGCGCGCGGAGCGCCATCGCAGAACTGCCAGATGCCGTCGCTCAGGCCCGTGCCGTTCGCGGCGAGATAGGCGTAGCTGTAGACCTCGCCGAGCGGACTGACGGCGAAGCTCGGACTGATGCCGGCGAACGTGCTGGCGCCGAGGCCGGGACTCAGGCTCGGATCCGTCGAGCCCTGCAGCAGGCACGGCGTGTTTCCGCTGCCCGGCGTGTACACGCTGAGGCCGTCGCTGCCGAGCGTCGAAGCCGTGCCGATGCGGCCGGCGAACAGCACGCGACGATTGGGCAGGGAACGCACGTCGATGTCGTCGGCCGAATCGACGTTGTGCAGGCTCTTGTAGACCACGCCGCTGCCGAGGCCGGGGCCGAGCACGTCGTCGCGGCCGAGCCGCGCGACCTCGACATTGCGCGTGCCGTCCCACAGCCAGATGCCTTGCGAAGCGTCGTCGGGCGAATCGGCCGGATCGTTCGCCGTGGCGCCGAACGCGCGCGGGCCTTCGCCGATCGAATCGCCGTAGTAGAGGCCGCGGAACACGTGCGTGCTTTCCGCGCCGCTGCGGCCGGGTCCGAGCGCACCGGTGGCGCCGACCTGCGCATACGGTGCGAGCACCGATCCGCGCAGCAGCCAGTTGCCGTCGGCGTACAAACCGGTCGACGGCGCGAGCTGGAAGCCCATCGTGCCGCCGCCGCGGTCGCCGAGGGCGACGCCGAACGGGTAGTGGCCCGTCGGCAGTTGCGGAAGCGCGATGCCGCTGTTGCTGCTGCTGACGACGACGTGCCAGCCGGCATCGGCGGCGACGGCCGCCGGTTGAGCGGCAGCCGAAGCGAGTGCGCAAAATCCAAAAGTGAGCAGCGTGCGGCGCATCGGCGATCCTTCGCGAAGGAGTGCAGTGAAAGGGCGCGCAGTATAGGCAGGGCGGCTGCGAGGGCCGGATGCATCAATTGCGCAAATGTGGAAAACGAAAGCGGACGCGCGGGCGTCCGCCGCGGGATCTCGGAACATCGGGTTCTCCAGTTCGATGAAGCGCGGCCACGCTCGGCGAGGGGGACGCGCGGACATGCGCGGCTGTCGCGCTCGCCCGACGGGAATCGGGCGGTGCGAACCGTTTCGGATTCGCGCCTGCTCGTTGCTCCGGCGTCGCCGCCGCGGGTGGAGACACCGTAACGCAATCGCCGGGGCGTGCGGGCGCGCGCTTTCCACGCATCGGTAACGAATGGGTAACGGCGTGCGCAGTCGCGCAGGATCGCGCGACGCGAGCCCTCTCGAGACGCGCGACGCGTGTCGCTTCGATCGGATTCCGGCCGGGCGGCAGCCGGGCGCTGCCGCGTGCGGCGGCTACTCCTCGGCCGTCACCGTGCGCAGACCGCCGGCGGCAGCGGAATGGTCGACCACGTCCTGCGCGCTGTGCGATGCCGAGAGTTTCTTCATCAGCGGTAGCAGCGCGATCGCGAGCACGGTGCCGCCGACGGCGAGCAGTCCGAGCTTGTTGAACAGGCTGGTATAAATCGCCAGGCTCTCGAGCGGATTGCTGATGTTCTCGGGAATGCTGGCGAGGTTGGCCACCTTGCTCGCCGCATATTGCGAGATGCCGGTGGCGACGAAGTAGGCGCCCATCATGAAGCCGCCCATGCGCGCCGGCACGTAGCGCGCGATCATCGCCAGGCCGAGGCCGCTGACCAGGAGCTCGCCGAGCGAGTAGAAGCCGTAGCCCCAGATCATGTACCACGAGGAGATCTTGCCGTTCACCGCGGTGCCGCCGCTGATGCCGAAGATGAAGAAGCCGAGGGCGACGACGACGAAGCCGAGCGCGAATTTCGCGGCGATCGGCAGGTCGCGGCCGGTCTTGCCGAAGTGCGTGTAGGCCCAGGCCAGGATCGGCGACAGCAGCATGATCCAGATCGGGTTGAGCGCCTGGTACTGGCCCGGCGACCAGGTGAACAGCGTGGTGCCGAACAGATGCTGGTCGAGATCGACGTTGCGCAGCGCGAACAGCGTCAGCGACGTCGACATCTGGCCGTAGAAGATGAAGAACAGCAGCGTCTCGACGACGAGCACGAGCGCCGCGACCAGACCGGCACGCTCGCTGCGCGTGCCCTTGGCGATCATGTAGCCGAAGATGGCGAGCACGACGAGGCCGGCGATGTTCACGCACCAGTCGGATATCACTTCGCTCTGTACGACGAAGGTGACGGCGAAGATCGAAACGAAGCCGACGCCGAGCACGACGGCCAGAAGGTCCCACCGCACCGGCTGCTCGTCCGGCGGCGAGCCGATGCCCTTGAGCGTGCGGATCATCATCACGTAGTTGATCAGGCCGAGCACGAGGCCGAGGCAGCACACGGCGAACGCGGCATGCCAGCCCCACTGGTCCTTGATCCACGGTGTCAGCAGCATCGAGACCGTCGAGCCGACGTTGACTGCCATGTAGTACAGCGTGAAGGCGCTGTCGATCTTGGCGTCGTCGCCTTCGTAGATGCGCCGGACCATGTTCGCCGCATTCGCCTTGAACAGGCCGTTGCCGACGACGATGACGCCCATCGAGCAGTAGAGGAAATACAGACTGTCGGTCGGGACCGCCAGCATCAGGTAGCCGATTGCGAGGATGGCCGCGCCGATCGGCATCGTGCGCCGCGTGCCGAGGACCTTGTCGCCGATCCAGCCGCCGATCGCCGGCGCCGCATAGACCAGGCCGGTGAAGGCGCCCCATATCAGGTTCGCCTTGCTGTCGCCGAAGCCGACCTTCTCGACCATGAACAGCACGAGCAGGGCCGCCATGCCGTAGTAGCCGAAGCGCTCCCACAGTTCGATGAGGAAGATCGTGGAGAACGAACGGGTCTGGCTGGGGCGGTCGGGCTGGGCGTTCATGGGGATCCGGCGTTTGCAAAAGTGGAAAACGACCCAGCGTATAACAAGCCGAAGCCCTACGCGTGTGCGGGTGCACAACCGGCCGCGTAAAGACCACGAGTGCTCGCAGCGGGCTGGGCTAGGGCCGATTCACGAAGGCCGCCCGCCTCGTACCGGCGTCATTCCCGCAAAAGCGGGAATCCATGGGCTTTGCGAGCGCGATGGCGACGACGATGATCGGCGTTCGCCGTCGCGCTTTTGCGGGAATCACGGCAGGAGAGAGCCGCTGCCGTCATGCGTCGGCGAGAACGGCGCGGAGGGTGGCCGGGCGGCCCGGCGCGGCCGCGCGATCGCGGCTGCGCCGTCGAACACGGCGCTGCGCCCTCCGTCGTCGCCGAACCATGGCGACGTTCACGACCCTGCCGTCAGGCGGAAGCGATTCGCGGCGGTGGCAGCCAGCGCTGCAGCAGCGTGGCGGCGGCCAGCGCGTAGATCGCCGCGAGAAGAGCCGACATCGAAACGTCGGACAGGAAATGCTTGGCGAGATCGATACGGGCGAGCACGGTGAACAGCGGGATCGCCAGCAACAGCGCGCGCTGCCAGCGGTGCGCGCACGCCGCCGCCAGCGGCAGCAGCAGGCCGAAATAGAACGCCGAATGTCCGGACGGAAACGACACTCCGCCGGCGAACCACACGTGCGACCAGTCGCCGTTCGCGAGCACCTGATGCGGACGCAGCCGGCCGAAGTGGTCCTTGCCGGCGATCATCGTCGCGATCGTCGCGTATTGCACGACCGCGGCGGCGACCAGCGCACGCGGCCAGCGCGCGTCGCGGCGTATCGTCCAGCCGATCGCGCCGAGGACGAATGCGATGCCTCCGATCAGCCAGATCGAAACGACCATGCCGCTGATCCAGTCCAGCGCGCCGAGGCCGTAGACGAACACGGCGGCGTTCTCGATGCCGCTGGCGCGCACCCACTCGGCCAGTGGGCGATCGACGAGGAAGAAACCGAGTGCGCAGAGCGCGGCGGCCAGGAGAAGCGTGACGATGAGGACGCGACGATTCATGGGCGGCACCTCATGGCGTGTAGCGATGGTCGATGCCGGCGCGCGTCGCCGGATCGAGTGCGAGCGCCTGGGCCAGGCGATCGAGCCAGGCGTGTTCGACCTCGCTGTCGCCGACGATCGCATGGGCGGCCGCCGCGTAGATATCGGCGGCAAGCGCCGGTGTGCTCGCGGCGGCGAGCTGTTCGATCGACCATGGCGCGGCGAACTCGGCATCGAGGAAGGCGCGCTCTTCGCCGCCATGCACGGCGGCAGCCGCCACGATGCGCGCGCGCTCGTCGCCGTCGATGCGGCCGTCCGCATGCGCGGCGGCGATCATCGCGCGGATCAGCACGATCGCGTCCGCGCCGCGTTGAGGATTTCCGTCTGGCGGCGGCGGAGGCGTCGCTGCGGCGTGCGGCGGCGGAGGGCTCGGTGCCGGGGGCGGCGGCGGGTTCGCAGCGGCCGGCGGCTTGGCGGCGGTGTTCTGTTGATCGTGCTCGTAGGCGGCGACGGCGACGCCGAGCAGGCCGAGGCCCAGACTCGCATTCGGACCGGCCGCGCCGCCGCGCAAGATCGACGTGCCGCGACCGCCCAGCGCGCTGCCGAGTGCGCCGCCGACGAGATTGCCCAACAACCGCTCCGCATCGAACATTCGTCCGCTCCCGTCTTCGTCGCTTCGAATTTCTCACGCCGGCGCAGCCGATACAGCTGACGATCGTCATGCCGACGCGTTGTGGCCGGTGCCGCTGCCGCTTTATGGCATGATAACGCGCCCTTTTTGCCGGCCTCTTCGCCTTCATGCCGATTCCCGCGTTTTTCAGTGATGGCCCCGCGCCACGCCAGCATTCGCACGTCGGGCGCCTCGTGAACGCGTGCTCGACGCGGCGGCGCGGATGTGCGGACGTCCGCCGCGGCGCTGCGGCGCTGCAGGCCGGCTGAATCCTCCGATCACGGAAGCCCTAGACGATGCCGAGCACCGAGCCCCGCGGCCCGCGCCAGATCTGGCGTGCTTTCCAGTGGTCGATGAAGGGACTGCGCGCAGCGTGGCGCCATGAAGCTTCGTTCCGTCTGGAAGGCTATCTGTTCGTGATCCTTTTTCCGCTGGGCCTGTGGGCCGGCGACAGCGGCATCGAGAAGGCGATCTTGTGCGGCAGCCTGCTGCTGGTGCTGTCGGCGGAACTGCTCAATTCGGCGGTCGAGGCGATCGTCGACAAGGCGAGCCCCGAGTTCCACGAACTCGCCGGCCGTGCCAAGGACATGGGCTCGGCGGCCGTGCTGGTATTGATGTTCAATGTCATGCTCTGCTGGGCGCTGGTCCTGTGGCCCCATCTGAATCGGTGAGCAGCGGAGCGCACGGCGTTTGGACCTGATCACCGACCCGCAGACCTGGATCGCGCTGCTGACGCTGTCGACGCTGGAGATCGTGCTCGGCGTCGACAATCTCGTGTTCATCTCGATCGCCGTCAGCAAGCTTCCGGAAGTGCGCCGTTCGAGCGCACGGCGCATCGGTCTGGCGTTCGCCTGCGTCACGCGCATCCTGCTGCTGCTATCGCTCGCGCACCTGGCGCGCATGGACGACCGCAGCGGCGGCTTGTTCCGCCTGTTCGGCCAGATCATCTCGATCCGCGATCTCGTGCTCATCGGCGGCGGCATCTTCCTGATCGTCAAGGGCGTGATGGAGATCTTCGATTCGCTCGGCGACGAGCCGCATCACCCCGAAGGCGGGCATCCTTCGGCGACGTTCGCCCTGGTCATCGCGCAGATCGCGCTGATCGACATCGTGTTCTCGCTCGACTCGGTGATCACCGCGGTCGGCATGATCAATATCCTGCCGGTGATGATCGCCGCGATCATCCTGGCCGTGCTCGTGATGATCTTCGTGGCCGATCCGATCGGCCAATTCATCGACAGCCATCCGACGATCAAGATGCTGGCGCTGGCCTTCATCATCATGGTCGGCGTGTTCCTGCTGTGCGAAGGCTTCAGCGTGCATATCTCGCGCGGCTACCTGTATTTCGCCATGGCCTTCTCGGCCGCGGTCGAGGTGCTGAACCTGCTGGCGCGCCGCCGCCGCCGTGGCCGCGGTACGGTGCCGCCGGCCCTCTAGCGCCCGTCGCTTGCAAGCGCGTCGCGGCTCGCGCACGCTAGGCCGTCCGGCCGCCGCGCCGTCGGGTCATCGAGGGAGGAATAGCCATGCGTAGCCTGCGTATGTTGTTCGTCGTTGCGGTTGCCGTCCTGCTGTCCGGGTGCGGCTACAACGCGATCCAGTCCAAGGACGAAGGCGTCAAGGCGGCATGGTCCGAAGTGCTGAACCAGTACCAGCGCCGCGCCGACCTGGTGCCGAACCTGGTCAACACGGTGAAAGGCTACGCGCAGCACGAAGAAGAAGTGTTCACCAAGGTCACCGAGGCGCGCGCGAACGTCGGCAAGATCACGATCTCGGCCGACGACCTCGCCGACGAAGCGAAGCTGAAGCAGTTCCAAGCGGCGCAAGGCGAATTGTCGAGCGCGCTGTCGCGCCTGATGGCGGTCAGCGAAAACTATCCGCAGCTCAAGGCCGACGGCCTGTTCCAGAACCTGCAGGCGCAGCTCGAAGGCACCGAGAACCGCGTCACCGTCGCGCGCAACCGCTACATCCAGGTCGTGCAGGACTACAACACCTTCGTGCGCCAGTTTCCGAACAACCTGACCGCGATGATCTTCGGCTACAAGCCCAAGGCGAACTTCTCGGTCGAGAACGAAAAGCAGATATCGACGGCGCCGACGGTCGACTTCAGCAAGCCGGCACCGGCCGAACCGAAGCCGCAGAACTAGGCACCCGCCGATGCGCGCATTGCGCCGGCTGCCGACGCTGGCCCTCGGATGCGTGCTCGCCTTCGCCGCCGCGGCGGCCGATGGCGACACGCTGCCGAGCGGCGTGCAGGCCGTGCCGGCGCTGAGTGCGCGCGTCACCGACCTCACCAACACGCTCGACGCGCAGCAGAAGCAGACGCTCGAAGGCGAGCTCGCCGCACTCCAACAGCGCAAGGGCTCGCAGCTCGGCGTCCTGATGGTGCCGACGACGCAGCCGGAAGACATCGCGCAATACGCGATCCGCGTGTTCGACGCGTGGAAGCTCGGGCGCAAGAACATCGACGACGGGGCCTTGCTGATCGTCGCCAAGAACGACCGGCGCGTGCGCATCGAAGTCGCGCGCGGCCTGGAAGGCGCGATTCCGGACGCGGCCGCCGCGCGCATCATTCGCGAATACGTCACGCCGAAGTTCCGCGCGAACGACTACTACGGCGGCATCCACGACGCCACCGACGCGCTGACCAAACTGATCGATGGCGAGCAGTTGCCGCCGCCGCTGACCGACGATCGCCTGGAACGCAATCGCGACGGCATCTTCAATGCAGTGATCTTCGCGTTCTTCATCGGCATCTGGGCGCGCGGCATGTTCGGACGGCTGTCCGCGCCGCCGCGCGCCGGTCTCGTCGGGCTCGTGACCGGCGGCGTTGGCTGGCTGCTCAGCGGGTTCCTGCCGCTCGGTATCGGCCTCGGCGTGGTGGGCCTGGTGCTCGGCCTGCTCGGCGGCGGTGGAGGCGGCGGGTTCGCCAGCCGTGGCGGTTCGGGCGGCTGGGGCGGCGGCTTCGGAGGCGGCGGCTTCGGCGGTGGTGGTGGCGGTGGCGGCGGCTTCAGCGGCGGCGGCGGCGTCTCGGCCGGCGGCGGCGCGTCGGGGAGCTGGTGATGCGCTGGCTCACTCATCTCGTTTCCGGATCGAGCGCGAAGACGCATTTTCCGCCGGCCACGCTCGACGCGATCCAGCATGCGATCGCAGCGAGCGAGCATCGCCATGCCGGCGAAATCGTATTCGCCGTCGAAGGCAGCCTTCCGCAAGCCCAGCTGCTGCGCGGACTGACTCCGCGCCAGCGTGCCCACGAAGTGTTCGCGCACTTGCGCGTCTGGAACACCGAACACAACACCGGCGTGCTCGCCTACGTGCTGATCGCCGACCACGCGATCGAGATCGTCGCCGATCGCGGTATCGCGGCGAAGGTCGCCGAGGACGAGTGGCGCGCGGTCTGCTCGCTGATGCAGCAGCAGTTCTCCGCGGGCAACTATCAGGCCGGCGCGCTCGCCGGCGTCGACGCGATCACGCAGATCCTCGTGCGGCACTTCCCATCCGATGGCCGGCGCGATGCGGACGAGCTGCCGGATCGGCCGGTGCTGTTGTAGGCCGATCGGCGGGCGATCTCAATCGTTCGTTTCGAACAGGGCGTCCAGGGCTTCGCGATCGCAGATGCCGGGCAGGCAGGTCATGCCGCGGCAGACGAAGGCCGTCACGCTCGACGTGCTGCTTGCGGGGGGCAGCGTCGAAGGCACGGCAGCCGATGCTTCGATCACGTACACGTCGGCGTTCGCGTCGAGCCGCCGCACGTCGGCGCGCCATTGCGCGGCGGCCGGCGCGTCGTCGTGGCGGATCACGACGCGCGTACGCGGATCGAGAAACTCATCCAGCGCGAGCAGCAAGCTGCAGCAGCCTTCGGGGTATTGCGACAGCGTCGGCCACCCCGCGCGCAGCGTGCGTTCGGCAGCGTCGAGGTAACGCACCTCGCCGAGCAGGTGGCCGAGCTTGAGCAAGGCTCGCGCGGCGACGCCATTGCCCGCGGGCAGCGATTCGTCCATGAAGGGCCTGGGGCGCTGCGGCAGCGCTTCGGCATCGTGCGAGGTGAAGAAGAAGCCGCCGCCCTGGCGGTCCTCGAATCGTTCGAGCAGCGTATCGGCAAGGGCGATCGCCCAGTCGAGGTCCTGCGTGCGCCAGCGCAGCTGCAGCATCGCGAGCAAGGCGTCGAGAAGGAACGCATGGTCGTCGAGGTAGGCGCGGAATTTCGTTTCTCCGCGCGCGTGGCTGGCGTACAGGCGTCCGTCCTGCCACAGCCGGTCGCGTAGGAAATTCAACGCGAGCTCCGCTTGCTCCCGCAAGGCGAGCAGGTCCGGCTGTGCTTGCAATGCCCGCGCGGCGCCGGCGATCGCCAGCGCGTTCCACGCCGTGAGGATCTTGTCGTCGAGTCCGGGACGGATACGGCGATCGCGCACGGCCAGCAGTTTCGTCCGCGCGCACTGCCATCGTTCGTGTGCGGCCGCTTGCGGCAGATCGAGCGCGCGCGCGGCTTCGGCCAGCGTCTCCACTTCGCGCAGGTGCCAGGCGTGATGCTCGAAGTTCGCCGGCTGGTCGAGTCCGAAGCGGCGTTCGGCGAGTGCGAATTCGCCGTCGTCGAGCAGCGCTCGAATCTCATCGCGTTGCCAGACGTAGTAGCGGCCTTCCTCGCCTTCGGAATCGGCATCGAGCGAACTCCAGAAGCCGCCGCCTGCCGCGCTCATCTCGCGCGTCAGCCAGTCGGCGCAGTCGCGCGCAGCATCGACAAACGCCGGTTCGTCGAAACGCGCGCCGGCGGCGGCATACAGCGGCAGCAGCTGCGCGTTGTCGTAGAGCATCTTCTCGAAGTGCGGGATATCCCATTGCGCGTCGACGCAGTAGCGGAAGAAGCCGCCGCCGAGGTGGTCGCGCAGGCCGCGCTCGGCCATGCACGCGAGCGTCCGGCGCGCCATGGCTGCGGGGTCGTCCTCCAGCCGGCGTGCCGGCGCAGGCCGGGATACCGTGTCGGTATCTTCTGTCGAAGACGCTGGGTCCCGGCGTTCGCCGGGATCACGGGGAGGGGATTCTTCCACGGATCGGGAGGACGCCAGCAGCAGCTCGATTTCGCTCGCGTGCGGAAACTTCGGGCCGCCGCGACGGCCGCCGTTGTCGGCGTCGAATTGGTCGGCGATGCGTGCAAGGGCGCGATGAATCGGCGCATCGTCGATTGCATCCGTATGCGCCGCATCTTGGCCGTGGTCGGCGAGGAAGTTCGCGAGCGCGCCATTCTGCGTCCGCACCTCGTCGGGCTTTTCGTCGAACCAGCGGCGCACGCCCTGCAGCACCTGGATGAACGCAGGCATGTTGTAGCGCGGCGTCTTCGGAAAATACGTGCCGGCGAAGAACGGCAGCAGGTCTCCGGGCGTCAGGAACATCGTCAGCGGCCAGCCGCCGCCGCGCCGCGCGAGCGCCTGGTGCGCGAGCTGGTAGACCTTGTCGATGTCGGGCCGCTCCTCGCGATCGACCTTGATGTTGACGTACAGCGCGTTCATCGCCCGGGCCGTTTCCGCGTCTTCGAAGCTCTCATGCGCCATCACGTGGCACCAGTGGCAGGCGGCGTAGCCGATCGAGAGCAGGATCGGCTTGTTCTCGCGGCGTGCCGTGGCCAGCGCTTCGTCGCACCACGGCCACCAGTCGACAGGATTGTCCGCGTGCTGGCGCAGGTAGGGGCTGGTTTCGCTCGCGAGACGGTTCGGCATGGCCGGAGTGTACGTCGCCGGTTGTTGTGCCGGCGTGTTCGGGCTACCGTGCGCGGCCTCGATGCCGCGAAATCCCGACGTGACCGACGAAATCGAATACCCGGCGCTGTACCTCAAGCGAGGCGAGGACGCCCGTCTGCGCGCCGGACACCTGTGGGTGTTCTCCAACGAAGTAGACGTCGCGCGCTCGCCGCTCACCGCTTTCGAGCCCGGCGAGACCGTCGCGATCGTCGATCATCGCGACAAGCCGATCGGCATCGGCTACGTCAATCCCAATTCGTTGATTGCGGCGCGGCTCGTCTCGCGCGGCATCGAGCATGCGCTCGACCGTTCGCTGTTCGTGCATCGCCTCAACGTCGCCCTGGGTTTGCGCGAGCGCCTGTATGCCGAGCCGTACTACCGGCTCGTGTTCGGCGAATCCGATGGCTTGCCCGGCTTGACGCTCGATCGTTTCGGCGACGTGCTGGTCGGCCAGATCACGACGGCCGGCATGGAGCGGCAGAAGGACGAGCTCACCGCGGCGATCGTGAAGGTGCTCAAGCCGCGCCAGCTCTGGTGGAAGAACGACGCATCGATCCGCGCGATGGAGCAGTTGCCCGACTATGCCGACATCGGCCATGGCGAGTACGGAGGCGAGACGATCGCGCGCGAGGGCGGTCTCGACTTCGTCGTCGACCCGGTCGGCGGACAGAAGACCGGCTGGTTCTACGATCAGCGCGAGAATCGCGACCAGCTCGCCCGCTTCGTCGAAGGCAAGCGCGTGCTCGACATGTTCAGCTACCTCGGCGCCTGGGGCCTGCGCGCCGCGGCAGCCGGCGCGAGCGAAGTCGTCTGCGTCGATGCCTCCGCGGCGGCTGTCGAATCCGTCGCGCGCAATGCCGAGCGCAACGGTTTGTCCGACCGCGTGACGGCCGTGCGTGCCGACGCGTTCGATCACCTGAAGGCGCTGCGCGAGGCGCGCGAGCACTACGACGTCGTGATCCTCGACCCTCCGGCCTTCATCAAGCGCAAGAAGGATTTCACCGAGGGACGCATCGCGTATCGCCGTCTCAACGAACTCGGCATGCAGGTGCTGGGCAAGGACGGCATCCTGGTGACGTGCTCGTGCTCGCACCACATGCCGCGTGCGGCCCTGGTCGAGGCGGTGCAGCAGGGCGTGCGCCATCTCGATCGCCAGGCGCAGCAGCTGATCCAGCTGCAGCAGGCGCCGGACCACCCGGTGCATCCGGCGATCGCCGAGACCGATTATCTCAAGGGGTATGTGTTTCGCGTGCTGCCGGCGTGAGAGTGTCGAGGCCTAGTTCGGATCGAAGCCATCGTTGAAGATTCGCTCGAGGTTCAATCGGAAATCGATGCCGTCGAGCACCTGTCCCGTCTGGAGCGGTACGGGTGTCGCGTCGGTCGCGTTCGGAGGCGAGGCGTCGGCCGGACAGGTGTGGCCGGCATAGACCTGGCAGACGGGGATCATGCCGTCCGCATAGGCTCGGACGAAAAAGGTACCTTCGGTCCAAGCGGCCGCTTCGTAATCGCCGTTCGCGTCCGTGTGGCCGGTCCAGATGAAATGGCCTTCGGCGTCGAAGATGTCGACGAATGCCTGCACCGGCATGTCGTTCATCGCGTCGCGTACGCTACCCGACAGCGATGCGCCGAGTGGTAGCTGGAAATCCGCTTCGATGGCCGCGCCGAGCGTCGTGGGTATCGCCAGCCCGTCTGTCACGCAATCGTCCGGGATGATGCAGGGAACGTTGGGATAGGCCACGTCGATGTGCGGCGCGCCTCTCGTCGTCACTGCCTGATAGGCGATGCCGTCCGTCGTCGATTCGACGATCATCCAATAACTCCCGTCTGCGGCCGATGGCGGCGACGTCCCGGCAAGTTGCGGTATCCCGAA
>Ga0207671_10001962_pt1 | contig 22692 bp, 45 predicted proteins | sample KBSC24metaG_FD_184352 | JGI IMG/M metagenome (GOLD analysis project Ga0207671, IMG submission 184352) | Corn rhizosphere microbial communities from Kellogg Biological Station, Michigan, USA - KBS C2-4 metaG (SPAdes) (version 2) | ecosystem: Host-associated > Plants > Roots > Rhizosphere > Soil... | reverse complement strand
CTTGAACGCCTGGAGGGTCTAGGATGGCGAAGATCCTCAAGATCGCTGCGGTGATCGCCGTCAACGTCGGCGCGGTGTTCTTCCCGCAGCTGCTGCCCCTCGCGATCTCGCTCGATGCCGGCCTCATCACACAGGCGCTTGCCCCGCCGCCGTCGCTGGGAGGAACCCAGACAGGTTTCAAATCCGATCCAAAGGCGCCCATCCCGATATGCGTCGGCCGCACCTTCACCGGCGGCAACATCGTCTACACCAAGACCCACGGCGACAAGAACGAGTACCTTACGCTCGTTACTGTCCTGTCGCTCGGGCCGGCGCAAAGCATCGATTCCACGTCGGCTGATAAAGAGGTGGTCACATTCACCGGCGGTAATGCCGATGGCGATTTTCACGACCGGATGTGGATCGACCTTCAGCTTGGGTTGTGCCCCGAGCCTGACGAATTGGATACGGGCATAGGCGACCCGCCGGGATGGACGGACGACAGCAAGCTATCGGGCCTGACCGCGGTGATGCTGACGATCCGCTATGACGGGAAAGGCGATACGACGCTTGTGCAGGTCCCGAAAATGGGGTGGCTGGGGCACTTCGTCAAAGGATACGATCCGCGGCTCGATAGCACCTATCCTGGTGGCTCGGGCGATCAGCGTTGGAACGATGAGTCAACTTGGGAATGGTCGGAGAACCCCTACATCATCGGGCTAACGTTCGCGATCGCCTGGCATCAGAACAGCGTGCGGGTCGGCGGTGTCGGCATGACCGTCGACACGATCGACGTGTCTGGCTTCGTCGAGGGCGCCAACGTCTGCGATGCGAACAGCTGGAAGATCGGCGGGTCCTTCACGACCTCCGATGACAAATGGGGCGTACTGAAATCGATCCTTCAAGCCGGAGGGGGGGAGCCGATCAAGGAAGGCGCAACGCTTTCCTGCATCGTCAATACGCCTCGGGTGCCGATCGCGACGATCTCGAACAACGACATTATCGGCTCGGGATCGATCCCGGCGAACAAGACGCGGCGCGATCGGTTCAACGGGGTTATTCCGACGTATCGCAGCGAGGATCACGATTGGGAGGTTGTTCCGGCCGGCGAGGTGCGCAACAGCACCTATCTGGCTGAGGACGGCACGGAGCGCACGCGGCAGATCGATTACAGCCTCGTGCAGTGCGCGGCGGGGGACACTCCTGATCAGGCTGCACAGCTCGCAGGATACGATATCGCCAATGCACGCGAGGCGGACAATATCGTCCTGCCCTGCAAGCTGAAGTGGATCGGCTATCGCCCGGGTGATTGCCTGGAATGCGATGCCGACGAGACCGGGCTCGATGGCAAGCAACTGATCGTCCAGAAACGCAGCCTCGATCCGGCGACGGGTGCGGTGACGCTGACCCTGCGGACGGAGGACCCCGACAAGCACGCTTGGGCGCTGGGGCTTGTTGGCGTTCCCGCGCCGACCACGACGAAAAACGGTGTGCCGACGTTCGCGGCTCCTAATGCGGGGAATTGGTCACTCGCGGCGGAGATGGTGATCGGTGAAGATCTCTCTCTTCCCGCCCTTCACATCACGGGCAACACGAACGACGACCCGAACGTCGACCTCGTTCTCTTCGATGTCCGGAGCTATTCTCCGGGTGCCGGGGTGGACGATAACTGGGCATCTCTCGGGACAGCCGATCCTGGCGTTGCGAACAAGCTCGTGACCGATGGCATCGGGGCCAACTCGTCCTACGAGGTCTCCATCCGCTACCAGTACAGCAAAATCTTCCTGAGGGGCATCACGCCGCGCCTCATCCTCGGGCCTGTGACCACGGGCTCGGCCTCAACCACCAGCGGTCGCTGGGCGACAACCACGGGCGGGCGATGGATGACATCGACCGGCGGGCAATGGGTCCTGGATAACTAGACATGGCAGACCTTACGTTGGCATCAGCCTCCCTCGCATCTGCGCTGGGGGGAACGGAGAGGCTTGCCGGCCTGCAATCGGGCGGTGACGTTGCGATCACGCCGCAGCTGATCGCGCAGTACGCCGCAGGGTCTGTCTATCTCACGGCAGCCTTTCAGCCAGTGGATGCGGATCTCACCAGCCTGGCGGGGCTGAGCGGTACGAACACCCTCTATTACCGTTCTGGCGCGGGGACGTGGTCTGCGGTCACCGTCGGTTCTGGGCTGTCGTTCACCGGTGGGTCGCTCACAGCTACGGGCGGCGGTGGCGATCTCATCTCCACGAACAACCTGTCGGACCTGACCAACTTAGCGACGGCGCGGACCAATCTCGGCGTTGCGATCGGCACGAACGTCCAGGCTTATGATGCTGACCTGACTGCGATTGCTGGCCTCACCAGCGCGGCGAACAAGATCCCGTACTTCACCGGATCGGGAACAGCCGGGCTCCTGAATACCAGCGACTTCCGCAAGGCGGCGCCGGTCCCGACAGGGCAGTATATCTATCCCGAGTTCGGGGGCGGCGTCCCCGCGGCCGGCACTGCTCCCGGCGCCGACACGCTCAAGATGTTCCTCGGCTATGTCCGTCAGGACATGACCATCAACGCGCTGTCCGTGCGCGTCTCCACCCTCTTCTCGAGCGGGAATATCAAGGCTGCCATCTACGCAATGGATGCAACGACCGGCTGGCCCACCGGCGCCCCGCTTGTCACCTCCGCGGCGATGAGCACCACCACGGCGATTGCGGTGGTGGACAGCACGGTGAGCTATGCGATCTCGGCCGGCTGGTACTGGTTCGCGACGCTGGTCGATAATGCGACGGCGGTCTTTTTCACGATTCCTGCTGGCGCCGCGAACGCACTTACCGGTGCTGCCTCGCAGACCAACGTCTCGGGCGCGAACGGTCTCACTAAAGCGTCAGTCACCTATGCTGGCGGCTTCCCGACGCTGACCGGCGTCAAGGCAACGGACGGTCTGAGCGACAACACCACGACCACCATGCCAGCCATTTCATTCAAGCACTGAGGATCACATGCCAATCACAGATCCGATCAGGGCGTCGCGTAACCGCGATTTCGCCGACACCCTGCTTGTCACCTATTATGGCGATCCTCTCCCGCTGACCGGCGCGACGATCAAGATGGAGGTTCGCCAGTATGAGGGCGCCGGCGGCAGTGCCCTGGCCTCCGATACCGACGTGGATTTCCTCGATGCTGCCGATCCTACGGATGATCATCCGGATCGGCGCCTCCTCACTCTCCTGCCGAACATAGCGAAGTCCGCGCTGGCTGCATTGCCCGGTCAAAACACGCCTGACGCAGGCGACCCGCAGACCTTCAAGCAGGAAGTGATGATCGTCTACGCCGATACCGCAAGGGATTCCCTTTGGATCGGCGACCTAATTCTCAGCCCCGGAGTTGTCGCATGAGCACTGAAGTTCGTCGTGGGCAGATTGCCGGCCTGCGTGGGCCGGTGGGCGACATCACACCCGAGTTGACCGGGCTTGCTGCCGAGGTGCAGGCGAACGCCGATCAGGTAGCTGCGGATAAGGCGACCACAGCGGGATACGTCGACACGGTCGTCGCGGCTGCCGAGACGGCGGTCTCTGCGGAAGAGGGTGCCCAGGATGCATATGCCGGCACGGTCGACCTGATTGAGGAAACCACCACATCGGTAGAGTCGCTCGACGCGCGGGTGACTACGCTGGAATCGCGGCACACCCCGGCTACCGGCGATATTATCGAAGCCGAGATCATGGGACCGGCCAACATGCCGGCGATGGCGACCAACATCCCCGGCAACGGCAAGATCCTGCGCATCCGCTTCAAGGGCATCGGCACGTCCTCGACCGTCGATGCGACGAAAGCCATCTTCACCTGCATCCGGCCGGGCTTCGGGACCGATCGCCTATGGCATATCGACAACATCGTCGAGCAGATCCGGGTTACTGGCCTGTATCGCCTCGCCTACCCCAACCAGGCGGTGAAGATGATGGAGGTGGTCGGCAGCGACGTCGACACCTATTGGGCGGTCGAGAAGAGCATCTTCGTCAAGGATCGCTGCTACAATCTCTCGATCCAGGCCGGCTTCTTCGGCGCCTGCACGACCAGCACGATCGCGGTGATCGATAGCACGTCGACCCGGCCCTACGAGATGCCGCAGGTCGATTGCATCGCTTCTCCGCCGGTGTGGCGCATGCCCTCGGCCGGTCTCTATAGCGAGTGGACCGTGATGCACCATGGCGCCCGAGCAGGGCAGACCGTGGCCGCGGTCGAGATCTACGTGAATGATAGCCTTGCGTCGCCCGGAAGCGGGAATGAGAGCAAGGTTGCTGTGACGAGCATGATCGCGAGCACGCTCACGCTCCCGTACAAGCCGCCGGTCTTTGCCGGCACGGTGCCGATCACTGGTCTGAGTAATGGCCTTGGGGGTCTGTCAATCCGCGTGTTCCCGTGGATCAGCGATAATGCGCCTTGGGACCTGTCGGCAAACGGTGCGGCATCCGTCGCCGATACCTCTATGCCGGCGTACCAGCCTGTGCAGATCGATAGCGACGATAGCTATAAGACTGCGCGGGCCTATGTATCGCACACCGGATCGCTGATCGGTTCACCCTCGATCAGCACCAGTACGCTGGCGGCTTACAATCCTGGCGTGACAGCGGCCTATGCGACGGTGGCGGCACTGTTCACGGCCGGCAAGACCTTCAACGCAAGCGGCAGTCGCACGCGTACCCACAACGACATCGACGCGATCGAAGCGGTGCTGCCGGACGGCACGATTATCGCTGGGTTTGGCGGCGACATCAGCAATCAGACGAACTATCCTGTGGGCAACGGCCCGCTTCCTCGCGTCGTGGCGGCATCCGGCGCGAACCGCGACAACACCGGCATCACCTATGCTGCGTCTATCGCCAATAAGCGTTACCGCCACCTTGAGATCGAGGGGATAAGCCTTGTCCCCGGCACGTCTGGCACTGCCGACCATACGGTCCTGCACGGCGTATCGAACTCCACCGCGCCTACAACCTTGCAGATCGCGGTCATGCTCCGGGCCAAGAACTGTAAGGCCTATGGCAGTGGCGACGCTATCAATGCGGCAATCTTGCTGCCCGGCCACCGCTGGTACGTAAACAACGATTTCAAGGATCTCGGCGTGGTGCCGATGACGGCAAACTACGCTTTCTACCAGAGCATTGCCATCCACGGCGGCACCTACGATTGGCGGACGTCGCTTCCGAATGGCGCGAACGGCATGAGCTGCATTCGCATGGCGGGCGCCAGATTCTGGCAGCTCGTTCCAGAGCCAGAGAACGCGCTTCGTACGACCCAATATATGGTCGGCAACTCCTACTGGCATAACCGGATCGACTTCGGCGGCAACGGCTCTGGCTCGAATCCTTCGCTCGGGACTAACCGGATCGATGGAGAGATCGGAGCACGAGGCATCGCGTTTTGCGGCAACCTCATCAGGCAGACGAACAGCGCGGCGAACGAGAAGCCCTCTCTTCAGATCCACGCCGACTTCACCACGTCGGGCGGTACTCCTTACGATCTGGGCCCAGTCCGCAACGCCAATGTCTGGGGCAACACGATCAACGGCGGCCGATACAATCGCGGCTACAATGAGGTCGGCACGACGCGGGTGATCAAGGATTTCTACGAGTATTTCAACGCGACCGACGACTGGAACGCGAAAACCGATCTGAAAGATACGCCGACCGATCCCAGCGGCCTGCGCACGGGTGTCTTCGCCCTGCGCTTCGGCACCGACAAGGGCTACAACCGGAACAGCCAGACGTCCTCGCAGGGTGATACCTACGTTCCCACTAGCTGGCTGGGGGAGGCCGCGGCGATCGGCGACGTGATCAGCATCGGAGATGCCAACATGTTCGTCACCAACGCCGGCACCTACGGCACGAACAACCTCGCATCCGATGGTGACTATCACCCACTGGCCGCGCTTCAGAATGCGATCCCCGAGGGCCGGGCGCCTTGGTCGGTCGACATCAACGATGTTGCTATCCCGAATGACGGAACGGGCGCTGCCGGTGCCGAGCAGGTCGCTCCATGAAACGCCTCACCCTCCACCTGAAACATAGGAGAAAGCCCATGTGCGACGAAGACTGGTGCGCCGAGATCGAGGCTTGGCTGAACGAGCAATATATCCCGTGGTTCAACGCGCACAGCGGCGGCATCCAACCTCTATCCGGTGGCACGACATCGCCGCCCAAGCCTCCGAAGAAGCCCGGTTCCGGAGACTGATAAAGTCATGCTGGAACCAACGGTTTTGGCCTTTATCGGCGCGCAGAGCGTTCTTTCCCTTGTTGCCTGGCGCAAGGGAACCCCGCAGATGCTACGCACGATCTTGACCATATTCGCGAACTGGATCGCCTGTGAGGGCTACGTGCTCTACACGGGCGATCCGACGCCTTGGGTGTGGTTCGCCGCAGTCGACACCATCGCCTGCCTCATCATTCTACGTCAGCCCGCCGGGAAGTGGCAGGCCGCTATCGGCGCCATCTATCTCGGTCAGGTCATCGTGTCGTTCGTCTTCGGCGCGAGAAACATCCTATACGGTGCAAACCCTTATACGACCTACGATTATTGGCTTATGCTAACGAGGTTGGGGTGGCTGCACTTCATCTGTTTCGCGGGCTGGACTTTGCATCATGGGGGAGCTGGTTCTGCTATCTCTAGGGTTCGGCGTCGTATGCTCGGCCCTGTGGCGCCGCGTTCGGCGAGCGTGGATCGGTGACCAGTCCGAGCGAGCCGCCGAAGAGTAATCTGACCAGCATCGTAGCGATTGCCAGCCTTGCCGTTTCAGGCGTGTCGCTCTGGAGCACGCTCGGCAATCGCACGGAAGATCACATCCAAGCTGCGCGTGACCGCATCGCGGTACTGGATTCAAAGGCGTCATCAATAGAAGCAAGGATAAACGCCGTGGACGGCCATCTTGCTTACACAGACCAGCGTGTCGATCGCCTGGAAGACAAGTTCGACAGGATAGGCCATAGATGACCGAGGACGCCACCTTGGCCCGTTACGTCTGGCCTGCCCTGGCGAGCATAGCCGGTGCTATCACGGCGCTGTCCTTCCGCCCGTTTCAGAACATGACCAAGCTTGAGGTGTCTCTAGCACTGTTCGTGGGTGCCAGCTTCGCGCTGTTCGTGGGGCCGTGGGCGGCATGGGTGGTGTTCGGTGATGGGCCAGCGGACATCCGCATCCTTGGCGGCATGTTCTATCTGATGGCGTCGGGCAGCAACATCCTGATCCCGCTGGCGGTGAAGAAGCTCAGCTCCTTCTTCGGGGTGCAGGAGGACCCGCGATGATGGCGTGGATCGTCGTCAACGTCGTCGCGAGCGTCACCGTGGCCGCGATCGTGACGTACAAGCTCGCGTGGCTGCATGACCGCTTTACCCGGGTGGAGATGGCGGGGATGGGCATGCTTGGTGCGGGCTTCGTCCTCAGCATCGCACCGATCATCCAGCGTGGCCTGAACGATGGAAAGACCCCCTTCGACGATTGGGTAACGACGCTGATCCGGTTCGGAGTGGCAACCTACTTCATCGGCCGGATGATGCGCCGCTGGAAGGGAGGTGTGGACCATGAGCCGCAAGCCTGACCGCAAGGACGATGACCGCCGGGTAGCCCGCGGTGTCGCTCCGAGGAACCTGTGGAAGGAAGACGTGTGATCGACGTGCGCACAATCCAGACGCGCCTGAAGGCCGCCGGCTATGATCCCGGTCCTCTCGATGGATCGCTAGGGCCGAAGTCCTATGCCGCGCTGTTCAGCTTCGTGGCTCGCCGTGATCTCGGTGATCGGGGCAAGGCGCTGGGCTACGGTGCCGATCGCTATTTCAAGCCGGTGGGGATCACGAACCAGCTTCGGATAGCCCATTTCCTCGCGCAGGCCGCCCATGAGAGCGGTGCCTTTCGCTACATGAACGAAATATGGGGACCGACGCCTGCGCAGACACGCTATGAAGGGCGCAAGGATCTCGGCAACACGCAGCCCGGTGACGGACGCCGCTATGCCGGCCGCGGCATCTTCCAACTGACCGGCCGCGCCAACTACGCCGCTGTCGGCAAGCGTCTGTCGCTTCCTCTCGTCGAGGAGCCCGACCTGGCAGCGCAGCCCGACATCGCCGTGCAGATCGCCTGCGATTACTGGAACTCGCGCGGCATGAACCCGCTGGCCGATGCGGATGACCTCAAGGCGATCACCCTGAAAGTGAATGGTGGCCTGAACGGGCTTGACGATCGCAGGGCCTTTTTAACTCGAGCAAAGATGGTGCTGGTATGACCCTCAACTTCCTCAAGGGCGTCGGCAATCACCACATCGACGTATCCCGTCTGACGTGGTTCATGGCCGTGGTAGCCGGCATTGTCTTCACAGGCGCGCATCTCGCGATCGACCACACCTTCAACATCATCGAGTTCGGTGCGGGCATGGGCGCGCTCCAGGCTCTTGGCGGTGGCGCTACGGCGATCAAGGACACCGCGGTCTCTAAGGCGGCTGCTACGGCACCGGTAGACCAGCAATGACCGCCGCACTCCTCTTCCTCCGCGCCTACTGGAAGCCACTCGCGATCGGAGGCGTCATCGGCCTGCTGTTCCTGGCGCTTATGATCACGCGCGGCACGCTGGCCGATCGGGCGAAGGAGCGGGATCAGGCGCGTGTCGCCCTGCAAGCCCAGATCGCCACCTACGAGGCCGCTGCAGACAAAGCCAAGACCGATGCGAAAGCCAAGGAAGCGCGTGACGCCCAGATCACACAGGAGACGCAGAATGACCTACAGGCGCAGCTTACCGCTGCTCGTGCTAGTGCCGCTGCTTATGCTAAGCGGCTGCAATCCACCGCCGGTAAAGCCGATACCGGTAGCGGGACCAGTGTGCCCCAAGCCGCCGATGCCACCGGCAGTGCTGATGGAACCGGTTCGGATGCCATCATGGCTGATGACCTCGCCATCTGCTCAGACAACACCGTGAAGGCTCAGGGATGGCAAGAGTGGTGGAAGAGGGTCAGCGCGGGTCAATAGGCGCCTTGGCGATGCGGAAAGTGCGACCCATCGGCGTTTGATACGGGTCATAGCTGATCAAGCCGACGATCCTATCGGCCGCGTCATAGTAGCAGCGGGTATCTGCTGTCACGCCGCCTTCCTGCAGACCGGGGATCGCGTCGAGGTGCGCGTTGAACTCGGCCTCGGTGGCTGGTGTGTATAGGTCGCTCATTCTCGCGTCTCCGTTAAGACAATCGTCCATGCGTCCCATAGCTAGCGCGCCAGAGATCGACCTGCGCAGTTTCGCGCGCAGCCTCTTGTCTCGCGTACTCGGCGGCCATCTTGATGCGCCATTTGGCCTCGACGTAGGCACCGATCGTTCCGACGAGAAATCCAACCGGCCCCGTTAAGGCGCCTATCGGGATGATGACGAGCAGGGTAACCGGCAGCGCTCGGAGAAAGCCAGCTACAGTATCGGGGCGGCAATCCCATACGAGAATGATCACCCCGGCAATGCCGCTGGTTACCCAGAGTGCCAGAAAAAGATGCGGGTCTATCATTCCTTGATCCCCTGCCACGTGGTTTGCACCCCCGACCATTGGTCATTCGGGTGGCCGAACCTCTCCCGCCATTGGCCCTGAGTATCCGCGTCGAGAAAGTTGGCCGGCCCGGGCTTCACATCACTCTCGACGTCGAGGCGATATTTTTCAGTCTCACCCCCGTCAAAGGCGTCATACTTGATGCCTGGCTCGTAAACCTTCAGCTCGCGTATGCGCGCCGCGGCCAGCGTGGCGATACAGCTAGCGCGATCTTCATCACATCCGCAGGTGACGATGCCATCAAGGGCAGCGATTAGTTCTTCGTCGGTCATTGTGAGGCCCTCAGGGCAGCCGCCCACTCATCGCATCTGGCGGCGAGCCGCTCCCGCTCTTCGGCGCCGAGCCTGTCCCACCGCATAGCGCAGGGGCACTTTGGCTCGCCATTGCGAGGCCCCAGACAACCGCACTCGCTGAATAGCCTGCGAAGCACGTCGGCGTCTTCATATGCGGCGTGGGTCGGGCCGGAATAAAAGACGTAACCGCCTGTGGTGGTCATTCAATCCTCCGTGTAGATCGTGTTGAGCCTATGGGACAGAAAGGCGAGCTTGCGGGCCGCTTTATCTTCTTCCACACATCGAGAATGCTCCTCTGGATCGGTAAAAGCGATCATCGGGATGATTCTCCTTTCGCTCGTGTCGAGCGCTCCGTAACCATCGGGTAGGAATTCTGTCACGGTCACACCCGCATCATCGATAGCAGTAATACCATCGCCGTAATCGAGGGCGATGCTTTCGATGAAACGGCGGACGATTGCGATCTCGTCTAGCGTGAATTTCTCCATCCCCCGAATCTACCACCATCCCCTTGCCCCCGCCATCGGAATATGGGATTCTAGGGCGTTAGAGTTTGCGAGATGGGGTGCACTTCGGTGCCGACTGATCCCTGACGCATGTTGCCTAGGGAACGTCATGCGGTGAAGGAGGTGGAAGTGGGCCACGGCTCAGCCCTGCGCGCAGCACCGATTCCCTTCCTCATCCTCGCATGCTATAGAGGTGAGGCTGCGGCGGCCACGACAGACTGAGGCTGGGGCTCGAAGCGACGGAAAGCGCGTTCCCGATCGAGTTCCCGCACCGAAATGCTGGATGTCCGGACTGAGAGCAGATTAGGTGGAAATCGCCGCAGCTACCAATTCCACTCCCCGAACAGCACGCCCCTGACGACATTCACCGCCAGCATCGACAGCACGACCGCGAAGGCGAGGTAGAGGGCAGGCCGGCTCACTTCCATGGCACTCCCTCTCCTGCCTCATGCAATGCATCCACCATCGCAAGATACTCCCTGGCCCACCGCCTCAACGAAGGGCTAGGGACGGGCTCCTTCCTACGCTTCGACCGCATCAGGTGGAAGGCGGCAGCTACGGCTTGGGTGGCTTCATCCGACATGGACCAAAGAGAGAACATCCATCCCGAGTCGGTCAAGCGCCGGGGGTGAAACGAACTACTGGTAGACGGTCGGGTAGAGGTGCTTGCCTCTGCGCGTGAGCATGATGCTCTGGCTCCAATCGCGGTCGTTCGGGTCGTGGAGGCCGATCCAATATTGCCCGTCGTCCATCTGTTCGAGGTGGAATTTGACCGGGCGATGCGTGACGATCTCGTCGATGGTGCCGTCTGCGTTGAGGCGGACCTCGATATCGTCAGCTATGTCGGTATGCGGGCCGAGCGCCCAGGTCGGGATCTCACTCACCCCTGTTCTCCCTGAAGATGCTTGCGGTACTCGGCCACACCTTGAGCGATCAGGGCCTTGGCTTCCTCATCGGTGATCCAGCCGGCACTAGGCCATTCGCCAAATTCGTGATCGACCCACCATTCCTTGCCGGTGAACCAATCTTCCTCAGGGCCAACATGGAATTGCCAACTATCGCCGCGCGAGCGGAAATAGAAAGGCTGCCCGTCAACGGTGCCTTCCGCCTGCACCGGACAGTTGCCTCCGAGGCAAAGTATCGTCACGCCGCTCAGCCCCTCCACATTATCGCGGGTCATGCTGCGTCCTTCCGGTGTGCATACTTGGCCCGCTGTATTGCCCGGTTCTGGATCGGCCCGCGGATCGCCGACAACTCGGCAAGCCTGTGGCTCAGGGCCTCCCTTTGCCTGTCGATATCCTCGATCAACCGGCTCTCTTCGTCGGTCAGGAACTGCTTCCAATCCCATTTCCCGCGCGACGACGACCATGCCATTATGCGGCCCTCATTGTTGGGCGATGATCGCGGTATTCTTCCAATGCCGCCCACATCTCTTCGTCGGTCACGTCCGCGACAACGCCGACATTCATGAACGGACACCACTTCCGGCACTCGTGCATGTCCTCAAGGGACTGGACGTGCTCGAACCTGACTGCCTTGGCGCGCGACCAGTACCCGACCCATTCTTTTGCGATCTTCTGGTTCCGGTCGTTCATCTCAGTTGCCTCCATAACCACTAGCGAGTATGTCTCATATCCACTAGCGGATTGCAAGAGGAAAGCACTAGTGGAAACGATAGATTCGACTAGCGGATTGATCGCCGCTAAATCACGCCGGGTGACGCGACCGAAAGAGTTTACCGAACAGCTCGCCTTTCTCGTGAAGGAAGGCACCGCCGAGCGGATCGAGGCCGTGCGCGGCGACGTGAAGAAGGCTGATTTCCTCCGCGCGGCTATCGACGATGCGATCGAGAAGGCACGGCGGGCGAACGCTAGGCGACCGAGCTAAGGCCATATCGCTACACCTCCTTCCTATCGGTGGGGGACGAGGGGGCTAGGGCGCGCAGCACGTCCTTGCCGCAAATGCAGTCGCAAGGAACCATCTGGTAGCTTATGGGCCCACCTGTCCAAAGGCCGCCGCTGGCGATCTCGATCCACCCGCTATCGTCGCACCTCATGCAGGGTGCGAATGCTTCCTCGATAAGCTGCTCGCGCGGGGTCACCACTGCCCGTCAACCCAGCAATCATCACACTCGATCGGAGCACGCCCATGAGGGCACGGGGCTGAGAGCAGGTCGGTCAGCCAGCGAAGGATGCGGCGGATCATGCTGCTAGGCTCCTGCCTTTGGCATTCGCGTCATATTTTGCGAACGGAATACGCTTCCAGATTTTCGGCTGGGCGTTGGCCCAACGCTGGACCTGCTTCAGCTGGCGTGCCGTCCAATCATAGCGAACCCACGGCTCCTTTGTCGGCGCGTTCAGCTTCATGACCGGCTGAACATATGGCTCACCACCCCATTCGATGACATCGCGAATCCTGCCCATGCAGGCCTCGAATGGTTCGTTGCCGATCAGGACGTAGACTTGGATCTTGCGCGAGCCGACGCCACGCTGTCGAAGCATCTGCATCACTCGGAAGACGTCATCGCGCTCCTTGCTTTCGTCGAAGGCGAAGCGCCACACGCCGCGGTTGATCGGTTGCCAGCGCTCGAACACCTCTTCATCGAAGGTCTTCGGCTCGAACCCGCTGTTCGCGTCTAGCAAGGGCACGCCTGCTGCCAGATAGCGATCGACGATGTACTGCTGATAATCGGCCGGCAGCGCTGAAAGGTTGTTATCTGTCAGCACCGGACGCACCGGGAAGTCGGGCAGGTAGGTGAACTCTCGTCCCTCCATAGAGGGTACGATGCAGAACCAGCACCCGACCGGGCATCCGCGGCTTGCCGTCGTCGCCATGGGATTGTGCCGCGCGACCGCATCCGGAATATCGCCACCGATCTCGGCGACGTCAGACAGCCGGTGCCCTCGCTTGAACAGGGCCGGGCCTCCAGCTCGAACCTTGTAGCCCGCAGCTCGGTACCAGCAGGCTCGCGACCACGCCTCATCAAGCATCCAGGTAAAAGCGACCGACAGATATGCCGTGTCGCCATCGGTCCACTCCGCGAGGCCGCCGGACCATTCCCCAAGGGAATAGCCGCTCACCCCTCACCCCCGCTCAGCCGGCGGCCGATGGTGGAGGGGGAGGAGAGGGAAGGGCAGGCCACGTTCAGCTGATCGATCTCGGCCTGTATCGTCCTGCCAAACCGGATGCCGGCCATGCAGGCCACAACGGCTAGTTCGTGCTCTGTCAGACCCTCAATGCCGTCGAGCGGCCCCCATCCCCAATCCGAGATGTGGAGAGAGACGATATGCTCTGCGGCTTGCCGCACGGTTTCGGGCTCGCTCATAGCGGCACCTGATCTTCGATGCGCTTGGCGTCGGGCGCAATCGCGGCACCCCAGCCTGGGCGCGGCTCACCGGCGGAAAACCATTCCCGAATATCGGCCTTCATCTCATCGCACACCTTGGGGTCATCCAAGGCGGCGCTCATCCATGAGCCAAGCCGGACAGAGGCCATGATTGCGCGATGATGCAGAACCGGATCGACGGCATCAGCGGCGCCTTTGCTGTAACCTTCTTCCTTGCCCGCCTCAAAAGCGTTCTCGAGTTCGGGTAGAATGCGCGGCTCGATGATCGCAGAAAGCTCGCTCGCCTCTACAAGCATGGCCTCCCGCCAATCGTCCGGCGAAGTCCGGTCGGGCAACTCAGACACAGCAACGGCGATGTCAACGGCAAACTCCATAGCCCACTTTTCTGAATCGAATGTACTGCCACTCACTTTCCGCCCCTCCTTGTCGCCCACGCCTTCGCGCGGATCGCTTTCATCTCGTCGGCCGTCTTCGGCGCTAGCGTCTTGCGAGGCGCGCGGCCGGGCAAATACGGGCCGCAGTCGAGGCCATCGCAGGGGGTGTGGCCGCAGACGCAGAGGGCGGCGAGGGGCTTCATGCCACCAACTCCTTGATCGTATGGACGAAGATAGCGTCGGCACGCACACCCTCTCGGCATGGTTCCTTTGAAGTGGCGCCGCAGGTGGGGCAGGCGCGATCGCCGAGAAATTGCTTTTGAGCCGGGCAAGCATCGAACACGGCCTTGCGAGCGGCGAGGGCCTGCCGGATACCTGATTCGAGGTTCAGCGTCTCACGCTTCTGCTCACGTGCATTCGGCCCAATTCCACCGCACTCGGCAGGATCATGGCAGATGCCATCATGGTTGCAGTCCTCCCAGGCGGTGCAGGAGGAGGAGGGGAAGGGGATCATGGCCGCACCTCCGGGAAAGCCGGCTGCAGTCGGGCGATGATGCGATCGGCAGTCGCATAGCGATCCCCGATCTTCACCTCATCGGCGATGATCTCGCGCAATTCCGGCAGGATTGCTGCGAGGATCGTATCCGCTATCTCGGGCGTGCGGTCACCGACAGAGACGAAGTCGTCCTCGCTCATGGTGCCGACACTCCACGCGGACCAAACGCGTGTGCAGTCAAGGCTGTCGGAAAGCTCAGAATCCAGAGCGTCAATGACCTTATCGCGGAGCGGCACGCGCCCCGGCGAGAGGGGTTCGATATCGCGGGTCATGCTGCGGCTCCAGAATGTGAGGTGCGCACGAATTGCGCTCGAGGTTCCCATCCAAGAGCCGCCGACTGCTTCTGCCATGCCAGCCCGACGCGGATGCGGCTCACCGTGGCGTGCCCGATCGGCAGCCCCTCAGCGATCTGCTTGTTGTTCAGGCCGAGCTTGAGGCCGGCGACAATCTGCTCGAGATGCGTCTCGTCTATCTTGGCACGTGGGTTGTTCACGCCGTCATTCCGGCCCCCTCGCCATCGCCCGCGCTCGATCTTGTCTCGAGTATTGTCGGCATGCGTTCCGATCTCGAGATGCGCCGGGTTGCAGCAGGGCGGGTTATCACAGGAGTGGCGGATGATCAGGTCGCCCGGGTCGCGGCCGTGGTGCAACGTCCACGCGACGCGGTTGCTGTGTACGGATGTGTACGATGTGATCTTGAACCGGCCGTACCCTCCGCCGCCGTGCGTCTTGGAGGCGATCCACGGCCAGCACTCATCCGGCCCGCGCATATTTACCTTGGACCAGAAGCGCATAGCTCGCAGACGGCCTTCGCGGCCTTCCAACAGCGGCAAGATTGGGATAGGGGGCGCATAGACCAAAGTGCTTCTCCAGTAAGCATTGCGGTTAGCGCCCTGGCTGGATCGCGAGTCCGGTCAGGGCGTGGCACAAACGAGGAACACGATGTGCCCTCGATTGTGTACGTCGTAACCGCGGGCCTATGCGGCTGTTGCGCTTAATGCGCTGGGCCAAAACCCGCAGAAACGTAGGATTTTCGGGATTGCCCCCGTAGCTCAGTTGGACAGAGCAACGGTTTCCTAAACCCTTTGTCCTGATAAGCAGACTGCGCCAAAATACCCAGCAGTTCAAGCTCTTTTTGACCGTGACCACCACTTAAACCGCAGGCCGCGTGCCGGAAAATGTGCCTGCTACTTTCGGGCCTTCGCCACATCCTCCGCTGGCACGAAGCGCAGGTAGAACCGCTCGGTGGTGGACACGCTATCGTGCCCTAGATGCCTCGAGAGGTCGTACAGGTTCCCCCCGGCCTCGAGCCATCGGGCGGCGAACTCGTGACGCAGGTCATGCAGGCGGAATGGCTGGAAAAACCGCCCCTCCTTCTGTGCCTTTTTTTGTGCCCGTGCCCGTACCTTGCCGAACAGGCTCGAGGGGCTGGAATAGCGATCGTTCAGGCCGTGGACGAACACGTAATCCGTGGTCATGGCCAGAGGCAGTGAGGCGATGGCTTTCTGCGCTCGAGCGTTGAGCGTGATGGTCCGTGGCGCATGGGTCTTGGTCTTGTCGATATAGACCCGCTCGCTCGAGCGGATATTCGGCCGCCGCAGTCCAGCTGCCTCGTTCGTGCGCATCCCGGTCTCGAGCAGAAAGGTCATCAACGCGGCCAGGGCAGGGGGCGCCTCCAAAGCCACCGCATCGAAACTCGATTGATCGATCCGGTTGATCGCGCCGCGGCTCTCGGTAAGCACCGACCGATCCCACGTCTTGGCAGCGTTGAACTCCGCCCAGCCCCAGGACACGCACATGCGCAGGATCGACGAGAGGGCGGTCAGATCGCGCCTGATCGTCACGTCCGTGGACCCAGCCGCTTTTCGGCCGCTGACATAGGTCGCGATCGTGGCGCCGCGGATCTGATCGATGTGAAGGTCGCGGAAATAAGGGGCGAGCTGGCGGGCACTGGTCAGGTAGCGCCGCTGCGTTGCCGGCTCCTTGCTGGTCAGGAACTCCTTGCGCCAGCGGATCACGGCCTCCTTGTAGGAATGCCGCTCAACGCCGGTTACCGCCTGTTCCTTGATCTTGGCCGCCTCGAGCGCGACCAGCTTCTTGGCTACAGATTTAGAGCGCGTTCGAAGGCTTCGTCGATAGACGACGCCGGCCACCTGTATTTTGGCCCACCAGATTTCGCCCCGCTGGTAGAGATTGTCCGGCACGCCTCCGCCTCACTGATTCGAATCCAGCGGCGGACCTTAGCTACGTCGAACGTCCATTCCCTACCGATTTTTCCAGCACCCGGAATTTCACCTCGAGCGGCCATGGCCTGGAGCGCCCGAACGGACTTGCCCGTCATGCTCGAGAGATCACGGACCAGGATGCGCTCCCCCATCCTACCGTTCCTCATCCCGCCGTGCGCGGATGGCTGCTATCGCGTTGAGCAGGCGCTTATCGTAGCAGGTGATACAGTCCTGATAGTACGGCACCCCGTGCTCGCAACTTTCTTCCGGGTAGCCCCTATCGATCGCCTCTTCGAAAGCCTGGCAGCATTCCTCCCGCTCCCTCGCCACCGCCTCATCCCTTTCGGTGCGGGAGTTCCAGGCAGCGATGGCGTCGGCTTCAGTGACGAAAGCGTGATCCGGCATCGCATCGCGATCGTATCCCTCGCCCAGCGCACAGAAACATTCCACATTGCCGCACACGACGTAAAACCGCTCTTCCCCCGACAAGAGAAATCCTTCGTCTCCACAGAACGGGCACGGCAGCAACCGCCCCACGATATCCCCGTCACCGGCCATGGTCTGGCTCCTCGTAGTAGGCTGTGCCGCGCCGTGCTTCAGGTGGGAAAACGTCGAGCGGATGGCTGCTCAAGACCGTATCGCTACCCGGTCGCGCGAACTGGATGTACTGTCGGTTGTAGCTGACCAGATAGGCCGGCTTACCGCAGACGATGATTTCCTCGCCGAACCGGTCGCCAGCCTCAGCCAGTCGCGCATTGGATCGACGCAGGAAGTCCTTGTACGACCAGTTGCAGAACGCGTCGCTGTGGAAAGCCTGCGACAGCGCCTTGCCGCGTGACGCGGTGTAATAGATGCACGAGCCGTACCCTGACACCTCGACGCGCCACGGCTTGACGACAAGACCCTGCTCACCGGCCATGGTCGCCTCCGGATGCGAGGGCGCGCAGGGCTGCGGCTACGGCGGTGTTCACATCTGCCGGCAGCGCGAAGAACCCTAGCATCCCACGGCAGGGGATCAGCGGAAGCGGTATGCTCTCGCCAATCACGAACCCGTACCGGCCGAAGAACCACTGGCTATCCATCTGCTCGACGCAATCGGTGATGCGCATCATGCCGACGACGCCACCACGGGGCATCGCCGCGTGCGCAGGCAGTTCCATGCAAAGCTCGCTCTTCGAGACGCCAGCATGCACTATCACCCAGCCTCTGCCCCGCGTCGGCCAGTCGCGGTTCTCCACGTCCTTCCCGTCATGGAAGATGTGATGCGGATACGGCTGCTTGATCGACAGAGCCTTGATCCGGCCTGCGGCAACCTTGTCAGCCAGCTCCATCAGATCACCCACGATCCCCGCCCTCCTCGTTTTTCGTGATGGAGGCGCGATATTCTGTCGGCCAGTCGTAAGGCATTGACCGGCGCTCGATGCGCTCAAGCCACACCCACTGGCGTTCGGCATCGGCCCAATGACCGGTTTTCACCGGCCGCCATGCGAACCATGGATGCCAGTAGCGTGGGGGGCCGGGGAATAGCTTATCGGTGAGCCAGATTCCGGCGATCATTGGAGCGAAGGCAACTATCGCAACAGGCAAAAGGGCAAACCCGAAGCATGCGCCGACAACATTCGACACTGATTTTGGGATAGGTCTCCAGCGCATCATTCCCCCTCCCGCGTGGCAAGGGCGGCGCGGGTCGGCGGAGACGATTCATCGATCGCGCGGTCAATGCGATCCTTCAGCGATTCTTCCCATTTGCCCGGCGGCACACCGAGCGCGTCACATAGCTCCTCAAGCTGGGAATGGCCATCGAGCTCCAGATAGTAGTAGACGCTGACAATCGGCCTTCCATGGTCGTCCGCATCGCCATCGAACTGCTCGTCCCAGCGGCGAGCATCGGCGATCAGATTGTAAAAGGCCTCCCTAGCCGCATCCCGCAAAGCATCTCCCCGGTCATCAGCGGGCGGGTAGGCGCTGGCATCCGGGGCACTCTCGGGTGCGTTCTTTGGATCGGCCGCATACTCGCGCATTGCATCGGCCAAAGCGAAGACGCCCGCCGCATGATCCGGGTCGCCCGCTGCGGCGCGCCGATCGGCCCACAGCTTGACGATCGTTGCCCCGTCCGGATCGCGGCCCAGAATGATGAACATCGGCTCACCAAGGCGGGCCTTAGCGAGGCAATCTCGGTTGGCCGGACTGTCCTTGCCGAACGGGTCATCAGCGGGCGGGGTGGCGTGTCGCGCGATCGAGTTGTCTTCCGGGTCAAGGACGCGCGCATCCTCAAGAATGCCATAGAGTGTGGCCGACACATCGCCATCCCACGTCTCGGAACCGTCCTTCTGCTCCCACTCGGTGAGCCCGAGCATGCTCGCAAGTTCGCCGAGCACATAGTCTGCGCCTTCATCTCGTGCCTGCTCGACCGGGCCGTAATCCCCCATCTCGGGCTCATCAGCGGGCGGGGTGCGGATGGGGCTCATTTGCTGCCAGGCGGCGACAACGCGCTCATAAACCTCGTGGTGGTCCTTACGGTCGAGAAAGCCATCTGCCCTCAAGCGATCGGACAACGCGAACAGTGCTTCGCCCATGGCCTCCTCCCCGCCACCCTGCGGACGCGCCAGCGATGCTTCGAAGGCGGCATACATGGCGTTCCAGCACCCAATAGCCGCATCATTGCCTATGGGTTTCCCGTACTTCTTATCCGACCAATCACGAGCTGCGTTGAGCATCGCTTCTGTCGGCTCTACCTTGTTGCTCATCGGGAAAAATCCTCGGGTTTGAGGTGGGCGCGGACGGCGGCGGTCATATCTCGATCGCCTCAATCTGCGCCTGCGTCAGTTCGGGTCGCGGATCGCGGTACCCGTCCACCTTGCAGCGCTGTTGCGGGAGAAGAATTGTCGGCTGGCGTCGCGGCTGCTTGACCGCGCATTGCGGGCACGGGATGCCGTACATGCGCCGGCGAGCCATCTTGAACGCCCTGAAGTCGCGATACATGTCGATCATGTCGCTCACGGACAGCCTCCCGGCCCGATGGATACGGGCTCGTCGTGGGTCCGCAGGCCTTCGAGCGCCAGCCCGGCGCCAAGGCCCATCGCCATCAGCCAGGCCGGCTCGCCGGTCACCAGGAGCGCGATCAGGCTGCCGAACAGCGTTCCCAAGCCCACCACCGCCATCGCAAGGAACAGCCACCTCGCGTGACGATGCTCCCGAGTTATGGTGGGGGTATCGGTGATGTTGGGGCCGATCATGACGACACCACGCGATAGGCAACGATGTCATCGGCGGCGCCGACATGGAGCCAGCTACTCGGGTCGGTGCTTTCGCAGTCGTCCCAATGCCTTGCCGTCAGCGGGAACTTGTCTCCGCATACCGTGCCGCTGCGAAGCATGATCACGACCAATGTCTCAGGATCGACCGGACACTCACCGCCATTCCAAAGGACCCAGCCATCTTCACTATTCATCACAATCTCCATGGATTGCCCTAGCCAGCGCAGCGAACTCGTCGGCGCTGATGTTCGGGTCGTGGAATGCCTGCCAGAGCGCCACGTTGGGCTCGATGGCTCGGGCGCGAACCGGTAGCAGCGCCATGATGGCCGGGGATGCGGGGGGATGCACCCCCGGCCGTGCCGCACGACTATCGCGCGGCTTCGTCTGGTGGATGGTACTGGCAGTCATCACCCCAGCTCCTGCTGGATGGACCAATCAAGGCGATCCAGGACGGTACGGACGTCGGCCATCTCGCGCTTGAGCCAGTCCAGATTGGTTTCCTGGTCAGCGATGGGTAGGAGTGGATTTACGCTTAATGGTCCCCACCTCTGGGTTTTACCGGCCGCGGCGATGAACTCTCCGCACTCCTCCATTGCATGTGCTAGTCGGGCATTGAAACCGTCCTGCAAGAAGCGGGAATCGACCACCTCACATCCCTCCCATGCGATAAGCGACGAACACCAGCGCCAGAACGGCTGCGACGAAGAGACCCGGAACCGGCCTGAGCCATGGCCCCCGCACCTCGTCGAAGCCATGCACCGGACCAAAGGCCTTGTCGCTCTCCCCGACTGACATCGTTGTGGGGACGCCTACCTTCCAGTCAGGGGTGGATTTCGTGAAGCGGGTCATGCGAAGTCCCTTTCGATGTCGAGCCATTCGCGGAAAGAATGGTCGGTGTCGGCTTTAAGGTACCGCTGGTAGCGGGCCTGGCTTCGGGTAAGCTTGGGCGGCGCTGGGCTATGTTCCGTAACGAACCTTTTGCCCGCATCTGTGACTGTGAATAAATCATCGCCGCCGGTCAGTGGTGATCCGCTTCGGCGCGACATCAACCCATCACTTACCAATGCGATGCAGTTTTCGTAATCTAGACTGCCCTCGCCGGTAACGAAGTGGTTTCTATATCGTTCGCCGCGACCGTAGCGGTCTACGCCGAGCGAGTGCTGCAGGATATGCAACTTGGCCCTACGAAGAGCATCGCTCATGCTGCTCGCCTTTCGTGAAAGTGTCCGACAGTCGCCGGCAATGGCCGATCGCAAAATCCGCACAGAGGTTCGTAGATCACCCAGGACATCGACCCATCCTTGGCGATCGCCCGGTCGTGCTCACCCCTGCTATCGATCCAGAGTCCGAACGGCAGATCCTCTAGGGTCAGCTCGTAGGGCTCCGTGTCCTCGGCGCAGGAGGGGCAGAAGCGGGCGGTCATGGTTTGGCCGCCTGCACGCGGTCCATCTCGGTATCGATCGCGGCTCGGCACGAAGGCAGCTTGTTATTGCCGCCAGTGCTATCGTCCAGATCGACATCGAGATGGCCAAGCATAAGCCTGTTGACGTTATGGTTCAGAATCAGCCGCCAGCCGTAGTTCGTACCGTATTGAGCGTTGAGCCTCCGGTTGCATTCGTCCAGAAAGTCGAGACGTGCGGTATCCCGTGCCTCGCTCGCAATAGCGACCGCTTCATCTTCCAGGATGGCCCGCACCAGATCGCCAAGCTCTATGGCGTTCGCGTCGTCGCTCAGTTCGCATTTGCGGGCGAGATCGAGCAACTTGGCGCGGTCCTCCGGATACGTCGAGAAAGGCCCATCCCCCTCCGCAGAGAGAGCTTCGTAGGCGCGGCGGGCGGCCTCGTAAGCAGGATGCACCGGATCGGGCAGGCCGTCTTCGGTAACGCCGCCTGCGTCAAGAGCGCGTTCGATGTTATCCTCATCGATCATAGCCAGCAGATCTCGTAAGATCTCGCGCATAGGCAGTTCATCCCGGTTCACGATGGCTCCCTCTCGCCATGCGGATGCACCTTCCCTGCGCCATGGCAGACGTCGCATCCGGTGTTCACGGCCCAAGGGCCGGCGTTGTAGGAGAGGCGCCCGTCGCCACCGCACGTGGGGCAGCCGGTGAGTTCCCGCTCCCACCGAAGCTTGCGTTTCAGCCGATCGTTCTCGCCGATCAGCGGGCTCTCTGGCCGATAGAAGGCCGTGCCCTCATTCTCGGCCGAACCCGCGATACCGGCTCCGACTTCAGCGCGCTGCTCAGTCGTCATCTGCTCGACGAGATGCCAGCAACCGGCTTCGTCCATTGAGACTTCGAACGCCTCTCGGTAGTAATCATCCCGGTTCATCGGTTATTCTCCGAGAGCTTTGGAGGACGCGAGAGCGCTCACAGCGGCATTTCCTCGCCAGCGTAGGCCACGGCCCCATAATCAGGCTGGGTTTCCGGCTCGGGCTCACGCGGCGGCTTCGGTTCCGGTATTTCCAGCGCTACCGTCAGGCTCTCGCGGATCAGGTCGAGAATGAAGCCCGCCGCCTTCTGCGTCTGCTCGTCGGTGAGCGTGATCAGCGCCTTGTTGTAGCCGGTGCCGATCTGCACATCCGCCGTCGTGACGT
>Ga0207671_10001959_pt1 | contig 22712 bp, 25 predicted proteins | sample KBSC24metaG_FD_184352 | JGI IMG/M metagenome (GOLD analysis project Ga0207671, IMG submission 184352) | Corn rhizosphere microbial communities from Kellogg Biological Station, Michigan, USA - KBS C2-4 metaG (SPAdes) (version 2) | ecosystem: Host-associated > Plants > Roots > Rhizosphere > Soil... | reverse complement strand
TACGCATGTCCTGTTCGTTGCTCATGCCGTGGATAACCGAACCGGCACCAAGGAATAGTAAAGCTTTGAAGAAAGCGTGAGTAAGTACGTGGAAGAAGGCGCCGGTATAAGCACCTACACCCAGGCCTAAAAACATATAGCCCAATTGAGATACTGTGGAATAAGCCAATACCTTTTTAATATCTGTTTGAGAAAGCGCGATCAACGCTGCGAATACTGCAGTAGCCAAACCAATCACCGCGATGATATTCATGGTAATGGGCGACATGGTAAATAAGATGTTTGAACGCGCCACCATATACACACCGGCGGTAACCATGGTTGCCGCGTGGATCAGTGCTGATACCGGTGTAGGACCAGCCATCGCATCGGGCAACCAGGTGAATAATGGCAACTGGGCGGATTTACCAACTGCACCTACAAATAGCAGTATGGTGATCAGAGTGAGTGTGCCATCACCTGAATGCATAGTCGCAGCTTTAGGGAAGATATCGCCAAAGGCAACACTGCCAAAAACACTGATGATAGTAAATACACCTATGATAAAGCCAAGGTCGCCGATGCGGTTCATAATGAACGCCTTTTTTGCGGCATCAGCATAGTCGGGATTTTTGTACCAGAAACCGATGAGCAGGTAAGAACATAATCCAACGCCCTCCCAACCGATAAACATGATGAGGTAATTTGAACCCATTACCAGCAGGAGCATGAAGAAAACAAACAGGTTTAGGTATGAGAAAAATTTACCAAAACCCTCATCATCGTGCATATACCCCACGGAATATAAATGGATCAAAAAGCCTACCCCGGTAATGATCAACAGCATAATGGCGCTCAGCTGATCGATAAGGAAAGCAAATTGTACTTTAAAATATCCCAGGCTGAACCAATCAAAAATGTGTGCTTCAAATTGGCCTGTAGCCTTTACCTGGAAAAATGCCGCGATGCTTAATCCAAATGAGATCAACACCATCAAGCTGCCGACAGCGCCAATCACGCTTTTCGGCAAGGTATTACGCCCAAGTCCGTTAATCAGGAAACCAGCTAATGGTAGTATTGGAATAAGCCAGATGTAATTATCCATGTTATAAATTGTACGTTATACGTATGACGTTTTACGTTTATATTTCAATTAAAAAATCTAAAATCGAACATCCGAAATTCGAAATCTACTCACCATTTTAACCTGTTCAGCACGTTGATATCTACTGAATTGGTATTCCGATATATCATAACGATTATCGCAAGGCCCACAGCAACTTCCGCGGCTGCCAGCGCCATAATGAAAAACACGAAAACCTGACCTGAAGCGTCTCCACGGTAAACCGAGAAAGCGGTAAGCAACAGGTTAACCGCATTCAGCATTAATTCAACCGACATAAAGATCACGATGGCGTTGCGGCGGATCAATACGCCAATCACGCCAATCGAAAATATGATCGAACTCAATAAAATATAATGGTTCAGCGGTACGGATTTTACGGTATTGAATAAACTTTCCATTACGTGGTTTTTGGGTCTTTAGTAGCTAGCAACACCGCGCCTACCATTGCCGACAGCAACAGGAGCGATGAAACTTCAAACGGCAATAAAAATTCGTTGAATAATACTTTACCGAGGTTTTTTACCAAACCGAGTCCTGGATCTTTAAACAGCACCGGCTGCGAAATACCCACAGCTTTTAGCGAGGCCACAATCACCACTAGTAAACATCCGCCACCTAATACCGCGGCTATTTTTACCATGCTTGATTTTACGGGCTCAGAGTCCTTATTAAGGTTGATCAGCATCAGCGTATACAGGAAGAGCACCAATATGGCCCCCATGTAAACGATAAAGTTTACGATAGCCAGGAACTGTGCATTAAGCAGGATGTACTGAACGGTAAAAGTGAAAAACGTGAGTATAAGGTAGAGAATACTGTGCACCGGGTTTTTTGCAGATATAACCAGTACTGCGAACAGTATGGACAAAAATGCGATAAAGTAAAATAAGTTCATTTTTATTATTTACAATATAACCCGGCCTCAAAAGCGAGGCAAAGTTATAAACTTCTTTTATTGATTTAAGGGCGCCTCTACTAATTTGTCTTTACCGTAAATAAAATCCTTCCTCAAATAATCAGCAGGTACTATATCACCATCAAGGTATATTGCTTCCTTCGGACAAGCCTCTTCGCATAATCCGCAGAAAATGCAGCGTAACATATTTATCTCGTAAACAGCAGCATATTTTTCTTCGCGGTACAGGGTTTCTTCTCCCGGCTGACGTTCTGCCGATATCATGGTGATCGCTTCAGCAGGGCACGACAGAGCGCACAAACCACAGGCTGTGCAGCGTTCGCGGCCTTCTTCATCACGTTTAAGTGAATGCATGCCTCGGAAATTCTCAGAAAATTCGCGCTTTTGTTCAGGATAACGGATGGTAACATCCTTGGTGAACAAATAGTGCTTCATGGTAATCGACATCCCGCGTATAATAGCAGGCAGATAGGCCCGTTCCCATAAACTGAGCGGCCTGTTATCAACTACCTTTTTTTTATTGCTTAATGATTCCATTAATTTCTTGCTCCAATTATTTTATAAATGTCATCCAAAGCCCGGTCAATATAATGTTCGCGATGGCAAGTGGTATCAGTGTTTTCCAGCCAAGGTCCATCAACTGGTCATAGCGGAAACGCGGGATAGTCCAGCGCACCCACATGAAGAAGAAGATGAACGCGAATATTTTGGCAAACAGGAACACAACACCCAGTATGGTTACCAGGTTGGCTGAAAGGCCCAAATGATGAATAAATGGCATATTGTACCCGCCAAAATAAAGCGTAGCCATTACTGCCGATGATACGAACATATTGATGTATTCGGCAAACAGGTAGAAGCCCAGTTTCATGGACGAATACTCGGTATGATAACCACCTACCAGTTCGGTTTCGCATTCAGGAAGATCAAACGGCGCGCGGTTAGTTTCAGCAAAGGCACAGATTAGGAAGATCAGGAAGCCTAATGGCTGGTAAACGATATTCCAGTGCCAGCCATGCTGTTGCTCGGCAATTTCTTTCAGGCTTAATGTGCCTGTAGTCATCAGCAATGCGATAATGGAAAGGCCCATTGCAATTTCGTAGCTGATATTTTGTGACGCAGCGCGGATAGCGCCTAATAACGAATATTTGTTGTTAGATGCCCAGCCACCGATCATGATGCCATATACGCCTAATGATACTACGCCAAAAATGTAGAGTATCCCAACGTTGATATCGGTCACTTGCAGAGGAATAGCGCGTCCGCCGATAGTCAGCGTTTCACCCCATGGAATCACTGCAGAACCTATACAGGCTGTTAAAATGGCTAATGACGGGCCTACAATAAAGAGGAAAGCGTTAGAATTAGCCGGGATGATCTCTTCTTTAAGGAAGAATTTCGTTCCGTCGGCCAATGGCTGTAATATACCGAACGGGCCGGCACGGTTTGGGCCTACCCTATCCTGGAAAAATGCAGCCACCTTGCGCTCTGCATAAGTGGAGTACATTGCAATTACCAAACTGATCAGGAATATGATCACAATCAGCGCGAATTTTATTAATATATCAGCGGTTTCCATTATAAGCGTGTCTCCCGTTCAAATTGTGCTTTATTGGCTTCCATCAAAACCGGATTGGTTTTAACCACCGGCAGCGGATGCATGGTATCATAATGATTTGAGCTCTGCACAGACCAGTTGGCGATCTTGCGCGGGCCTTCGATCACCCAATCGCTTGTTTTCTTTTTATCAAAACGGCAGGTGTTGCAGATAAATTCCTCCACCTCACCATAAACATCCTTGCGGGCAGTTACACGCAATACATCTTCGCCCTTATACCAAAGGGTAACCTTGCCATTACAGCCCGGATGATCGCAATCGCGGTGTGCTTCAACCGGCTTGGTAAACCAAACACGATTCTTAAAGCGGAACGTTTTATCAGTTAATGCGCCTACAGGGCACACATCTATTACGTTGCCTGAGAAATCATTATCAACAGCAGCTTTGATGTAGGTAGATATTTCTGAATGATCGCCCCTGTTTAAAATCCCATGGATACGGTGATCGGTAATCTGGTCGGCAGTGAAAACGCAGCGGTAGCAAAGAATGCAGCGCGTCATGTGCAGTTGTATCTTATCACCAATGTCGATCTTTTCAAATTTTCGACGGTCGAATTCGTAGCGGGTTTTGGCAGCGCCGTGATCAAAGCCTAAATTTTGCAGATCGCATTCACCGGCCTGATCGCAGATAGGACAATCCAGCGGGTGGTTGATCAGGAGCATTTCAACAATACCCCTGCGTGCTTCAATTACTTCCGGTGAAGTGATGTTTTGCACTTCCATCCCATCCATTACATTGGTACGGCATGATGCTACCAACTTTGGCATTGGGCGCGGATCTTTTTCAGAACCTTTGGTCACTTTTACCAAACATGTGCGGCATTTACCACCGCTGCCCTGCAATTTGGAATAGTAGCACATTGCAGGCGGAACAATATCGCCGCCGATCTGCCTTGCGGCATTCAGGATGCTGGTTCCGTCTGGTACTTCTACCGGTATTCCGTCTATCGTTACTTTCATTGACGTATTCTATTTGTCAAAATCTTTATTTTCTCTTTGTCATTGCGAGGCACGAAGCAATCGCGAACCTTGCAATGTTTTACCTGCTTATTTGCGATTGCCACGCTGGCGCTCGCAATGACAAGCGGGTTAAGCTACTGTCTCTTCCTTCTTCGGCAATGGATCTGCATAATGTGCTAATCCAAAATTTCTTGTTACTGCTTCTGCTCCGTTAGTTACATGCCATTCAAATTCATCCCTGAAATGGCGGATCGCGCTGGCTACGGGCCAGGCTGCGGCATCGCCTAAAGGACAAATCGTGTTGCCTTCAATTTTTTTCGATACATCAACCAACAGATCCATATCACTCATTTTGCCGTGGCCGTATTCCAGGCGGTGCAATACTTTCTCCATCCAGCCTGTACCCTCGCGGCATGGCGAACATTGTCCGCAACTTTCGTGGTGATAAAAACGGGTGAAGTTCCAGGTATTACGTACGATACATTGGTCTTCGTCATAAGCGATAAAACCGCCCGAGCCCATCATGGTACCGCTAACAAAACCGCCATCAGCCAATGATTCGTAGCTCATCAGACGGGGTTCGTTATTAATGGTTTTCAAAAACAGGTTGGCTGGTAAAATCGGCACGGATGAACCACCTGCTACAACCGCCTTTAAGCGTTTGCCGTTGGCGATACCGCCGCAATATTCGTCGGAATATAAAAACTCTTCAACAGGTAAGCCAAGGTCGATCTCATAAACCCCTGGCTTCTTCACATTTCCCCCGGCTGAGATCAGCTTGGTTCCGGTGCTGCGGCCTACGCCGAGCTTGGCATATTCTTCGCCGCCATCATTGATGATCGGCACTACGGCAGCAATTGATTCAACATTGTTTACCACAGTTGGGCAGCCATATAAACCTGCAATAGCAGGGAACGGCGGTTTAATACGCGGGTTACCACGCTTACCTTCCAGTGATTCCAGCAAAGCGGTTTCTTCCCCACAGATATAAGCACCACCACCCGGTTGAACATAAAGCTCCAGGTCATAGCCGCTGCCTAATATATTTTTTCCTAAAAATCCTTTATTTTTTGCTTCCGCGATGGCTTTTTCAAGGATGCGTATCTGCGGCATCATTTCGCCACGAACATAGATGTATGAAGTATTGGCACCCAAAGCAAAGCTGGAAACGATCATTCCCTCGATCAAAAGGTGAGGGATATAGGTCATTAAATAGCGATCCTTAAAAGTTCCGGGCTCAGATTCGTCAGCGTTGCAAACCAGGTAGCGGGCAACACCTTCGGGCTTGGCCAGAAAGCTCCACTTCATCCCGGTTGGGAAACCCGCACCGCCACGGCCACGCAAACCCGACTTCTTAACCTCCTCCACAATATCATTCGGAGCCATTTTCAGAGCCTTCTCAACAGCAGCATAACCACCTTTTGAGCGGTAAACATCAAATGTGTTGATGCCGGGTACGTTTATATGTTCTAAAAGTAATTTGCGTCCCATCGCTAATTAATAAATCTTTTTATATATGTTGTAGTAACTAATATGCCTTACTACACAGCTTCCAAAAGCGATGATCAGTAACGGCGCCAATATTACCGGGTACTTTTTCATGCCATCGGTATTGTATATCATTATCGATACGAGAACAAACAGTGAATCAGCTATAATTAAGTTTGTCCTGGTCATATCGATCAATATATTTTACCGGTCGATTTGTAATACAACACGTGCCAGTAAATACTCCTGGCCAATAATACCGCTATCACCAACACTATGGCCAGCACATTTTGCGTAAAATGCCCTGTTGCAAAATATAGCAAACCCAGAGCGATCAACACGATCACATCTCCATAGATCAACCTAGATTTGGTTACCACCATTAGTTATTCGCTTTTGCTTTGAGCCCGTCGATCAATGCATCAACCGACTCGTTAGTTAAATTCTCGTAAAAAGTATATTCGGGGCCGATCTGCAATACCGGGCCGAAACCGCAGGCTGCCAAACACTCCACCCCACGCCAGCTGAATAAGCCATCCGGCGTTACGTCACCTTCTTTCACACCCAGCTTCTGTTCAATATGATCCATTATTTTTTCGGCGCCAACTATGCCGCAAGGACCGGTACGACAAACTTCCAATACATATTTGCCTTGCGGGCGCATAAAGTACATGCTATAGAAAGTTGCTACCTCATACACTTCGATATGCTGTATACCCAGGTATTCAGCTACTTTGTCCATCGCAGGGGAACTCACCCAACCAAACTCGGCCTGCACCAAATGCAGGATCGGCAGTAAGCCTGATTTCTGCTTTCCCTCAGGGTAGCGGCTTACGATATCATCAAACTGCTTGATCAATGCCGGTGAAAACTCCACCGGAACGCCTGTATCTTCTACTTTAAGCATCTAATTCTCCAGCAATTACATTTAAACTACTCATGTTAATTATCGCATCTGAAAGCAACATTCCCTGGCTCATTGGGGCATACATTTGGTAATTAATGAAGCTTGGCCTGCGGAAATGCAAACGGTATGGCGAACGACCGCCGTCATTTACCAGGTAAAATCCAAGTTCGCCATTAGCGCCTTCAACCGCGTGGTAAACTTCGGTATGCGGGGTTGGCACCTCGCCCATCACGATTTTAAAGTGATAGATCAAGGCTTCCATATTATTATAAACTTCCTCTTTTGGGGGCAAATAAAATTCAGGCACATCGGCGTGAAAAATATTCGGATCTTCTTTTTCAATTTTATTCAGCGCCTGCTCGATGAGGCGCATGCTTTGCCACATTTCCTCGTTACGCACCAGGAATCGGTTGTAAACATCGCCATTGGTACCTACTGGAATTTCAAAATCAAAGTCCTCGTAAGAACTGTAAGGCTCCATGGCACGCACATCGTAATCCACACCCGCTGCACGTAACAACGGCCCACTCCAGCTGTAGCTTAAAGCGGTTTCTGCAGTAACGGCGGCCACATCTTTTGTACGATCGACAAAAATGCGATTGCGGTTAAACAGCGCTTCGAACTCCTTTAAGTTAGGCGGGAATATTTTTAAGAAGCTGCGTATCTTTTCAAAAGCGATGTGATTGAAATTTCTTTCGAAACCACCGATGCGGCCGATATTGGTCGTCAGGCGCGATCCGCAGATTTCTTCGAACACCTCGTAAATGTGCTCACGGTATTTCATCATATAGGTGAAGCCGGTCAAAGCGCCGGTATCAACACCTAAAATGGAGTTACAAACAATATGGTCGGATATGCGGGCCAGTTCCATAATGATAACGCGCATGTAATCCACACGCTTCGGCATCTGGATACCCAGCATTTTTTCAACCGTCATGTGCCAGCCCATATTGTTGATAGGTGATGAACAGTAGTTCATGCGGTCGGTCAACGGGGTGATCTGATAAAACGGCCTGTGTTCGGCGATCTTTTCAAATGCACGATGGATGTAGCCTATAGTGGATACGCCATTTACGATGCGCTCGCCATCCATGGTCAGCACGTTTTGGAAAACACCATGCGTTGCCGGGTGGGTAGGCCCTAAATTGAGGGTCGAATATTCGGTTTGCGGATCGTTATCTGTAAATACCGGATGGTTCTGCATTATCTTCCGAAAAAATAGTCTCTTTTATCAACACGGTTAGGGTCTTCCAATGGAAATTCCTTCCTCATCGGGAAAACCGTCATATCATCAACGTTCAGAATCCTGCGTAGATCAGGATGCCCGTCGAATAGCACTCCAAAAAAATCATAAGTTTCGCGCTCCATCCAGTTGGCGCCGTCCCAAAGTACGGTTGCCGAAGGAATGTGCAAATCGTTCTCATCCATAAAAACCTTAACACGGATACGCACATTATTCACCAGGCTATGCAGGTGATAAATAACGCCTATCTGTTTTTCCTGCTTAGGATAATGGATGGCAGTAATATCTGTCAAAAATATGAACTGCAGCTTGGCGTCGGTCTTTAAAAAAGTCAAAAGATCGATAATTTCCTCACGGCTGGTTTCAATCGTTAGTAAACCAAAAGGCTCACCTACGGAAGTTACCCCGGCAAATTTAGCCGTGATGCTGTTGAGCAGTTCTTCGTTGGTTATCTTGGTCATTACTGGATTCCGTATGAAGCTAATAATTTTTGATACTCGGGCGAACTGCGCCTGCGCACCGATTCGGTCTGCACCAATTTCTGTATCTGCATAAAGCCGTCAATTACAGCTTCGGGCCTTGGCGGGCAACCGGGAACGTATACATCTACCGGTATGATCTCATCAATACCCTGCAAAACAGAATAGGTATCAAATATACCCCCGCTTGATGCGCAAGCACCCATCGCCAATACCCAGCGCGGCTCAGCCATCTGGAGATACACCTGTCTTAACACAGGCCCCATTTTTTTTGAGATCGTTCCCATCACCATCAGCAAGTCGGCCTGGCGCGGAGAAAAGCTCATACGCTCGGCGCCAAATCTTGCCAAATCATAGGTTGAGGCCATGGTTGCCATAAACTCGATGCCGCAGCATGAAGTTGCAAAAGGCAATGGCCATAATGAATAGGAACGTGCTAAGCCGATTGCCTTATCGATTGAGGTGGCAAAAAATCCTGAACCTTCAACACCTGGCGGGGCTTCAACAATTTGAATATCACTCATGATCTGCACAAATAGAATGAAGTTATCGGTAAGCACCAATAACAATACAAATTTACGAAAAATAACGTTGTAAAAAGTACACGACTAGAAACCGGAAATGTATTTAGAATCAGTCTAAAGTAGTTGTTAGAGATTAGTTAAAATGCAACTACTTATTATGTGATTAATCCCAGTCTAAAGCTCCTTTTTTGATCACGTAAATAAAGCCAAGCAGCAGCGTGCCCATGAAAATGAACATTTCTATCATACCTTCTTTGCCCAGTGCCCTGAAATTGACTGCCCAGGGATACATAAATATCACTTCCACATCGAATAATACAAATAGGATAGCTACCAGGAAATATTTAATGGACACCGCGTTACGCGCGTTACCCACCACCTCGATACCCGACTCAAAAGGGGTCAACTTATCACTTGTTTTACGCTTAGGGCCAATTTTATGTGTTACCAGCATCACCAATACCACAAATCCCATAGCCACGATCATTTGGAATATGATGGGCAAATAATTCAAAGGCAAACTTTGTGCTTCCATGCTGCAAATATACTAATGGATAAACAATAAAAAAGCCCCCGGTTAAAATCGGGGGCTTTTTAAATCCTCTTAATCTTTATTTACTTTTCCCGGCACCGCCTTTTTTGGCAAAGTAGGCTAATGCCTGCTTGTTTGTCGGATCGTTTTCACGTGCCTTGCCGAAATTCTCGGCAGCCTTGGCATCGTCTTTTTCTTTGTACTCATAATAAGTACCCAGGTAAGCGTACGCTTCTGCTAAATATGGTTTATCAGCATCTTTTATTGGTGCTTTTGCTGTTTGAATAGCGATATACTGCTCATAATATGGCTTGGCCAAACCTTTAGTTGTGTTCCTATCGGGCTCCAAAAAGTCTTTTGCCCTGGCCTGGTATAGCGCTACCGGCGCAACAGGAGCAGAGGCTTTATGCTGTACATAGCTAAATGCGGTATCAGCTTTTACCAACAACATTGTATCGGGAGTTGGTTTTGGCTTCGCGGTACTGCTCAATTGCTGTGTATAAGCTTTATAATAGCTCAATCCTTCAAGGTAGTAATCGTTAAGCGTAATCTTTCTCGATTTCCCGATGTACGTTTTGTATGCATCACCAGCATCAGCATACTTTCCTTTAGCATACAAAGCTTTTGCTATTTCACCGTATACATCAACATAGCTACTATCGAGTTGCAATGCTTTGTGCAAAGTAATTATACCAGCCGAATCCTGTCCGGCGGTTGCCAGTTGAGCCTTTCCCAGATATAAATAATCCCTTGGAATAACACGTTTCGGATCTGCTTTAGTGGTCCATGTAGTCATGGCGCTTAAAGCGGTAGGATAGTCCTTGTTTTCATAAGCAGAATAACCCAAGTAACGGTATACCTTTAAGTTAGTGCTGGAAGATTTAGAAAGATCAGCTGTTACCTGTTGCAAAGTTTGATAATCGCCCGCATTGATCAGGAAGTCTGCGTAACGCATCTGAGACTCAGGAGAGGCATCTGTTAAGCTAATGTATTTCTTATATTGTTCGGCGGCTTCCTTTACTTTTGCTGAAGCTACTGCGGGCACACTGGTAGCCCAACGCAAATCCGTTTCAGCCCACTCACGGTAAGCAGGACCATAATTAGGGTCGATAGCTAAAGCAGCCTGGAATTGCTTTTCAGCATCTTCAAAGTTATCTGCGAATTTCCACAATACACCCAAAGCAACATTTGCTCCGGGGGATTTTGGGTCAAGTGTTAACGCGTTTTCAAAATTAGTATAAGCATCGTTACTTTTCAGCAATTGGCGGTCGGCTTCGCCCATAGTCATAAACAACTCAGGGTCGTTTGACATCGGCGTAGCATTTTTGTCCTTGCTTTTTACGGTGCTGGCTACGTTACCTTTGTTTAATACGTCAAGCGCAGCAGTTGCGTTAGCGGCGCTTACCTTTCCGCTACTTTCGGGTAATAAATATCCTTTACCGATATAAACAAAGGGCTTGCTGTCTTTTCCCGCAAGCGAAATCGCCTTGTTGAAATTAGAGGTAGCTCCCGCCTGGTCCTTATCCAGCCGCGCAACAATACCCAACCCGGCGTAATTTAATGCAGAGTTTGCGTTTACGCCAATCCCCTTCTGAAAAACAGCTTTTGCTGAATCGGGTTCATCCTGTTTAATGTACACCCAACCCAGGTAAAAATAATTTTCGTCCTTGGTAGACTGCGTTGTCACCAGGTTCTTTAGCATCGATTTTGCTTTCTGGAACTGTTCTGCATCAATCGCTTTTTTGGCATCGGCAAGGCTTTGCGCAAAAACTGATGATCCTGTAAGTACCAGGCCTAATCCTGCTACGGCTATTTTGCTGATAATTTTCATTGCAATAATTTGTTTTTTAATGACAATGAAGCTATCATGGGCCCGTTGTTCGTTTTTTGAGCGGTGCCCCATGATGGTTTCATCTTCCTGGTTTGTTTTTTGCTCTTAGTCAAGTTATCTCGTAAGCGCTTTGTATATGGATATCAAATGCACTTAAAAGTTTAACTATCCTATCGTTTATTAGTTTCTTAAATTTGTTACTTACTATGTAAAATTATGTCCCTGCCGGGCAATTTGGCAGGCAAAAGGCCTGACCTTAATATGATACGCTGCCCGCGGTCGCTCACCAAAAAATGTTCAAACTCTGCACCTACTCCACTACCGCTGGCAATACAATTCACGAAATATAATTCGCGCAGCAGGGGGTATTGATTCAGAGCCAAACTGGTTTGCGATGGCTTAAAAAACTCGTTTGGCGCATCTTTACTATTTTCATTCCGGACGCCTACGACCTTAACCTTCTTTAAGGCTTCGGCATAGTCAGCATCAGGGTCGAATAGCCAACTGAAGCCTGTTATGCCTATCGCATCCGGGTGACTACTAACGTATTCAATCACTTCCTTGTTTGACTTTAAGGCATAAATGTTTTTCTGCTTTAAGTCAACACCGCCTGTTAAGTCTTTCAAATATCTTACCAAACTTGAGTTTGGATTGTCAAAAACAATATTTTTATCTGTTTTATCCTTCCCTGTTAGCATCTTTTTTATTTCGCCGACCGAAATGGTGGTATCTGCTGACGCTTCGTTAACAATAACAGCTATCGCATCAATTGCAAATTTAGTAACCACAGGACGCATATTATGCGCCTTAAAGGCTTTCAGTTCATTCGCATTTAAACCACGTGATAAAAAAGCGAAATTGGCATTACCTTTTAGCAAATAGTCTATGGCGTCGTTTTCCGTCTTGTAAACAAGTTCGGGCTTATTGCGGGTTTGAACACTTTCAAATATGTATAGTTCCTGGTCAAGTATAGGGGCGAATGACTCATCAGAAACAAATTGTGCAGTTTCAGTCACTACATCGGTGCCACTCTTATCCTCTGAGGCCTTTCTTCCGCACGATTGAAAGATACCTGTTAAAATAAAAACGGCCACTAAGAGCATTAAACTATTTCTCATCCTCCGGTTCCTCCTTAAACAACCGCGAAAACCTTAAAACTGCGTAGATCAAAAACAAAGAACCTAATGCGTACCTGTAAGTGTCCGGCAAATTGATCCTTTCTATGAGTTTGCTCCAGAACATGATCATCAACCCGAAGACAGCGCAGGCAATAAAGGTGGCAAAGCCTAAAATAAGCAAAAACCGCCTTTGGGGCGATTTTTGCCTGAAATTAAATTTATAGGGCATTAAACCTATTGATCATCTTGTTGTAATGCAAAACTAATTGGCACAGTGTACTGAACACGTACCGGGCGTCCGTTCTGGATACCTGGCGTCCATTTAGGTGAAGCTTTTAATACGCGGGTTGCTTCTTCGTCGCAACCGCTGCCCAATGGGCGAAGCACCTTAATGTCAGTCAATGAACCATCTCTTTCAACCACAAAGGTCATAAATACCTTACCCTGCACGTTGTTTTCTTTGGCAACAGCCGGATAGTGGATGTTTTTTTGCAGGTATGCATAAAATTTCTCAATACCGCCTTTAAAGGCAGGATCTTTTTCAACCGCGGTGAAGATCTTATTAGGGTCTTCCTCGGTAACCGCTTTCTGGTCCGAGTTACCTACCGGCTCATCGATTTTGATATCGGCATTAGGGTCACCTTTTATGGTCTTTTGACCAGGGTCGGCAACTTTCAATTCCTCGATCTTTGGCGGTTCTTCCTTCACCTCATTATCTGGTTTTACAACCGGAGGAGGGAATTTAACCTGGTCCACTTTGGGTTTAGGGGGTTCCGGTGGTGGCGGAGGTGGTTTCTTTTGATCCAGCGGCGGCGGTGGTGGCAATATCACATTGGTGACATGCACCTTTTCTGTGGCTTTTGGTATAAAGCCCATAACGAAATTGTAAATGGTTTGACCGGAAATAAGCACAACAAACAATACTACGCCTATTACAAGCGCCTTGTTTGTGTTTTTAGGGTTTTCTTTCCTGAGATCGTAGGCCCCGTATGCTTTATTTCTATCGGTAAAAACGACATCGATCCATTCCGTCTTTAATATGTCTAATTTTGATCCGAACATCTCTTTACGCTTTTATTTTAAACGTTAATTAATCCTGTTTAGTTTAAGCCCTCTCTCGTCAACAAACCTAGCTCTTGCGGCGTAATATCAACCACGCCAGAGCTTTTTACATTGGTGATATTGAGCTCGTCCATCACGTTAACAAAGTTTTTGTAGGTTGCCTTCGGGCCCGCCTTTACCAGCACGATCATGAAATTATTAGGCCCTGCATGTGACTCCTCGATCTTTTTGCTATTTTCGATGATCGCCTTCCTGATACCATTTTTTCCATAATTGTCTTTGGTGGTCTGGCTTCCCATAGGGCCAACATACCATTCCAACTGATCATTACTTCCTAACAAAATTGTCATTGTTCTTGTTTCGGGTACCGGTAACTGTTGATCCTTCTTTGACTTATCCGGCCAGATTGTATCCATTGCCTTGGGTTTGGCAAGGGTAGTGGCCATGATAAAGAAAGTGATCAGTAAGAATGCCAAATCAACCATTGCTGTAAGGTCAATACGCGTTGAGGCTTTCTTACTTCTTATTTTCCCGCCTTTTTTCCCTCCCCCGGAGGTATCTAATTCTGCCATAACTATTTACTGTCTTTAAGGGATGTGATTAAACTGAATTTATTGATCCCCTGCTTTTGAAGGATATCAATCACCTTTTTTACTTCGGGATACAGCTGCTTCGAGTCGCCTTTTATAGCGATCCGCAATGATTTATTGCGTAAGCTCGCATCAGACTTGCGTGCTTCAAGTATCCAATTGGAAAGCTCACTATTACTCGTGGTATCGATTTGTATACCAGGCTGAGCATATGTCTTCTTTTGGTCTTCGTTAAGGCTGATAAATTGCTTTAACGCACCCATAGGTACACCAAATGTAGGGATCTGCGAAAATTTAGCCTTTTCTTCATTGCTGAAAGTTTGGTTATATTTTTGCCCCATAGCCTCCAGTGTCATTACGCGAACATCCTTGCCTTCCATACCAAAGAACACTTTTCCTTTACCCACAGTAATGGTAGCTACGTCGATATCAGGGAAAATAATTTTTGTTGTGGCAGCCGGAGTATCAACCTGGAGGGGGTCCTCCTGTTTTAATTTTGCTGTTAATATGAAAAAGGTAAGCAACAAGAATGCGACGTCACACATAGCCGTCATATCTATCGCTGTACTTTTCCTTGGAATTTTTATCCTGGACATAATTAATAATTTTAATATAAATATAATAGTGTGTATGATTACTAACGAGTCTTTTTACCAAATATTGTTTGGCTTAAAGAACAATCACTAAAATATTCTATTTCTTTGCGTGTGATGCAGCAAATGTTTGCACGATGCTAAACCCAGTCTCATCAATCGCATAAGTCAGCTTATCAATTCTTGAAGTAAAGTAGTTATACAATATAATTGAAGAAGCTGAAGTAGTGATACCCAATGCTGTGTTGATCAAAGCTTCAGAGATGTTTGCTGAAAGCTGTGATGTATCAGGTGCACCGTTTGCAGACAATGTCTGGAACGCACCGATCATACCCACAACCGTACCTAACAGACCGCTCAATGTACCAATAGATACCAGGGTAGCGATGATAGTCAGGTTTTGCTCCAGCATAGGCATTTCCAAAGCAGTAGCTTCTTCGATATCTTTTTGAATGGACATAGTTTTCTGATCAATGGTCAGGGTAGCATCCGCTTCCATTTCGCGGTATTTCTTTAAGCCTGATTTGATCACGTTTGCCACTGAACCTTTTTGCTTGTCGCACTCAGCGTTAGCTGCGTCAATGTTACCAGAGTTTAACAGAGAAGTGATTTTCCTTACGAAAGAATCTACATTGCCAGTTCCTGATGCCTTGCCGATTACGATAGCCCTCTCGATAGAGAATACGATTACCATTAATACGAATGACATGATAACCGGTACAATTGGTCCTCCTTTGTGTACTGTACCGAAAATATCCTGAGGGGCGCCGGTTTCAACGTTGCCGCCTGCATAGTGACTTGGGTTACCAAGTATAAAAATGAAGATCAACACTCCGCAGACAAGGCAGATAGGTATAGTCAGTACTGCAAACATGCCTGAGGCACTTGAGCTTTCTTTTTTTACAGGAGTAGTTGGTTTTGTTGGTGCGGTTGCCATTACTTTTAGATTTTAGTTTTAGTTTTTGTTTATAATAAAGTTAATTAATGTGCGTGTTAAAAGCGGATAACAAAAATAGAATTTTAATGAAATAAAAAAACTTTTTCTGTCATTCTTTACAATTATTTAATACAAATCATGCTTTTCGCATACAAAAGGCGAGTACATAACGTTCATAAACAAAAAAATTGTCATTCTTACAGACAATTTTTTACAATGAAAACTATTTTTTTTAAGAATAGCAAGTTATAACAGATAAAAAAAGTGTAACTATACTGATATAGTTACGCCGGGGCCCGCATTTACAATCTCCAAATCGCTGTGAGCAGCATGACGTTCGAAATTCTTAACAAAAGCCATGGCAAGGTTGTTTGCCTTATCGTCATAATTATCTTTGTCGGCCCAGGTGTTGCGCGGATTCAACACATTATCAGGCACATTGGGGCAGCTTAACGGCATCTGCAGGTTAAATATGGGGTGCTCCTGGTAGTTCACGTTATCCAGTTCGCCGCTAAGCGCTGCTGTGATCATGGCGCGGGTGTATTTTAACTTCATCCTTTTACCTGTTCCATACGGGCCGCCCGTCCAGCCGGTGTTTACCAGCCACACATTCACATCGTGGTTCTTTAACTTTTCACCCAAAAGCCGGGCATACACTACGGGGTTCAATGGCAGGAAAGCTTCGCCAAAGCAAGCAGAGAAGGTGGTCTTAGGCTCGGATATACCTGTTTCGGTACCGGCAACCTTGGCGGTGTATCCCGAAATGAAGTAGTACATAGCCTGTTCGTTGGTCAACTTCGAAATAGGTGGCAGCACACCAAAGGCATCCGCAGTCAAAAAGAATATGTTTTTGGGCGATGAACCTAAAGACGGTATTACTGAATTATTTACATAATACATAGGATAGGCAACACGTGTATTCTCCGTTTTATCGATATTGGAAAAATTCACCTCGCGTGTTCCCTTAAAAAAGTTCGTATTTTCCAGCAGAGAGCCAAATTTGATGGCGCTGAAAATCTGCGGTTCTTTTTCGGGGGTTAGTTCGGCGCATTTGGCATAGCAGCCGCCTTCAAAATTGAAAATAGTATAATCGCTCCAGCCATGCTCATCATCACCGATCAGGCTTCGGTCGGGATCAGCGGACAGTGTGGTTTTGCCGGTACCGGATAAGCCAAAGAATATCGCGGTATCACCTTTGATGCCAGTGTTAGCGGAGCAATGCATAGAAAGCACTTTCTTTTCGAGCGGGAGGATAAAGTTTAAAACGGAAAATATCCCTTTCTTTATTTCGCCTGTATAGCCGGTGCCGCCTATTAGTATGATCTTTTTACTGAAGTTGAGAATGGAAAAATTTTGCTGACGGGTACCGTCAATGGCTGGGTCAGCCTTAAAACCGGGCGCTGCGATCACGGTCCACTCCGGCTGTGAAGCCGGGTTTACCACCTCCGGGCGACGGAACAGGTGATGCACAAAAAGATTTTGATAAGCGGTTTCAGTGATAACCCTGATATCAATGTGATATTTTTCATTGGCACAGGCCGACGAATCACGTACAAAAATTTCGCGTTCGCTTAGATACGCGGTTACCTTACCAAACAGCGTGTCAAATTTACTACTGTCAAACCGGATATTGACATCGCCCCACCAAACGTGATCGCGGGTAATGTCGTCCTCAACAATAAAGCGGTCCTTGGGTGAGCGCCCGGTAAATTCGCCGGTATCTATGGCCAGCGCACCTGTTTCTGCCAATGTGCCTTCATTCCTTTTTAATGCCGCTTCCACTAATTGGGCGGGTGAAAATTGGAAAAAAACATCCTTCGCCCGATCCAGGCCTAAGTAAGCCAGATCAGGTAACCTGTTAGAAAAATTCTTCATTCGTATAATTTACTTTTTAGGTGATGAAGCCAATGCGAGCCATTATTGTAATTAAAGCGACTGACCTATCGGGTTTCATTAAATCGGTATAAATTGGTTGGTGCAAAAATCCGACTTTAAGAAGCAGAAAACAAGAAAAAATAAATATTTATTTTACTATATGTAAAAAATACACTTAGTTAATTTATTGATAATCAAATAATTAAAATCAATCTAAAAAAATCTCAATACACTAACCCCCGGCCTTTTTTGCCTTAAATCCATCGGCCTGTAATAAAGTTAGTACCCTATCGCGGAAGTCACCCTGTATCAAAATTTCCCCATTTTTAACCGATCCGCCCACCCCACATTTGGATTTGAGCTGTTTGCCGATCGCCTCCAGATCTGTTTCTTTACCAATAAAATCAGTAATGCGGGTTACTACCTTGCCCCCTCCTTTGCGGTCAAGATAAATTTTAAGGTTTTGCTGCTGTGGCGGAAGTGTGGACGCCGCATAGCCAGTATCGCCCTGGTATTGATAATCGGAGTCGGTAGAATATACTATACCTGAGAAGTCTTTAAATTTCTTCGCCATTGAGAGTTATTAAATTAAAGCTCAAAAGTAAAAAAACAAATTTCAGTTTTAATAAGCCTTATTTTGAAGGCATCTGTAACAGATTTTAAATTTTTGTCGTAATGTTACCGTACGCTATACCAAACTTGTCCGTTAAACCTTAACACACCCTATCATGAAAATCAAATTAATGTTTATAGCCTTTGTTTTACTTAGCACACGGGCCTATTGTCAATCCAAAAATGATCTCTCGCTTGTTTTTGGCACCGGCAGTAATGGGATTGTTGCTATTGGCATCGGCGGTCCCGGCTACACGGGAAAGGGGGTGACAATCTATGGCTTGCATTATTCGAGAAGTTTAAGCAAATCATTCTCCGTTGAAACCGGGTTAGAATATTCTGTCAATAACGTGCTATGGGATTATCAAGATGCTTACGACCCCCACTTTACCCCGCAAAAAGCCAGTATCAGGATGGTATCCGTGCCTGTCTACCTTAATCTTACTTTTTTAAAATACCTGTATGCCAATGCCGGTCTTATTGCCGATTTTGAAACCAATCATCATTCTTACTCCATTACATCAAATCAAAGCGGGATAGGCCTTGGCCTCGGGATCGGGGGGAAATACAATTTTAACAGGATGACGGTATTTGTGAATCCGTTCTTTCAGTTACATACTATTGTCGCTTTTCAAAATGAAGGTAATGGCACATTATACGATACCGGAGTAAAGTTTGGTGTCGGGTACAGGTTTTGAGGCGATCACTTAAATGACGCGCCTGTAATTATATTTAGCGAGCCGGGCACAATATTTATTTCGGCATCGGGACCTAACATTTGGGGCTCACCATCGAGGTGTACGGGACCGCCTGTGTTCCGTTTAACCAGGATATTTTTCCCTTTGATAATCTCCACGTATTTAGACTTGTCGGCCGTTTTAGTAAACATGCGTAACCCCATACCAATGAATTTATATAGCGGAAAAGGCTTTATAATGCAAATATCCAGCAAACCATCCTGCACAGACGCGCAAGGTGAAACGTGCGCATTATTACCGTATTGGGACGAATTGGCAAAACTGAGCATAAAAGCTTCCCGTTTATAAGCAACGCCGTCGATTGTTATTTGGTAGGTCTCCGGTTTATAATTTGATATTTCGCGAAAGGCAGAGCGGACATAGGCACCGAAGCCACGGGTCTTGTCATGCGAAAAAACCTCGCTGATGTGGGCATCGAAACCCATGCCTGCCATGTTGAAAAACCATTGCCCGTTCAGTTTGGCGGCGTCTATGGCTTGTACATGTAGGCCATTCAGTGCTTTGATGGCTTTTTCGGTATCCATCGGGATATCGAGGAACCTCGCCAGGCCATTGCCGGAACCAAAAGGAAGGATACCAAGTATCGTGTCTGTACCGGCGATGGAAGAAGCGATCTCATTTACGGTACCATCACCGCCTACGGCTATAATATATTGATATTGGCCAACAGCATCGAGTGCAAGCTGGTTGCCGTGCATGGCGCTGTCTGTAAAAACTATGGTAGGCTCGAAAAGGCTGGCATCCAGGTTTTTTTGCACCAGATCAGGCACATCATCCTTCTTTTTTCCGCCCGATACAGGGTTTATAATAAATAAAGCTTTCCTTTTCAAGTAATTATAATTTCGCCGTCAAAAGTAACCGTATTTTCTGCTTTGTGAAAAATTGTTTTATTTTTGCCACCCGAAAGTGGACTGATTTGTTTTAGATTGCAACCACGTAAAAAAGTGCTAAACCCTGTTTCCTTTTTTTACCGCGTTTGTTTTGATTTCCTTCTTTCGATATAAGTTTAACTAAAAATATTTATGCCCTATTTATTCACTTCAGAATCCGTGTCAGAAGGTCACCCGGATAAAGTTGCCGACCAGATATCGGACGCGTTGATTGATAATTTTTTAGCATTTGACCGCGATTCAAAAGTGGCCTGCGAAACACTGGTAACCACCGGACAGGTTTTTTTGGCCGGTGAGGTAAAATCAAAAGCTTATCTAGATGTTCAGAAAATAGCCCGTGAGGTGATCAACCGCATCGGTTATAATAAAAGCGAGTATATGTTTGACGGCAATTCATGCGGCGTGCTTTCGGCAATCCATGAGCAATCGCCGGATATTAACCAGGGAGTTGACCGATCCGCAAAAGAAGAGCAGGGTGCAGGTGACCAGGGTATGATGTTTGGCTATGCTACCAGTGAAACCGACAACTATATGCCGCTGGCATTAGATATTGCCCATGCACTTTTATTAGAGCTTGCAGCCATCCGCCGCGAAAACAGCGAGATCAAATACCTGCGCCCGGATGCAAAATCGCAGGTAACTTTGGAGTACAGCGACGATAACAAGCCAACCCGCATCGATGCGATCGTGATATCAACTCAACATGACGATTTTGATGAGGAAAAAGCGATGCTGAAAAAGATCAGTGACGACATTATCGGCATACTGATCCCAAGAGTAAAGGCTAAATATCCGAAATACGCTCACTTTTTTAATGACGATATTAAATACCACATCAACCCTACCGGCAAGTTTGTGATCGGCGGGCCACATGGTGATACCGGCTTAACCGGACGCAAGATCATTGTGGACACCTACGGTGGTAAGGGCGCACATGGTGGCGGTGCTTTTTCGGGCAAGGACCCATCAAAGGTGGACCGCTCTGCTGCTTATGCTACGCGCCATATCGCCAAAAACCTGGTGGCGGCTGGTGTTGCTGATGAAATACTGGTACAAGTATCCTATGCTATTGGTGTGGCACAGCCTATGGGCATCTATGTAAATACTTATGGCACAGGCAAAGTTGGCCTGCATGATGGCGAGATCGCCAAAAAAGTGGAAAGCATTTTTGATATGACGCCTTACGCCATTGAAACCCGCTTAAAACTGCGTAATCCTATTTATAGCGAAACCGCAGCTTACGGGCATTTTGGCAAACCGCATCAAACGGTAACCAAGACTTTCGCCAGCCCGGACGGTCACGAAATAAAAACCGAAGTAGAACTATTCACCTGGGAAAAGCTGGATTATGTGGACAAGGTGAAGAAAGCATTTGGTTTATAAGACAATATCATATATATAAAAAGCGCACTGGTGACCAGTGCGCTTTTTTTTATATATCAGCATCAGCCTAATTGCTTAATATTATTGATTTGACGAAGCGATCCTTACCTTCGAGGCTGGCGCCAGCGCCTATAATTGTTGATATGCTGTAGAGCTTATTCCCGATTATAAACATAAACATATCATACTTTTTCATTTGTGAATCCACACCGGTAGAGGTATAACTGGTAAACCCTCTCCAACTGCCTATTTTGAAATCTTCCATAGTTACACCCGGCAAACCCTGCTGCATGCCAACCTTTAGCTGTGAGGCGAATTCGGGGGTTGCTTTTACAGGCGCCAGGGCTACCGAGTCGACATTTGCTACCTTAACAAAATCAACTATCGTAAATACATAAACAATACTGCTATCCGGGGCAGCCGAAATGAAACTACCCGGAGTAAGTTCCCTTGGCTGTGATGGGAACTTAACCGATATGCGGTTATCTCCTCTAAAAGTTATCCAGTTATCTTGAGCATGGGCAGCGGTTATCATAAATATAGCCGCAATAACCAGGGGTATAAGTCTTTTCATACCTTAAAGCTACAAAAATACATTGATAATAAGCAACTTATAAATCTGAATTTATTTTGCACATTCATTGATAAAGTCAGGCTAATAAACGAAAGACAATATCCCCTAGTAATCTATTTTAAATTGCTCATTGGTGCCAATAGAAGCCGCCAGGCAATTGACGACGCCATTATTACTGCTGACATATTTGCCGTTGCTGTAGCGTAAGCTTACCGAACCATCGCTATTATATAACCAGGTGAACATTTCTGTCGCGGTAATTGTGGAAGTTGAACATTTGAGTCCAGATCCATCAGCCGACGAAACAAAATTGCCCTGGTTGCGCAAGGCGACCTTCCCATTTCCAGCGTCTACGACTTCAAACCCGTCGCCAATCCGTATACCGTCACCATTACCGTCGATAGTACCTGATAAAGGATTTTGAAGATACATGTTATTTGCACCCTTGAGCGTTACTATTTGCCCGACAGGTAATTGCGGAACAAGCGCAGCAGAGGTTTTATTACGGGCGTAGTGCAATAGCCACTCGTATATATTCAGGCCATTTTCTTTGTAATCCGGATCATAGGCTTCATCCCAGGCATCATGAACATTTGAATTGAAAACTGTTCTTTTGGGCAGTGGGTCGGGTGCAGGCGAGGAGTCTTCCAATAAGTTTGCCGCAGCTACATTCCAGGCGTACAGGGCAGTTGGGTCACCATAATTTTGTATCTGCCAT
>Ga0207671_10001958_pt1 | contig 22715 bp, 21 predicted proteins | sample KBSC24metaG_FD_184352 | JGI IMG/M metagenome (GOLD analysis project Ga0207671, IMG submission 184352) | Corn rhizosphere microbial communities from Kellogg Biological Station, Michigan, USA - KBS C2-4 metaG (SPAdes) (version 2) | ecosystem: Host-associated > Plants > Roots > Rhizosphere > Soil... | reverse complement strand
CGTCGTGCCCTCGGGGTGAGGATCTTCAGCGGTCCGTCGGCGGTGGCCTCGACGGCTGTCGTGGCCTTGTCGCCCTCGATTTCGACGATCTCCTCGCCGCTGCAGACCACCGCGCCGTCGGCCACGAGCCAGGCGTTGATCGTGCCCTCCTCCATCGTGTCGGAGAGCCGCGGCATGACGAATGCGGGCACGGCGGCGTCAGGCCTGGAGCATGCCCTCGACGGCCGAAACGATCGCGTCGGCGTCGGGCAGCCAGGCTCGTTCCATGGCCTCGCCGAAGGGAACCGGCGTGGAGTCCGTGGCGACGATCGCCGGCGCGGCGTCGAGCGACTCGAAGCGGTCGCGCACGACGTCGCTGACCAGCGTCGATCCCCAGCTGCCGGCGACGGGCGACTCCTGGACGATGACCAGATGGTTTGTCTTGTCGACGCTCGCGCCGACCGTCTCGGTGTCGAGCGGCGCGATCGTGCGCAGGTCGATCACCTCGAGCGATATGCCGCGCTCGGCCAGGCGCTCGGCGGCGTCGACGGCCTGGCGCACCATCGCCTGCGTCGCCACGACCGTGGCGCTGTCGCCGGCGCGCACGACGGCGGCGCGGCCGATCTCGACCGGCTGGGGATCGTCGCCGAGCTCGCCTTTGTCGTTGTACATGTTCTTGTGCTCGAAGAAGAGCACCGGGTTGGGATCGTCGATCGCCGAGCGAAGGAGGCCGTAGGCGTCGGCGGGATTCGACGGAGCGACGAGCTTCAGGCCGGGCACGTTGAGAAACCAGTTCTCGCCGGTCTGCGAGTGCTGGGCGCCGAATGCGCCGCCGGCGCCGTTGGCGAAGCGGATCGTCACGGGCAGCGTCACCTGCCCGCCCGACATGTAGCGCATCTTGGCCATCTGATTGACGAGCTGGTCGAAGCACACCGCGGCGAAGTCGGCGAACATGATCTCGGCGACCGGGCGCAGGCCGCTCATCCCGGCGCCGATCGCGCATCCGACGATCGCCTGCTCGGAGATCGGCGTGTCGTAGATCCGCTTGGCGCCGAAACGGTCCAGCAGCCCGTCGGTGATCTTGAACACGCCGCCGTTGGCCGCGATGTCCTCGCCGATCAAAAACACGTCGTCGTCGGCAGCCAGCGCATCTGCGAGCGCACGGTTCAGCGCCTGTCGGATCGTGACGGTCATGCCGCGAGGTGCTCTAGGCGGGCCTCGACCGGCGGCTCGGGCCACGACTGCGCCTGTTGCAGCGCCGACTCGACTTCCTGCTTGACGTCGGCACGCAGCGCGTCGATCCGCTCCTGCGTGGCTCCGTTCTCGAGCATCCGGCGTTCGAGCAGCAGGATCGGGTCGCGCTCCAGCCACGCCTCGAGCTCGCCCTCGGGGCGGTAGGCGCCGGGGTCTGAGCGCGCGTGTCCCTTCTGGCGGTAGGTCATCGCCTCGACCAGCACCGGGCCCTCACCGCTGCGTGTGCGCGCGATCAGCCGGCGCGCGGTCTCCAGCACGGCGATCACGTCGTTGCCGTCGACGCGCTCGCCGTGCATCGCGTAGGCGCTCGCACGATCGGCGAGGCATTCGATTGGCGTCGTGCGGGCGATCGGCGAGTACTCGCCGTATAGGTTGTTTTCGCACACGAAGATCACCGGCAGCTTCATGATCGAGGCAAAGTTGAGCGACTCGTGGAAGGCGCCGATGTTGGTCGCCCCGTCGCCGAAGAAGCACACGTTCACCGCGTCGCTGTCGCGGTACTTGGCGGCGAACGCGGCGCCGACGCTGATCGGCAGGTGAGCGCCGACCACGCCGAACGACCCCAGCGCGCCGACGGACATGTCGGTCAGGTGCATGGAGCCGCCTTTGCCCTCGCACAGTCCGCCCTCGCGGCCGAGCATCTCGCCGAACGAGCGGTCGATCGGGGCGCCCATCGCCAGCGTGGCGGCATGACCGCGATAGGTGCACGTCATCGTGTCCCCGTCGCGTAGCGCCCGGCAAAAGCCGACGGACACCGCCTCTTGGCCCTGTCCGAGATGTGTCGCGCCGCGAATCTCGCCCGCCGTGAACAGCTCGTGACAGCTGTCCTCGAAGAGGCGGATCTCCAGCATCGCCGCCAGCAGGTCCTCGTCGCCAGCGGGCTTGGCCCCGATCGTCTGGGCGTCATCGACCATGCATCAAGCCTCGCGTCGGGGCGGTCGCGCCACCACTGGCGCTTGCGCCAGTCGTCGGGCGTTCGGCCGTCAAAGCAGCGAGTTGACGTCGACGACGTAGCTGGAGAAGTGGCGCGCATAGTTGCCCGCGTCCTCCCCCGCTTCCTTCATCACGTCGCTGGCGGCCGCGGCCAGGTAGGCCTCTTCGGAATCGAACTGCACGACCGCGAACGCGCCGATCTTCGGGCCGAGCTCGCCGTCGGCAGAGCGCACGGGGAACTGCTCGTAGCGACGAACGCCCGGAAGCCGTCGCCCGATCGCGCTGTGCACGTGCACGAGATGGTGGCGAAAGTCCTCGCCCGCCATCCCATCCTTGGGATAGATCGCGTAGACGACGGTATACATGGATCCTCCTCTTGTTGGACGCTGGCGAGCGTCTGTCGGATGCCAGCGAGCATCGCGCAGGCGACCCATCTGCGACGCTGACGAATCCGCTAGTCCAACGCCGCCCGCTAGCGTTTCCGCCAGTGCAAGCCGCGAGCGCGAGCTGATGTAGTGAGCGCGGCAGGTCAGACCTCAAAGGAGGCGCCCCATGGGCCAGGTCATGCATCATTTCGGCATCACCGTCAGCGATCTCGATCGCTCCGTCCCGTTCTACACGCGCTACTTCGATCTCACAGAGGTCAAACGCGTTCCGATCGTCGGCGAGCAGATCTCCGACGCCGTCGGCATCGAGGGCGTCAGCATGACCTGCTGCCTGCTGGCCGGCGACAACACGATCCTCGAGCTGATCCAGTACGACTCGCCCGAGAGCCGGCCCTACGGCCTGGCCAACTCCGACGTCGGCGCCGTGCACCCCTGCTTCGCCGTCGATGACATCGAAGCCCTGTACGAGCGCATGACCGCCGACGGCGTGCACTTCCACCACGCGCCGCTGGAACTCGGATGGGACACCAAAATGGCCTACTGCCAGGATCCGGACGGCATCAACATCGAGCTGCTGCAGCCCGGCGCCGAGCTGAAGCTGGACAACCTGCTCGCCGAGAGCGCCGCGTCCCAGGCCTGACCCGACCGGCCTGACCCGGCCGACCGGCCTGACCCCGCCGCGCCCGCGCGGCTCTGTCGCGCCGCAGACGCACGCCCCTGGTCAGCCGCGGTCGAGCCGCCGGTCGAGCCGCCTGCCCGCTGTCGCGTTCGATCTACAGCGAGGTGCCGCCGTCGACGGCGATGTACTGGCCCTGCACCATCGCGAACTCCGGGCCGGACATGCGCTCGATCACGCCGGCGACGTCCTCGAACTCCAGGCCGCGACCGGAGGGGTTGGCGGCGGCCGCCGCGGTGAGCCTTTCCTCGTAGGTGTCCGGGAACATCGCGCGGTATGCGGGCGTGTCCAGCGCGCCGGGCGCGATCATGTTCGCGCGCATGCCGCGCGGCGCCAGCTCGATCGCCAGGTAGCGGATGATGTGGTCGGCGAGCGCCTTGGGGATCCCCAGCGGTCCGTATGCCGGGACGACGATTTTCCCCCCGCGGCTGGAGATCATGTACACGCAGCTGCCACGGACGAGGATCGGCATCGCCTCGCGCACCACGTCGATCAGCGACAGGGCGTTGACCTGCACCGCGTAGGCGATGTCGTCGGGATCGACCTCGAGCAGCCCGCCCGGGTAGGCCACCGCGGCGCAGTGCACGATCTGGTCGAGCCGGTCGGCGCTCTCTTTTACGTTGGCGAGCAGCTCGCGCACGCCCTCGCGCGTGCCCACGTCGGCCTTGATCACGTGGGCCTTGCCGCCGCGCTGCTCGATCAGCGACGCGGCCTCGGCCGCCGCGTCGTCGTCGTGCGCGTAGTTGACGAACACGTCGTTGCCGTCCTTGGCGAAGTGCAGCGCGATGCCCCGGCCGATCCCGGTCGAGCCGCCGGTGATTAGGATCGCCACGGTCAGCCGCCCAGGCTGTGCTCGACTTCTTCGCCGGTCTCGCCGGCGACGGTCACGCCGAACTCCTCGCAGAGCGCGCCGCCGTCCTGGCGCATGGCCTGGAACTCGGGGGTGGCTTCGGCCTCCTCGAGCGCCTGCTTGCTGTCGAACATCAGCTCGGCGACGCGGTAGTGGGAGACCTCCGAGCCCTCCAGGCCCTCGTCCACGCGCGTCGTGACGAGCTTGCGCAGCCCCGGGATCTTCGCCGCCTTGGGGCAGTGGCGGTTGAGGTAGGCGTCCTCGAACTTCGGGATGTCCTCGGGGTTCGGCGGGGCGCTCCAGTAACCGATCAGCTTGAGCATGGGCCCTCCTCGTGGTCGCGGATTTCCCTCGGTTTCGAGGGTGAGGCGATCATCCAACGCGCCCGCGGGCCTGACAACTGACGGATGCGACAGGGGCCGGTCAGGCGACGGATGCGACGGGCCCGGTCAAGCGGCGGCCTCGCGGTCCCACGCGTCGCCGGCGCCCTGCTCTCGCAGCATGAACTTGCGCACGCGCTCGGTGCCCGTCTTGGGCAGGGCGGCCACGAAGCGCACGAAGCGCGGGACCATGAAGCGCGCGATGCGCTGCTCGCAGAACGCGATCAGCTCCTGCGGCGCGAGCTGCTCGCCGCGCTTGACGACGACGACGATCATCACCTCGTCCTCGCCGAGCTCCGACGGCACCGCCACGGCCGCGCTCTCGGCCACCGCCGGGTGCTCGTTGACCGCCCGCTCGACCTCGTAGGAGGAGATGTTCTCACCCCGCCTGCGAATCGAGTCCTTGAGCCGGTCGACGAACGTGAAGTAGCCGTCCTCGTCCATTTCGCCGCGATCGCCGGAGTGAAACCAACCGCCGCGCAGCGCCTGCGCGGTCGCCTGCTCGTTGGCGTAGTAGCCCATCAGCATCACCGCCGGGCGCTTGCTGCGGATGCAGATCTCGCCGGGTTCGCCCGGCGCGAGCTCCTCGCCGTCGTCGCCCTCGATGCGCACTTCGCTCCAGCTCACCGGCGTGCCGACCTTGCCCACGCGGATGTCGTCGGGCGGACTGGACAGGCAGAAGCACGCCGTCTCGGTGAGGCCGTAGATCTCGAGTATCTGGCAGTCAAAGCGCCGCTCGAACGCCTCCCACAGCTCCTTCGGCGCGGCGCCGCCGACCGTCAGGCGGATCGGGTTCTCCGCGTCGTCGTCGCGCGGCGGCTGCTTGTGCAGCATCGTCAGCATCGCGCCGATGTAGTTGAACACCGTGGCGCCATGCGCGCGCACGTCGTCGAACATCCCCGACGCGGAGAATCGCGCAGCGAGCACCATCGGGCGTCCGGAGACGATCGAGCCCATCGTCGTCAGCGTCTGCGCGTTGATGTGAAACAGCGGCAGCGTCGTGTAGAAGACGTCGTCCTCGCGGTAGCGCACCGTCTCGACGGCGAACTCCCTGCCGGCCGTCGCGTAGGCGTTGTGACAGTTCATTACGCCCTTCGGCAGCCCCGTGGTGCCCGACGTGTAGAGGATGCTCGCCAGGTCCTCGGGCGCCGGCGCGACGGGCGAGGCGGGCGGGTGCGCGCCGGCGAGCAGGGTCTTCAGAACGTCGTCGCCCTCGCGCGCCGGGTCGCGCACGAAGATCCGGGCCTTCGAGGAGCCCTCCTCGATGGCAGCGGCGACGGTCTGCGCCAGGGGGACGTCGACCACGAGGACCTTCGCGCCGGAGTGCTCGATCAAGTAGCGCAGCCCGTTGCCCTGCAGCGCCGTGTTGATCGGCACGAGCACGGCGCCGAGCAGGGCTGAGGCGAACCACAGGTCCAGGAACTCCAGGCAGTTGGGCAGCATCACCGCGAGACGGTCGCCGCGGGCCAGCCCGACGGCCGCCAGCGCATCTGCGGCCGCGCGAGAGCGGGCGACCATCTGCGCGTAGGTGACGGTCTCGCCGAGGAACGTCACGAACGGCGCGTCCGGTGACGCGCCGGCTCGCGCCTGAAGCAGGGACGGCAGGCTGGCGCGCTCGCCGGGGCCGATCAGGGCCTTCATCGGGCCGCCATTGCGACGACTGCGGCGGGTGAGGCCATCGTCCCCATGCTCACCGGACGCCGGCGCGCTTCACACTGGCGAATGCGCCAGCGAACCGGAGGCGCTCAGCGCGAAGCCTTCATAGCCGCGCCTCGCGACGTCGTCGCAGATCCTGCGATACGTCGGCACGCCTCCCGCGTAGGGCATGAACGTGCGCGGCTTGCCGGCGATGTTGGCTCCCATGAACCACGACTTGGCCGAGACGAACAGCGTTCCGCGCGCCACCTCGTCGACGTGCGCCACCCAGTTGTCCTGCGCTGCCGTCGTCGCCTCGATCCGATCCAATCCGTGTTCGCGCATGTAGGCCAGGCACGCCGCGATCCACTCGACGTGCTGCTCGATCGAGACGATCACGTTGCCGAGCACCGAGGGGCTGCCCGGGCCGGTGATCGTGAACAGGTTGGGAAACTCCGCGACGCCGAGGCCAAGGTAGGTGCGCGGACCCGCGGCCCACTTCTCGCGCAGCGACGCGCCGTTGCGCCCGCGGATGTCGATCGCCAGCAGCGCGCCCGTGATCGCGTCGAAGCCGAGCGCGAAGACGATCGCGTCGACGGAGAGCTCGGCGTCGCGCGTGCGGATGCCGTGCGGCGTGATCTGCTCGATCGGCGTCGAGGCCACATCTATGAGCGTCACGTTGGGCCGGTTGAACGTCTCGTAGTAGTTCGTGTCCACGCAAAGCCGCTTGGCGCCCAGCGGGTGGTCGGTCGGGACGAGCTTCTCGGCGACGGCCGGGTCGCGGACCGTCGTGCGGATCTTCGAGCGCACGTACTCGGCGACGACGCGATTGGCCTCGGGGTTGGTCATCGAGTCCGAGAACGCTCGCAGCATGCCCGGCGCGCCGCCTTTGCGCCAGCCCTCGTCGCAGACCGCGACGCGCTCCTGCGCGTTGAAGTCCTCCAGCGGACGCGGCGGCTTGTCGTTGGGAACACCCCAGGCGGCTTCGCGAGCCGCCTGGCGGCGCGCCGCGTAGTCCGCCTTGATCGCTCGCTGGAGCTCTGGATCCAGCGGCCGGTTGCGCGCCGGCACGCTGAAGTTCGGGCTGCGCTGGAAGACGTAGAGCTGGTCGGCCTGCTCGGCGATCAGCGGGATCGCCTGAACGCCCGTCGAGCCCGTGCCGACGACCGCCACCCGGCGCCCGGCGAAGTCCACGCCCTCGTGCGGCCAGCGAGCCGTGTGGTAAGTGTCGCCTTCGAACGAGTCCAGGCCGGGGAAGCGCGGGGGGTTCACGGCCGACAGGCAGCCGACCGCGGCGATGCAGTAGGTCGCCTCGAAGCGCTCGCCCGTATCGGTGTGCAGCACCCACGAGTTCGCCTCCTCGTCAAAGCGCGCCTCCTTCACGCGTGTGTCGAGCTGGATGTCGCGCCCCAGCTCGAAGCGCTCGCAGACGTGCTCGATGTAGCGCAGGATCTCCGGCTGTGTGGCATAGCGCTCGGTCCACTGCCAATCCTGCTGCAGGTTCTCGTCGAAGGAGTAGGAGTAGTCGATGCTTTCGACATCGCAGCGGACGCCGGGGTAGCGATTCCAGTACCAAGTGCCACCGACACCCGACCCGGCCTCCAGTACACGCACCGAGAAGCCGAGCGCGCGCAGGCTGTGGAGCATGTAGAGACCGGCGAAGCCCGCCCCTACGATGATCGCGTCGAGTCGTGTGTGATTGCGGGACATGGCAGCTCCACCGGATGTGGGGGACTTCAGGGCAAGCTAGTGCGCGTCGCGCCCAACCGACACTGCCGCTTGCGCTAGTTCGCCCAGCTGGGACGCCACGACGCGTTCGAAGCCGCGACGACCACGAGCGGGCACCCTGCCCGGCGATGCGCATCGCCTTCGAGCGCCGCTCGCAGGCGTTACTGTGTCCAGCGATGACCGCCGGCCCTCCCCGAGTACTGGTGCTCGAGAAGGCTTGGCAGATTCTCTCGCTGTTCACTCCCGAGCAGCCCGTGCATGACATGCGCGGCATCCGCGCGGGCGCCGGACTGCCACCGACGACGTGCACGCGGATCGTGCACAGCCTCGTCGCCGCCGGGATCCTGGCCGAGCAGGAAGGCAGCTATCGCATCGGGCTCACCGTCGTGCGCTGGGCCGACGTCGCGATCGCGGGTTTGGACGTGTTGGACGCGGTCAGGCCGATGCTGCAGGAGCTGCGCGACGAGACCGGCGAGACCGCCGGCTTCTTCGTGCGCCAGGGCGCCCATCGCGTGTGCGTCGCGTTCGCCGAGAGCCGTCGTCCGCTCGGCCGCCGGTTGACGCTCGGGCATCTGCTGCCCCTGAACATCGGCGCGCCGGGGCGCGTGCTGCTCGCATACGACGAGCAGGCGCTGCAGGCCCTGCGCGCCGAGCCGCTGACGAAGTTCACCGAGCAGAGCATCGACACGTGGCCGGCGCTGCAGCGGGCGCTCGACGACGTGCGCCGTCAGGGCTACGCTCACAGCAGGGGGGAGTGGAGCCTCGAGCTCGCGGGGCTGGCTGCGCCCGTCTTCGCCGGGAGCGGCGAGCTGGTCGGCGCCGTGGCGCTGTCCACGCCCGCCTCGCGTCTGGGCCCCGATCGCCTGACGTCGCTGCGCGATGCGCTGCTGCGCGCGGCGTCTGGCATGTCACAGGCGCTGCCGGCTCGCGAGCGCCTTCGTCCCGCCGAGTAGCGCCGTGTCGAAAGCCGGCCTCTAGCTCGCCGCGCCTTTGTGCTCGGCGGGCGGCGGGGCAGCTCCGATCACGAGCTCGTCGCGCAGGGCGTCGATCGCGGCTGCGTCCATGTCCAGCCAGCGGCCGAGCACGTCGTCGTTGTCCTCGCCGAGCGCCGCGCCCGTACGCCACACACCGCCGGGATGGCGCTCGAGCCGGGGGATGACCCCCTGCATCTTCACCGGGCCCAGCTCCGGATCCTCGATCGAGACGATGTCGCCGAGCTCGGCGTAGGTCGGGTCCTCGGCGATGTCGCGGACCGAGAAGATGCGCGAGGCGACGACGTCCGCGTCCGCCAGCTGGCTCAGCGCGTCGTCGGTGGCGCGCTGCGCGACCCATTCGCGCAGGGCCTCGTCGAGCAGGTCGCCCTGGTCTCGCTGCGCGGCCACGGTCGCGAAGTTCTCCTCGGCAAAGCCGAGCAGGCGAACGACGTTGAGAACCGAGCGCTGCGTGGCGGAGGTGATCGTGATCCACTCACCCTCGGAGCTCTGGTAGGTGTTGACGATCGCCGCCGGCGCGATCGCCAGGCGATTGCCCGTGCGCTGCGGCACCATCCCGAGCTGGTCGTAGACGATCACCTGCCACTCGATCAGGCGAAACAGCGACTCGAACAGTGCGAGATCGATCCACTCTCCCTGAAAGTCGGGGTCGCGCTCGCGCCGATACATCGCGGCCATCACCGCGAACGCGCCCATCAGGCCGGTGACCGAGTCGCCGTGGGAAAACCCGGTGTGGACGGGAGGGGTCTCGGCGAACCCCGTGAGGTTGACGACCCCGCTGCGCGCCTCGCCGACCTTGCCGAACCCGGGCTTGGAACGCATCGAGGTGCGCGCGCCGTAGCCGGACACCTGCAGCATGACCAGCGTGGGATTGACCGGGTGAAGCGACTCCCAGTCCAGGCCCCAGCGCTCGAGCGTGTCGGCGCGCAGGCTCGAGATCACGACGTCGGCGGTGCCCACCAGTCGCCTCGCCAGCTCCTGGCCGGCGGCTTGGCGCAGGTCGATCGTGACCGACCGCTTGTTGCGCCCGGACACCTTCCACCACAGATGCACGCCTTCGCGGTCCGGGCCCATCGAGCGAGCGGTGTCGCCCAGCTCGGGGGGCTCGACGTGAATCACGTCGGCGCCCAGGTCGGCCATCAGCCCTCCGGCGAGCGGCCCGGCGACGACGTGGGCGAACTCGATCACCCGCAGCCCTTCCAGTGCGCCACGTGGCTCGCTGGGCCCGCCCATATCGTGGAGGATAACACCATGAAGTGGTGGAGATTGGTAAGGTAAGGCGACGTCGCCGCCATTCCGGAAAAAAAAAGGTGCTCCAGTGACCAGCCCCAGCCCACCGCAGACGCGCTCGCAGCTGTACGTGCCGGCCAACCAGCCGACGTGGTTCGAGAAGGCGCTCGCCACGGGCGCAGACGCGTTGATCATCGATCTCGAGGACTCGGTGCCGATCGACGCCAAGGCTGCGGCGCGCGAATCGGCAGCCGCCTTCCTGCGCGCACAGCACGACGATCATCACATTCCCCTTCTCGTGCGCGTCAACGACGCCGACACGCCGCTGTACCTGGACGACGTCGTGGCGATGGTCGAGGCGGGCGCGACGGGCCTCGTGCTCCCGAAGCTCTCCGGCCCCGACCAGGTCGTGGCCGCCGACGGGCTTTTGCGGGCGGTCGAGCTGCGCTGTGGGCGCGCCGTCGGCAGCACGTCCGTCGTGCCCATCCTCGAGACGCCGTCGGCGATTCGCAATGCATACCGGATCGGGCTCTGCTCGCCGAGGGTCGCATACATGGGCGGCATGAGCGCGCGCGGCGGCGACATCGAGCGCGGCGTCGGCTTTCGCTGGTCGGCCGGCGGCGAAGAGACGTTCGCGTTTCGCGCTCAGGCCCTGCTCGACGCGCGCGCGGCCGACGTCCCACACCCGGTCACCGGCACCTGGACCGACGTCGACGACCTCGACGGCCTGCGCGCGTTCGCCGTGCAGAGCCGCGACCTCGGCTATGAGGGAATGGCGCTGATTCACCCCTCGCACGTCGCGATCGCCAACGAGGTGTTCAGCGTCGGCGAGGACGAGCTCGAACGCGATCGCGAGCTGGTCGATGCGATGGCGCAGGCCGAACGCGACGGCTCCGCGGCGATCCGCTTCGATGGGCACATGGTCGACATCGCAATGGTCACGCGCGCGCGACAGCGCCTGGCCGACGCCGAGCGCAGGCGGTCTGCCACCGCCCCCGCCGAGTCGGGCGGCTGAGCGCGATGTCGCGGTCGAAACCCGTCTGATGCTTGCCGCCATTCGCCCGCACTCTCCCGAGTGGCGACGAGGCTCCGCGCCCGACGGCGCGAGCAGTCGAACCGACGCGCTCCACGAGCGCTGCCGTGCCCAACCGTGACGGCAGGCAACGAGGCGCGCGCAGCGAGCCGGGGCTCTGCTCCCTCGGCCCCGGCTCGCTCGGTTCGCCTTCTGCCCGCGTCGTCGCGCAATCCGGCTGGACGCTAGTCGCCGGCGGCCTCGGCCTCGGGCTCGCCGACGCCACGACGCTCGATCGATCTCCCGACCGGCTCCCAAAGTCTCGCCAGCGATGGGTAGCCTGTCTGGAATGAGCCTCGAACAGCCGAGGTCGCGCGTCGTCATCCCGGCCCTAGCCGCTCTGCTCACACTCGTGGCGGTCGGTGGCGGTGGCGGTGGCGCCAGCGCCGGCAAAGCCCCCGCGGCGTCCTATTTGGCGGCGGTGACGCGCCTCCGTCGCAGGTTCGCGACATCAGCCACCAGATCAAGTCGCAGATCGCCAAGGGCGTGCAGCGGCTGAGCTGTCACTGATTTGCTCCTGGCGCTTGGCGACGTGTCCATTTCGCCGCGCCCCGTTCGTCGTAGGGGCGACAGAGGCAAACACGAACCACAAGGAGCAAGCGATGACCTACCTGTTGCAGATCTACACGTCCAACACGGCGCAGGATTTCGAAGCGCTCTCCGCCGACGAGCGCAACGCGATCACCGACGAGTACATGGCGATCGCACAGACGCCGGGCATCCTCGGCGGACACCAGCTCCAGGGCCCCGAGACGGCGACGACGGTGCGCGTGCAGAACGGCAGCACGCTGACGACCGACGGGCCGTTCGCGGAGACCAAGGAGGCGATCGGCGGCTACTACCTGTTCCAGGCCGACGACCTCGACGCCGCGATCGAGCTCGCCGCGCGCATCCCGGCGGCGCGCTTGGGCGGCGCGGTCGAGGTGCGCCCGGTGGTGGAGCGGTAGCGATCCTCGATCGGGTCTTCCACGACGAGTGGGGGCGCGTCCTGGCGACGTTGATCGGCTACCTCGGCGACTTCGACCTCGCCGAGGAAGCCGCCCAGGAGGCCTTCGCGACGGCCGCGGAGCGCTGGCCGCGAGAGGGCGTGCCGTCCACGCCGGGCGCGTGGCTGGTGACGACGGCGCGCAACCGGGCGATCGACCGCATCCGCCGCGATCGCACGCTAGCCGCGAAGACCCGACTGCTCGAGGTTCCCGAGCCGGTGGACGACACGATGGAGCCGAGCGTGTTCGCAGACGAGCGTCTGGAGCTGCTGTTCACGTGCTGTCATCCGGCGCTGGCGACCGACGCGCAGGTCGCGCTGACGCTGCGCACGCTCGGCGGGCTGCGCACGGATGAGATCGCGCGCGCGTTCCTCGTCGCAGAGCCCACGCTGGCCAAGCGCCTGGTGCGCGCCAAGCACAAGATCAAGGCGGCGGGCATTCCCTTTCGCGTGCCGCCCGACCACCTGCTGCCCGACCGGCTCGTGGCGGTGCTGGCGGTCGTCTATCTGATCTTCAACGAGGGCTACGGCGGGCGCAACGAGCTGGCGGCCGAGGCGATCCGGCTGGGACGCGCGCTGGCCGAGCTGATGCCCGACGAGGCCGAGACGCACGCGCTGCTCGCGCTGATGCTGCTGCACGACGCCCGCCGCGAGGCGCGCTTCGCCGACGGCGCCGTCGTGCTGCTGGCCGATCAGGATCGCTCGCTGTGGGACGTCGAGCAGATCGCCCAGGGGCGAGCAGCGCTGAGGCGGGCGCTGGCGCTGGACGCGAGCGGCCCCTACGCGCTGCAGGCGGCGATCGCCGCGCAGCATGCCGAGCAGCCGCGCGACTGGCCGGCGATCGCCGCGCTCTACGGCCGCCTGGCGGCGGTCACGGGCTCGCCCGTCGTCGAGCTCAACCGCGCCGTCGCGCTGGCCGAGTCGGGCGAAGTCGAAGCTGCGCTGGCGCTCGTGGACGGCCTGGACCTCGGCGCCTACCACTACCTGCACGCCACGCGCGCTGAGCTGCTGCGGCGGCTGGGCCGGCGCGACGATGCGCGCGCGGCCTACGAGCGCGCGCTGGCGCTCGTGCACGCCGACGCCGAGCGCAGCCTGCTGCAGCGGCGACTTGCCGAGCTGGACGACTCGCCAGGCGCGCCCGCGCGCGACTAGCCTCGGGCGATTCCAACGGCCAGGCGGCGCGGCGGCGAAGCCGGGTCAGACGCCGAGCGATCGAGAATCGCCCAGCGCCTCGGCGACGCGGCCGGGCGCTTCCAGCTGCGGCCAGTGCGCGACGTCGGCCATCTGCAGCAGCGGCGCGTCGGGCAGCCGCTCGGCGATGCGCGCCGCCATGTGCGCGCCGGAGACCGGGTCGAGCATGCCCCAGACGAAGCTCAGCGGGACGTCTGTCTGCTCGAGCGCCTGTACCCAGCGCCGTTCGTGGCGTTCGCGGTCGACGACATAGCGGATCAGCAGGTGGCCGATGCGCTGGCCGTCTTCGCGCTGCATCGCGCGCCACATCTGCGCGCTGTCCTCGGCGGCGTCGTAGCCGGCGGCGAACGTCGGCGCGATGCCGCCCGCGAACAGCTCCTCGTTGATCAGCTCCCCGATGCGCGGGCCGTGCTCGGGGTCCAGCAGCGCCGTCTGCGTCGGCTGGCGCCGGTGCGCGTCGGGATACAGCCCGCCGTTGAGCAGGTGCACGGCGCGCAGGTCCACCGCGAGGCGGTTTTCGGCCCGGCGCGCAAACAGCTCCTGTGCGACTGACACCGCATAGTCGTGCACGACGAGAATCGTCTGCGTGATTGCCTCGTGCGCCCACAGCGCCTCGATCAGATCGGTCTGCTCGTGCAGCGAGTACTCGTGCTCGGCGGGCTTGGCCGACGCGCCGAAGCCGAGGAAGTCGCACATCAGCAGCGCGTGGCGCTGCGCGAGCGCCGGCGCGACCTTCGCCCAGTCGTGCGACGAGCTGGGAAAGCCGTGCAGCAGCGTCATCTGCGGGCCGCTGCCGAGCCGGCGCACGAAGATCGCGTGCCGCGCGCCGGCGAACGCGAGCGCCACGTGCTCGCCGCCCGCCCACCATTGCTCGACGTCCTCGCCCCCCTCGCGCGCGTCGGCGCCGTCTGCTTCCATCGGGCGATTATCGCGCGCGAGTGCGTGCGAGGATGTAGGCGATGACACGAGCCGTCGTCGTGCGCCTGCTGATCGCCTGGCTGTCCAACTGCGTCGCGCTGCTCGTCGCCGCCGCCGTGATTCCGGCGATCGGCTACGACAAGGACGCCGGCACGCTGCTGCTCGCGGGGCTGATCCTCGGCGTGGTCAACTTCGTCGTGCGCCCGGCGATCGTCTTTTTGACGCTGCCCGCCGTGATCCTCTCGCTCGGGCTGTTCCTGCTGGCGATCAACGCGCTGATGCTGTGGCTGACCAGCCGCATCGTCGAAGGCTTCACCGTCGGCGGCTTCTGGTCGACGGTCGGCGGCGCGCTGATCGTGTGGATCGTCAACGCCGCGCTGCGCCGCGCGCAGCGCTCGACGCGCGCCGGCGAGGACTATCGCTGGCAGGGCCGCGAGCGCGGCCCGTAGCGCGCGACGGGCTTCAGCGCTCGCGCGCGGCCGCTTCGGGTCAGGCTTCGCCGCCGCGCGCGCCCCGTGTCCGGCGCTCCAGGCGCTCGGCCTCGCGCTCGTTGAACTCGCGTCCCTCGCGCACGAAGTCCAGCAGCAGCTGCAGCTGCTCGCGCGTGTAGCGACGGTAGAGCTGCTGTGAGACGGCCATGTGCGGTCCGTAGAAGCTGTGCGCCTTGGCGCGCGTCTGCGGCGTGAGCTCCACGAGCACGCGCCGGCGATCGTCGCCGTCGCGCACGCGGCGCGCGTAGCCGGCGCGCTCCAGGCGGTCGAGCGCCGTCGTGATCGCGCCGGTCGTCAGGCCTGTGACCTCGGCCAGCCTGCCGGCCGGCACCGGCCCCTCGCGGTCGATCACGTCCAGGCAGCGCATGTCCGTGCGGTTCAGGCCCAGCGCGTCCGCGACGGCCTGGTCGAAGCGGTCGGTCGCGCCCTGGGAGCGACGCACCTCGTCTATCAGCTCATCGAAAAGCTCGCGCTTATCCCTTGACATTTTTATCTCTTAATTTATAAGATATAATAGCGTCTAAACAAAGAAGGGATCAAAGATGACGTTGGCGATCGAGGCGACAGAGCTGGTCAAGACCTATCCACCAGATGTGCGGGCGCTCGATCGCCTGAGCCTATCCGTGCAGGCGGGCACGATCTTCGGACTGCTGGGGCCCAACGGCGCCGGCAAGTCGACGACCGTGCGCGTGCTCACGACGCTCTCGCGCCCCGACAGCGGCCGCGCCCGCGTGGCCGGCGTCGACGTGCTCGCCGATCCGGCCGGCGCGCGGCACGCGATCGGCGCGGTGGGACAGAAGCAGGGATCGGACCCTGGCGCGACCGGCCGCGAGAACCTGACGCTGCAGGGCGAGTTCTACGGCATCGCCGGCCGCGAGCTGCGCACACGCGTCGCCGACTCGCTGGAGCGCTTCGGCCTTGCCGATGCGGCCGACCGCCTCGTGCGCACTTATTCGGGCGGCATGCAGCGTCGCCTGGACGTGGCGATGGGCCTGCTGCACCGGCCGCGCGTGCTGTTCCTCGACGAGCCGACCACGGGCCTTGACCCCGAGGCGCGGGCGGGCATGTGGCGTGAGATCGAGCGCCTTGCGCGCGAGCAGCAGATCACGATCCTGCTGACCACGCACTACCTCGACGAGGCCGACCGCCTCGCGTCGCAACTGGCGATCGTCGATCGCGGGCGCGTCGTCGTGCAGGGCACGCCCGAGCAGCTCAAGAGCGACCTGCAGGGCGACACCATCCAGGTCGGCCTGCGCGACAGCCAGGACGCCGCCGCGCGGCGCGCGCTCGCTCGCGTGGACGAGATCGGCGACGTGCGCCTGGACGGTCGCATGCTCCACGCACGCGCGCGCGACGGCGCCGGCGCGATCCCGGCCGTGCTGGCCGCCCTGGACGCGCAGGGTGTCACTGCGACCTCCGTTACGCTCGCGCGGCCTTCGCTGGACGAGGTGTACCTGCGCCACGCCGGCCGCGCCTTTCACCAGGCCAACGCAGAGCACGAGGAGGTGGCGGCATGACACCGCTGAAACAGACCTGGCAGGTGACGCTGCGCGGTGTGCGCGTGTTCCTGCGCAACCCCGCATACCTGTTGATGACGTTGATCCAGCCGGTCATCTGGCTGCTGCTGTTCGGCGCGCTGTTCAAGGCCGTCACGCGGATTCCCGGCTTCCACGGCGGTTCCTACGTCGACTTCCTGACGCCCGGCATCGTCGTCATGCTCGCCGTGTCCTCCGCCGGCTGGACCGGCATGGGCCTGATCGAAGACATCCACGGCGGCGTCATGGACCGCACGCTCGTCTCACCCGTGTGGCGCGGCGCGCTGAACGCCGGCTCGGTCGTCTATGCCGTGCTGATGATCGTCCTGCAGACGCTGCTGATCCTCGCGCTCGCGCTGGCGCTCGGCGCCGACTTCCGCGGCGGCGTCGGCGGCGTGCTGATCCTCGTGCTCGTCGCCGCGCTGCTCGGCGCGGCCTTCGCGTCGCTGTCCAACGCCGTCGGCGTGCTGGCGCGCCAGCGCGAGACGCTGATCGGCGCCGTCACGTTCGTGCTGCTGCCGCTGACGTTCCTCTCCTCCGCGCTCATGCAGCAGAGCCTCGTGCCCGGCTGGATTCGCACGGTCGCCAAGTTCAACCCCGTCGACTGGGCCTTGCAGGCCGGGCGCTCGGCGGCCGTCGAGAAGACCGATTGGAGCCTCGTCGGCACGCGCCTGGGCCTACTCGTCGTGCTCGTGCTCGCCTGCGCGGCGCTTGCCACGCGCGCGTTCGGCGTCTACCAGCGCTCGCTGTGAGCCCCGGTAGCGGCGTCCGGTCGTCGCGCCGGCCGGCCCCGCAGCTCGGTCGCGCGGCGCCGGCGGCTGCGATGATCGCCGCGTGTCGCTGCTGCTCGTAAAGCTCGCGCTCGCGCCCGCGCTGGTAGTCGGCTCGTCGCTGGCCGGCCGCCGCTGGGGCCACCAGGTCTCCGGGCTGCTCGTCGCGCTGCCGCTCGTCGCCGGGCCGATCCTGCTGATCACCGAGCTCGAGCACGGCGCGCACTTCGCCGCGCGCGCCGCCACCGCATCGCTGCTCGGGCTGGTCGCGCTGGCCAGCTTCGTCGTCGTCTTCGCGCGCGTCGCGCACGGGCGCCGCTGGCCGCTCGCGGTGGTCGCCGGCTGGCTGGCCTTCCTCGCCGTCGCGCTGGCCTTCTCGGCGACGCACATCCCGGCCGGCGTCGCGCTGGCGCTGGCCTTCGCGGCTTTCGCGCTCTCGCCGTCGCTGCTGCCCGCCGACCCGCACGTCGCCGACGAGCCGATCGGTCCGCTGCCCGACTGGGATCTGCCCGCGCGCGCGATCGCGACCGCGCTGCTCGTGCTTGGGCTGACAGGCGCCGCGGCCGGGCTCGGGCCGACGCTGACGGGCGTGCTGACGCCGTTCCCGGTGTCCAACACCGTGCTCGCCGCGTTTTTGCTCGTGCTCGAGGGGCCGGCGCAGCTGGACGCGTTCTTTCGCGGCTTCTTGCGCGGCGCCTACGGCTTTTGCGCGTTCTGCTTCCTGGTGGCCGTCTTGGTCGTTCCGCTGGGCGCGGCGCCGGCGTTCACGATCTCGCTGTGCGGAGCGCTGGCGGCGCAGCTCGTCGCGCGCCTGCTCGCCGGCGCGTCGCGCGATCGCGTCGACGCTTCGCCCGACGCGCAAGCGCCCGCGGGCGTTCGCCCGGCGACCGCCGCGCCCGCCGCCGCGCACGTCGAGCGCGAGCGTGCGGCTACGGGTTCAGCTCCACCGCGTCCATGATTTCGCCCCATGTTTCCACGGCGTTGGCTTCGAAGTCCGAGAGCTGGCCTTCGAGCTGGTTGGTGCGCCGCAGCACGCCCGTCAGCGATCGCGGCACGTAGGGCGCGAGCTGGCGCTTGGGCAGCATGCCGATCGCCTGAACCGGGTAGAAGGCGTTGATGAACGGCAGCGTGCCGCTCGGCAGCCTGGTATAGCCGCTGACCGCCCACGCGCGCAGGTCTGCGCATATGTCCGGCGCCGTCGTCGTCGCCTCGGCGTTGAGCCGGCGCGCGTAGTCGTGCACGCTGTGCGTCAGCGCCGCGTTGCTCCAGCGCAGCTTGCGCACGGTGCGTGCGAAGGCGCCGATCGGTCCGGTGACGCGATGGAAGGCGACGACGCGCATCGTCGCCGCGATCTCCCACGTGAGCTTTTCCGAGGCTTCGTCCTGCGGCGAGCCGGCGACGATCCTCGGGCATTCGCGGCGAACGCCTGCGAGCAGGCCCTGCAGCGCCGCTTCTGCGGCCGCCAGCTTCGCGCGCCCGGCCGTCACCAGCGCGTAGTTGGCGCGCACGTACGTTTCCGTCGCGGCGACGTCCGCGGGTGCGCCAAGCGCTGCGGCCGGCGCGGCGGCGAAGGCGAGCAGCGACAGGGCGGTGAGCAGCAGCGGTCTGATGCCCGCAGGCTACTCGCGCGGCTGGGCGCTTGCGCCGGATTCGTTCTGAAGCAACTCTTACGTTGCCCGGCCGCGGATGTGGCACGCTTTCCGGCCTCGACACCCGCGGGCGCGACCGGCCCGGCCCCGGGTCGTCGTGCACTCGCACATGCGCCGCAACCTACTCATCATCCTGGGCGCCGTCGCGCTCGTGTGGGGCGTGCTGGCGATCGTCCTGGGGTCGGCCAGCCTGCGACTGCAGTCGGGCTCGAACGCTTCCGGCGGCCTTTCGCCCGCGTGCCTGCCGGCCACGCTGCAGCACGCGTCGGCGCTGCCGGGCACGCGCGTCGACGTGTCGCCGGCGCCGCAGACGAGCTCGGCCAACCCCCACACCCAGATCAGCTTCCGGGGCGTGCCGGCCAGCGAGATCCGCGAAGTCTCCGCCGTCGGGCGGCGCAGCGGCGCTCATCCCGGCCGACTGCACGCTTACTCGCAGGGCGACGGCGCGAGCTTCGTGCCCGACAGCGCCTTCGACGCCGGCGAGCGCGTCGACGTGCGCGCCGTGATCGGCGCCGCAGGCGCCGGCAGGCGCGCCGCGTTCAGCTTTCGCGTCGACACTCCCTATTCGACGGCGAACACGACCGACTTCGCCAACCTCCCGGCGGCGCCCGCCGACTATCAGAGCTTCTACACGCTGCCCAACATGCATCCGCCGGTGCTGACCGTCACGACGCCCGACCGCGATCCCGCCGCCGGGTACGTGCTCACGACCAACGGGCCCGGCCCCGGTCAGTACGGACCGCTGATCTACACGCCGCAGGGACGGCTCGTGTGGTTCGACGCGCTGCCCGAGGGCGAAGCGGCGGAGAACCTCAACGAGCAGACCTACGAAGGCCGGCGCGTGCTGACCTGGTGGCGGGGGCACGTGCTCTCGCTGGGCTTCGGCCAGGGCGAAGACGTCGTCACGAACTCGCGCTATCAGACGATCGCGAGGGTAGCCGGCGGCAACGGCCTGAAGGCCGACCTGCACGACTTCCGCATCGCCGGCCATCGGATCGCCTACGTCACCGCCTATAACCCGATCCGCTGCGACCTCACGTCGATCGGCGGAGCGCCCGGCGGGGCGATCGTCGACACGGCGATCCAGCAGGTCGACATGAAGACGGGTCTGGTGCGCTGGGAATGGCACAGCCTGGACCACATCGGCGCCGCGGAGTCCGAAGTCGAAGCGCCGGCCGGCTCGACGCCGTGGGACTACTTCCACCTCAACTCGATCGAGCCGGAGTCCGGCGGCGACCTGCTGATCTCCGCGCGCAGCACCTGGGCCGGCTACCTGCTGGACGGCGCGGGCAAGGTTCTCTGGCGCCTCGGCGGCAACAAGAGCTCGTTCGAGATGGGCCCGGGGACGAGAATGGCCTGGCAGCACGACGCCCGCGTCCTGGCCAACGGCGATCTGACGTTCTTCGACGACGGCTCGAACCCGCCGATCCACCACCAGTCGCGCGGCGTCGTGATCAGGCTCGACCTCAAGACGCGCCAGGCGCACCTCGTGTCCGTCTACGAGCACGCCGACCCGCAGCTGCTCGCCGCCAGCCAGGGCAACATGCAGACGCTGGCCAACGGCAACACGCTCCTGGGCTACGGCGGCGTGCCCGCGATCAGCGAGTTCGCCAAGGACGGCTCGCTGCTGTTCGACGCCCATCAGCCGTATGACATGTCCTTCTACCGGGCCTTCCGCTACCCCTGGAGCGGCCGTCCATCGAGCCCGCCCGCGGTTCTCGCCGCGCTGAACGACACCGGCGAAGAGACGATCGTGCACGCGAGCTGGAACGGCGCCACCGGCGTGAGCTCCTGGCGCGTGCTCGCCGCCAAGCAGGGCGGATCGCTGAAGGCCCAGGCCGAGATCCCGGCGACGGGCTTCGAGAGCTCGACGACGCTCCCCGTCAAGTACGCCCATGTGGCGGTTCAGGCGCTTGACTCGGCCGGCCACGTGCTCGCCACGTCAAAGACGGCCGCGCCGATCGGCTACAACGCCTCACTGCCTCCCCGGCGGTCGGGATGACGTCGATGCTCGCCGGACCGGCGCAGGGGCGCTGCGCCGGACGGATCGAAAGGCGCCCTAGTAGGCCGGTTTGGACTTGTGCTTCTTGGTCGTCGTCGTGCTCGTCGGCGTCTTGCTGCTCGTCGGCGTCGAGCTTGTCGTCGCCGACGAGGAGGAGCTGCTGCTGCCGCACCCCGCCACCGCGATCGTGCTCGCCAGGACGGCCAGGGCCGTTAGCATGGCGGTCAGTGGCGTTCTTCTCATCGGGTGGGCTCCAATCGTCGCTCGAGGGCTCGGTGGCGCAGCCTACCAGGCGTTTTCTCAGCAGATTCTCCCTCGGCGCGAGCGTATGAGCGTCGAGACGACGACCAGCCCCGGCGTGGCGCCGGCGCCCGCCGCCGAGAGCCGGCGCGGCTCGGGCCTGGGGTGGCTGCTGGCGGTCTGCTGCGTGGCGCAGTTCATGGTCATCCTCGACCTGAGCATCGTCAACGTCGCGCTGCCCTCGATCCAGTCGAGCCTCGAATTCTCCGCGCCGGAACTGCAGTGGGTGGTCGACGCGTACGCGATCACGTTCGCCGGCTTCTTGATGCTCGGCGGTCGCGCCGCCGACCACTACGGCCAGCGGCGCATGTTCGTGATCGCGCTCGTGCTGTTCGCCGTCACATCGCTGATCGGCGGCGCCGCGCCGAGCCAGGGCTGGCTGATCGGCGGGCGCGCGATCCAGGGCATCGCCGGCGCGCTGATGGCGGCCTGCTCGCTGGCGATCATCACGGCGTCGTTCGAGCCGGGGCCGAAGCTGCACCGGGCGATCGGCGTCTGGGCGATGATGAACGGGCTGGGGGGAGCCTGCGGCGTGCTGTTCGGCGGCATCATCGTCGAAGCGCTGAGCTGGCGCTGGGTGCTGCTGATCAACCCGCCGATCGCGATCGGCGTGGCGATCGTCGCCTACGCCGTCGTCACCGAGCGCGTGCGCAACCGCGAGCTGACGTTCGACCTGGCCGGTGCGCTGACGCTGACGATCGGTCAGATCATCCTCGTCTACGGCGTCGTCGAAGCGGGGCTGAAGGGCTGGAGCACATTCGACGCGCTCGGCCCGATCGTCCTCGGCATCGCGCTGCTCGGCGTGTTCGGGCTGATCGAGGCGCGCTTTGCGTCGAACCCGCTGATCCCGTTCAAGGCGCTGACCAAGTCGCTGCAGGCGGCGAACAACATCGTGCTGCTGTTCAGCGCGGCGCTGTTCCCGATGTGGGTGCTCAGCTCGCTGTACCTGCAGCAGGTGCTCGGGCTCTCGCCGCTGCACACGGGGCTGATCTTCCTGCCGATGACGCTCGTGCTGATGCTCGTCGCCCAGCGCGCCGGCAAGCTCGTGAGCCTGCTCGGCGTGCGCCCGGTGCTCGGCGCCGGCCTGGCGATGCTGACGGCCGGGCTGCTGCTGCTGAGCTTCATCGGCTCCAGCGGCAGCGGCATCGTCTACATCTTGATTCCCGGCCTGCTCGTTTCGGCCGGGATCGCCATGTCGATCGTGCCCTCGACGATCGCGGCGACGACCGGCGCCAAGGAGGGCCAGGCCGGGCTTGCCTCCGGCCTGGTCAACACCTCGCGCCAGATCGGCGGCGGCCTCGGCCTGGCGGTGCTGATCACGCTGGCCACGCAGCACACGACGCACCTGATCGGCACCGGCGAGCAGGTGCCCGAAGCGCTGACGCACGGCTTTTCGCTGGCGTACAGGATCGGCGCCGGCTGCGCGGGCGCCGCGGCGCTCTTGACGTTCTTGTCGCTGCCCGCGCCGGACGCTGCGCTTGCGAAGGGCGTGCGCCGCTTCGCGCTGGGCATCGGTCTCGTCCTGGCGCTGTTCGTGGGGCTGACGGCTGCCTTCGCCGGCTCCAAAGCGCCGCCGGTCGGCCAGTACACGACCCACGACGCCTACAGCTACGTCACGGCGCCGAAGCTGCACCCGCCGGAAATCCGCATCGCGAAGGACTCGCCGAGCTCGCAGCTTGCGCCTGGCTACATCTTCACGGCTAACTTCCTCGACCTCAACGAACCGCCGATCGTCGGCCAGAGCGGGCCGCTGATCCTC
>Ga0207671_10001954_pt1 | contig 22738 bp, 13 predicted proteins | sample KBSC24metaG_FD_184352 | JGI IMG/M metagenome (GOLD analysis project Ga0207671, IMG submission 184352) | Corn rhizosphere microbial communities from Kellogg Biological Station, Michigan, USA - KBS C2-4 metaG (SPAdes) (version 2) | ecosystem: Host-associated > Plants > Roots > Rhizosphere > Soil... | reverse complement strand
GGCCGCGCTCGGCGGTGCGGGCGAGGTCGATGTGGTAGTCGACGTCCAGGGCCCGGTGACCGCCGCTGTCGGGGTGGCGCCAGGCGGCTTCGTGGTGGCCGGGAGCGTGCAGGAATGCGTTCAGATGAAGCCGGCGTGGATTGCGAGCGGGCATGGCGTGCTCCCCGGAATTGTGATTCTTCGGTCGGCGGAGATTATGGGCCTCCGAATATTTCGGAGACAGAGATTAATCCCTCGGGAGAGTGGCTGAAGGCCAGCTCAGGCGCGGCGTGACCTCATGCGCACGCAGGACAGATCGCGCTCGCTGTCCGGCGCAGATCGACGTGACGGCGAGCCACGAGAATGGTGGCGCGTCTCATGTTCTGAGAATGGCATCAGGTTCGCGACAGCGTCAATATCGCGGGATATCCGTCTCAGTATTCGGCAGGGTCCGCTGCGCACATCGATCGCCGAAGCGGCGCCGAAGTGGCCCAGGGGAGCGAGCCATGATCGGCCCTACCGCCGGCCGGCGCGCGAACCGTAGTGTTCGGATCATGTCTTACCCGTCACCTCGCTACTTCGCCGACCACGGCGAAGTCAGCGCCACGTTCCGGACCTCCGATGCCGATGCCGAGCTGACCATCGGCGGCGTCTCGCGCGTCAGCCTGCTGTCCACCGGCGAGACCACGGGCGGCCTGTACGGTCTGTACCGCTGGGACATGCTCCCGGGGACGCTGAAGGTCCCAACCAGTGGCGCGCACTACCACCGGACCTTCTCCGAGTCCTTCTTCATCCTGAACGGCAGCGTCGCCCTCTACGACGGCCAGACCTGGCGCGAGGCGAACGCGGGGGACTACCTGTTCATCCCGCCCGGCGGCATCCACAGCTTCGCGAACTCCTCCGGCGAGGCGGCCTCGATGCTGGTGTTGTTCGCCCCCGGCGCGCCGCGCGAGCCGTACTTCGAGGAGCTGGCGGCGATCCGGGCCGAGGGGCGGGAGCTGTCAGAACAGGAGTGGACAGAGCTCTACGCTCGGCACGACCAGTTCATGGTCTGATCCGGTTCACGGTCTGATCCGGCCCGAACCCTGAAAATCGCCCTTGACCTGCACGAATCTCTCCTCATCCGCCCGATCGCTCACAGCGAACAACTCCCCGGGAACACCAGCCGGCTCACAGACATTGAGTGAGTCAGACTCAACTTACTTCTTGTAGGGAGCCACAGCGAATGAGTGAGAACATGACCGGCGCGACCAAGGCCTTCCCGGTTATCCCGCTGGACGACGCCGTCGTCCTGCCGGGCATGGTCGTGCCGCTGGATTTGTCGGACTCCGAGACCCGTGCCGCCGTCGACGCCGCCGCGAACGGCCCCACGCGCGGGGGCAAGCCGCAGGTGCTGCTCGTGCCGCGGCTGGACGGCGCCTACGCCAAGTCCGGCGTGGTGGCCATCATCGAGCAGACCGGCCGGATGGCGGGTTCCGGGCGCATGGTCGCCGTGGTGCGCGGTACGCACCGGGCCACCATCGGCGTCGGGACCACCGGCCCCGGCGCGGCCCTGTGGGTCGAGGCGATCGTGCTGGAGGAGCCGCCGATCACCTCGCGGACCCGCGAGCTGGCCAAGGAGTACAAGGACCTGGCCATCGAGATCCTGCAGCACCGCGAGGCCTTCCAGGTCGTCGACATGGTGCAGCAGATCTCCGACCCCTCGCAGCTGGCGGACTCCGCCGGCTACGCGCCCTACCTGAAGGCCGTGCAGAAGGTCGAGCTGCTGGAGACGCTGAGCGTCGACGAGCGGCTGGAGAAGCTGCTGACCTGGGGCCGCGAGCACCTGGTGGAGCTGGACGTCAACGAGTCCATCCGCAAGGACGTCGAGGACGGCATGGAGAAGCAGCAGCGTGAGTTTCTGCTGCGCCGCCAGCTGTCCGCGATCCGCAAGGAGCTGGCCGAGCTCGACGGCAAGGAGGCCTCCGAAGAGGAGGACTACCGGTCCCGCGTCGAGGCCGCTGACCTTCCCGACAAGGTCCGCGAGGCGGCGCTGAAGGAAGTGGACAAGCTGGAGCGCTCCGGGGACCAGAACCCCGAGGCCGGCTGGATCCGCACCTGGCTGGACACCGTCCTGGAGATGCCCTGGAGCGAGCGCTCCGAGGACTCCTACGACATCGCCGGCGCCCGCGCCGTCCTGGACGCCGACCACGCCGGCCTGGACGACGTCAAGGAGCGCATCGTCGAGTACCTGGCCGTGCGCAAGAAGCGGCAGGACAAGGGCCTGGAGCTGGTCGGCGGACGCCGCTCCGGCGCGGTGCTGGCCCTGGTCGGCCCGCCCGGCGTCGGCAAGACCAGCCTCGGGGAGTCCGTGGCGCGCGCCATGGGCCGCAAGTTCGTCCGCGTCGCCCTCGGCGGCGTGCGCGACGAGGCGGAGATCCGCGGCCACCGGCGTACCTACGTCGGCGCCCTGCCCGGCCGTATCGTCCGCGCCATCAAGGACGCCGGCACCATGAACCCGGTCGTGCTGCTCGACGAGATCGACAAGGTCGGCGCCGACTACCGCGGCGACCCGACGGCGGCCCTGCTGGAGGTCCTGGACCCGGCGCAGAACCACACCTTCCGCGACCACTACCTGGAGGTCGAGCTCGACCTGTCGGACGTGGTGTTCCTGGCCACGGCCAACGTCCTGGAGTCCATCCCCGGCCCGCTGCTGGACCGCATGGAGCTGGTGCGCCTGGACGGCTACACCGAGGACGAGAAGGTCCTGATCGCCCGCGACCACCTGCTGCCCCGCCAGATCGACCGCGCCGGCCTGTCCGTCGACGAGGTGGAGTTCGACGACGAGGCGCTGCGGCTGCTGGCCCAGCAGTACACGCGGGAAGCCGGTGTGCGTGACCTGGAGCGCGCCATCTCCCGGGTACTGCGCAAGGTCGCCGCGAAGACGGCCCTGGCCGACTCAGAAGCCGCCGCCAAAAGCCAGGCGACGGTTCTGGATCAGGACGCTGAGGACGCTCCCACCGACGCACCGGCTGCGGCCGAGACCGAGGTGAACGCGAAGGACGCCGAGACTGCTCCTGAGAGTTCGAAGACCAAGCTCACCATCACGGTCGAGAACCTGAAGGACTACCTGGGCCGTCCCCGCCACACCCCCGAGACCGCCGACCGCCTGGCCGTGCCCGGCGTGGCCACGGGCCTGGCGGTGACCGGAGCCGGCGGCGAGGTCCTGTTCGTCGAGGCCTCGCTGTCCGACCCGGAGACCGGCGGCACCGGAGTGACCCTGACCGGCCAGCTGGGCGACGTGATGAAGGAGTCGGCGCAGATCGCGCTGAGCTACCTGCGCTCGCACGGCGCCGAGCTGGAGCTCCCGGTGGCGGACCTGAGCAAGCGCGCGGTGCACGTCCACGTGCCGGCCGGGGCCCAGCCCAAGGACGGTCCGAGCGCCGGCGTCACGATGACCACCGCGCTGGCCTCGCTCCTGAGCGGCCGGCTGGTCCGCAAGGACGTGGCCATGACCGGTGAGGTGTCCCTGACCGGCCGGGTCCTGCCGATCGGCGGCGTGAAGCAGAAGCTGCTCGCCGCGCACCAGGCCGGCGCCACGACCGTGCTGCTGCCCAAGCGCAACGGCCCGGACCTGGACGACGTCCCGGCCGAGGTCCTGGACAAGCTGACCGTCCACCTGGTCGGCGACGTGCGCGAGGTCCTGAACCTCGCCCTGGAGCCCGCGGAGCGCCCTGTCGCTGTGGCTGCCGTCTAGGCGATTCCGCGAGTAAAACCGAAGCCCTGGGCCGATCCCCTCCGGCCCAGGGCTTCGGCATGTCTGCCGACGGGCATGTCTAGCCGAGCCCCACCGCGGGCTCGAGCAGCGACAACGACCGTTGCTCCCCATCGAACGCCGTCTCGATCCGGGCGCGGATCCCCAGCGGCATCGGCAGATTCGGCCCGGCGTGCCCGACCTCGACGTTGCCCAGCACCGGAATGTCCCGCTCGCCGAGCACCTCCAGAACGATCTCCCGCAGCGTCGGCGACTCGCCCGGCCCCAGCCCCGCGATGTCCTTGGGAACACCCACGACCATGCCCGCGATCCGATCCAGGATGCCCGCATGCCGCATCACGTGCAGATAGCTCCACACGTACGATGCCAGGCCGCCCAACTCCTCCCAGAACAGCACGGCACCGTCGAACGCTTCGAGCGGCAGCGCGAAACGCGTCGCCTGCACCAACGCGATGCGATTGATCACCCCACCGACCAAAGGCCCTTCAGCACGACCAGGACGCCAGCACTCCCACGCCGGGCTCCCCGGCAGCGCACCAATCGGCTCGGTACTGCTCAGCAGCCCGAAGTAGAGCCTCTCGAGCTCGGCTTGCCGCACCGGAGACGCCGACTGCCAATGCCCGCCGAACCCCGGCACGGCCATGTCGGCGTGGAACCCGACCAGACCAACGCGCGAATACAACGCCAGATGCAGCAGCGAGATGTCGCTGTAGCCGAAGATCGGCTTGGGGTCCGCCTTGATCGCCTCGACGTCGATCAGATCGAGGTAGCCGAACACAGTCTGGCCGCCGTCACTGGCAACGACCGCCCGCACCTCGGGATCACGCAGCAGACCGTTGAACTCTGCGGCGATCTCCGCAGGCGTCGCAGCACTCCACCACCGACTCCGTCCCACCTCCAGCAACGGAGCCCGCCGCACGCGAAACCCCATCCGCTCGAGCACGACCTCAGCCCGCCCGACGTGCGACTCGTATTCGGCCGGCAGCGGCCCGGACAGCGACGCGATGACGACGAGGTCGCCGGGCCTCACGGCACGCGGACGAAGCAGCTGGGGGAGTATGGCACCAGTCATCGCGCCAGTGTCGCCGTCGCGATCGACGGAAGCACCCGACTTTCCGACGCCGGTGCGGTGTTGCATGAGCCGACCATGCAGTTCGGTGGATCCTTCTCACCATAAGGGTGTTGTGTTCTGGGTCCCACGCCGCGTATGCGGGGCTTGCCCAAGCAGGCCGGGCCGGTGGTGTCAGGCCGGACGCGGCTGGACCACAGCAGCGTGTGATCCGGCTTGATGCCACCGGACCGGTCTGCTTCCGTTAGGCGCATACGTGGCGTGGGACACAGAACACTCGGCGACCACAAGCAGCACCGCCACCCCACCACGCGCCGCAACCCCGTACGGAACGAGGAAACAAAGCCGAACCGCCGCGAACCGCAGCCCCACAATCGGACCGCAGCCTCCCCCCACGCTGTGGTGCCCGCCGGAGGCCGGCCTTTGAATTTAGGCGCCCACCAAACGCGGCCGGCAGCCGCCAGACCAAACGCGTGCGCAGTGACTCGGACCCACGCGCGGTCTTGCTCACGAAGACGGCCAGCCGCCAGCGCAACTCGCATCGCTCAACCGAATTGCGCCACCCGACGATCCTTCTTAACTCAGAGCGAAGCCGTAGAAAATGCTATAAAACCACTGATAAACCGCACCCACCCACCACCAACCCACAACCCCCCACCCCCCAAAAAAAACCAAAGCCGCCGCAAGGTCCCCCCCACGACGGCCCCAGCCCTGAGCTGCTGTCGACTAGCTCAGCACCCACCGCTGAAGCGCGGACCCCGTATCCGCCTCCTGCGTCACCAACCCACCCTCGGCCGCCGCCCCCGCCGCCCCCGCCGCCCCCGCCGCCCCCGCCGTCCCCGCCGTCATCAGCAACCCGGTGTGGTTGTTCTTCAACGTCCACAGCCCCGACGGCAGCTGCGTCGCACTCCAGCGCTGGTTCACCGCGCCGGTGCACGACCACTGGATCACCGCGGTCCCCGGCGCCGTGTTCCCGCCGTTGTCGTCCGCGCACATCCCCGAGTCGACGTTCGTCAGGGTGTAGCTGCCGTCCGTCTGCCGTGCGAACGTCCACTGGCTCGTCGCGCCAGAGCCAGAGCCAGAGCCAGAACTAGAACTAGAACTAGAACTAGAACTAGAACTAGAACTAGAACTGGTCACCAGCTGGTCGCCGCCGTTCCTCGAACCGTTCGGAGTCTGCAGTGCTTGCCCCGAGCTCGTCACCGTGTGCACGCCGGAGAGGTCCACTGGCTTCGGGCTCACCGCGTACGTGAACGTGGTGCTCGCCGAGGCGTGCCCGGAGGAGGCCGTCACCGTAACTGGGGAGTTCCCCGGATTCGTGGGCGTGCCGCTGATCAGGCCGCTGGTGGCATTGATCGACAGGCCCGCGGGCAGGCCGGTCGCCGAGTAACTCAGGGTCTTGCCCTTGGAGTCACTCCCGCTCACCTGCACGCTCGCCGACGTCCCGACCACGCCGCTCTGGTCACCCATTGCCACCACATGCACGACCTCAGGCCCCTGCGCCGGATGCGCGGGCGTGAACGTCAGTGTCTGCTCTGAGGGCTGACGCCCGCCGCCGACCGCGCTGCCGGAGGTGTCGGTCCACGACCGCACCGGCGTGGTCTCCGCCGAGCGCGCGGAATCCCACGCCATACCCAGCGCCAGACCACTGTCTCGGTTCACCAACCGGTAGGAGCCTGGCGAAGAGACGTTCGGCACCGCGAACCACTCCTGACCCACGCTCGGCCCGGACGCGCCGACCGGCGTCGCGGACGGCGCCGTACCCCAGGCCCGCGAGGCGGTCTTCGAGGAGTCCACCCCCAGCGCGTCGCCGGTCACGGAGTTCACCACGGTGTACGAACCGTCGCCGGTCGCTGCGATCGTCCACGCCGCCTGCGCCCAGCCGTAGTAGGCGTCCAGCGACGTCACCTGCGAGCTGCCCGCGGCCTGCGCCAGGACTCGGCCGTTCCCGCTGTTGATGACCACGTTCTGCCCCGGAGCCACCACTGGCTTGGCAGGCGCCGAGGAGCCGATCGTGACGTCCGCGTATTCGCCGTCCGAGGTCGCACAGGCGATCGAGCAGTACGAGCGGAACGTTTTGCCGACGACCGTCGGGTTCCACTTGTTCGCGGTGTCGGCGAACCACCGGTACCAGGACCCGGACACGTAGCTGCCCGAGTCGCCGATCAGGTGCCACTTCTGCGTCGCCAGGTTGTCGGTGGCGTAGAACTGCTGCGGCTCCTTGCCGGTCTGGCCGACCGTCTCCGGCTCGCCGATGTACAGGCCGAGGTAGGCGTCGTAGGTGATGTTCATGATGAACAACGGCGACTTGGCCGGCAGCTTGCCCGCGGCCATCTGCTGGTCGGCGGTGCCGGTGTTCGCCGGGTTGTAGTCGTGCGCCGGGTCGGTGTACCCCGAGGGGTTCGCGGCGTCGGCCGGTTCCATGTTGGACTCCAGCCCGCCGAGGCCGGGCTGGGACCAGCTGCCGTCGTACCACTTCTGCCAGGTCCCGGCGGCCATCTTGCCGCTGATCGGGGCCCGGGCGACGTGCGCCAGGCCGCCGTTCTGCGTGCCCTTCGTGCCCGGCTTGTTGACGATGCGCGAGCCGTAGAACACGTAGAAGTAGCCCGACGCCGGGTCCACGAACAGGCGCTGGTCGCCGTCGCCATAGTCGTAGGTCTGGTTCGGGAAGGCATTGGCGTCGCCGCGGGTGGTGCTGTACGGCGAGGTGATCGCGTGCCCGAGGATCGACCAGGTCCTGCCCTTGTCGTGCGAGACGCCGTAGTCGATGGCGTCGTAGTGCAGGCCATCGCCGAAGGGCTGCGGGGTGAACTCGTTGTGGACCAGGCCGTACGAGTCGCCGGTGTCGGGGTCGACCCACGTGCCGGACAGGTCGCAGTAGTTGCGCTGTGAGTAGTAGCCGGTGCCGTTGTTCATGTAGGTCGACTCCAGCCCGGTCGGGCTGTTGTTGCAGCGCCAGGTGGTGTCGTTGTTGGCGTCCTGGGAGTTCGCCGGGTTCACCGCGTTGCTCAGGCCGGAGTCCAGCGTCGCGTCGTCGAAGTTCGTACCGTTGTAGAACTCCCAGGCGCGCGGGTCGGTCTTGGCATAGAGCGAGTACGACTCCTGGAAGTGGAACGAGCCGTCGCTATCGAGGTACGCCGAGGCCGGAGTGTCGTCCGGGTAGGCGAAGCTGTTCACGGCGCCGATGGTGATCTGGTACGCGGGGCTCGCCGCGTTCGCGCCGGCCGCCGCCGACGCCTGGCCCGAAGGCAGCAGCGCCGTGGCCGCGACCGCTGCGGCAGCGGTCGCCACGGCGAGGGTTTTGCGCGGGTGTCGCACAGGTACTCCGTTCAGCTCTGAACGTTCATCTGGTAGTACCTGATGGTTATCTCGCAGGAACGAGCACGAGTCGAGCATTCTCAAGCAGAATCCAAGCCACGTCCGAGAAAAGTGCAGGCGCCCGGACCGATGATGGTCCGGGCGCCTGTCGGGCTACGGGATGGTCGCTTGCGGGATGGCCCACTGCGGGATGGCCAACTGCCGGAAGCCAAACTGCGGGATGCCCAACGGCCCGCTGCCCAACTGCGAGATGCCCAACTGCTGCACGACTAGTTGATCGTCCACTGCTGCAGCGCCGACCCACTGTTCGTCTGCTGCGTCACCAGCGCGCCGTTCGACGTCGAGGCCGTGGTCACCAGCAGGCCGCTGTGCACGTTCGTCAACGTGTACGCGCCGCCCGCCAGCTTCGTCGCCGTCCAGTGCTGGTTGTCGTTGCCGGTGCAGGTCCACTGGATCACCGACGTGCCAGCCGTCGTGAAGCCGCCGTTGTCGTCCATGCACAGCTGCGACTCCTGATTCGCGATCTGGTACGAGCCGTCCGCCTGCTGCGTGAAGACCCACTTCTGGTTCGCCCCGCCGTTGGACGCCCAGGTGATCAGCTGCGTGCCGGTGGCCGTGGAATGGTTGGGATCGTCCAGTGCCTGCCCGGACGTGGTCAGCGTGTGCGTCCCGTTCAAGCTCGACGGCGCCGAGCCCACGGTCCAGGTGAACGTCGCCGAGCCGCTCGCGCTCCCGGAGGAGGCGGTCACGGTAACTGGGGAGTTCCCCGGATTCGTGGGCGTGCCGCTGATCAGGCCCGAGGAGCTGATCGACAGCCCGGCGGGCAGCCCGGTCGCGGAGTACGTCAGGGACTTGTTCTGGCTGTCGGAGGCGGTGACCTGCAGCGAGACCGAGGTGTTCACGGTCGTGGTCTGCGTCCCCGGATTGGCCACGGTCACCGTCTCGGCGCCCGAGGACGTCGTCGGGGTGAACGCCAGCGTCTGCTCCGCCGCGGTCCGGCCGCCGCCGACCGAGCTGCCCGAGGTGTCAGTCCAGGCGCGCGTCGGCGTCGTCTCGGCCAGCCGCGAGGTGTTCGACGACAGAGCCAGGACTAGGCCGCTGTACCTGTTGACCAGCTTGTAGCTGCCGCTCGCACCGCTCACCGGCACGATCCACCACTGCTGCCCGACACTGCCGGTTCCGCCGGACAGCGCGGTCGAGGTCGGCGACGTGCCCCAAGCGCGGCTGGACGTCGCCGAGGAGTTGACGCCGAGCGCCTGGCCGGTCGAGGCATTGGTGATGCGGTAGGAGCCGTCGCCGTTCGCCGTGAACTGCCAGCCCTCCAGCGTCGAGCCGTTCGCGGCGGCGTCCGACGTCGTCGCCGAGCTGCCCGAGACCTGAGCAAGCACTCGGCCCGCCGAGGTACCGATCGTGTACGTCTTGGTGGTGTCCACCGGAGGCTGCGCCGGGGCGGTGGAGCTGATCGTCTCGTTGGTGAACAGCGAGCCGGCGTTGTTCACGCACGCCACCGAGCAGTACGCCCGGAACGACTTGCCGACGATCATCGGGTTCCACTTGTCACCGCTGTCGGCGAACCAGCGGTACCAGGACCCCTGCGTATAGGCCGAGCCCGAGTCGCCGACGTAGTACCACTTCTGCGTCGACAGGTCGTCGGTGACGTAGTACTGCTGCGGCTGGGTGCCGGAGACGACCTCGGGCGTGCCGAGGTACAGGCCGAGGTAGGCGTCGTAGGTGATGTTCATGATGAACAGCGGCGACTTCGAGGGCAGCTCGCCGGCCGCCACCTGCTGGTCCACGGTCCCGGTGTTGGCGGGGTTGTAGTCGTGCGCCGGAGCGGTGTAGCCGGTGGGGTTGCTGGAGTCGACCGGCTCCATGTTGCTCTCCAGGCCGCCGACGCCCGGCTGCGTCCAGGCGCCGTTGTACCACTTCTGCCAGGTCCCGGTCGCCATCTTGCCGCTGATCGGGGCCCGGGCGACGTGCGCCAGGCCGCCGGTGCTGCCTCCGACGCCGCCCTTGGGCACGACGCGGGAGCCGTAGTAGACGTAGAAGTAGCCCGACGCGGTGTCCACGTACAGACGCTGGTCGCCGTCCCCGTAGTAGTAGGTCTGGTTCGGGAACGCGGACGTGTCGTTGCGGGTGGTGCTGTACGGCGAGGTGATCGCGTGGCCCTGGATCTTCCAGGTCATGCCCCGGTCCGTGGACACGGCGTAGTCGATGGCGTCGTAGTGCAGGCCGTCGCCGAAGGGCTGGGGCGTGAACTCGTTGTGGACCAGGCCGATCCAGTTCCCGGTGTCGGGATCGACCCACATGCCGATCAGGTCGCAGAAGTCGGGCTGGGTGTAGCCCGAGCCGGATCCGGCGCTGGTGGAGGACAGGCCGGTCGGGCTGTTGTCGCAGCGCCAGGTCGTGTTGTTGTTCGCGTCCTGCGAGTTGGCCGGGTTCACCGAGTTGCTGATCGTGGAGTTCAGGCTGTAGCCGTCGAAGTCGGTGCCGGAGTAGAACTGCCAGACCCGGCTGTCGGTGGACCCGTAGCCCGAGTACGACTCCTGGAAGTAGAACGTGCCGTCGCGGTCGACGAACGCCCCGGCCGGGGAGTCGGACTGCGCCGAGAACGTTCCGTTGGAGCCGATCGAGACCGTGTATGTGGCACTGGGCGGCGTCGCCGAGGCACTGCCGGGCGCCACTGCGCCGACGCAGGCCAGCGCGCTGGCGGCGAGGGTCGCCAGGAGGGTTTTGCGGAGTCTCACAGGTACTCCTTTCAAGGGGTGGGGATTGCCCGAGAGTTATCTCTCACCGGCGGGCGCGAGTCGAGCTTTTTCGAGCAGAATCCAAGGCCGGGCGGAGAAAAACACAGCCGGTTCGGTAAGGTCTGAGAAATGGTTTCGGATGTGACGCTGCGGCCCGCCCGCCCCGATGAGGCCGAGGTGCTCACCGAGCTCGTCCTGCGCTCGAAAGCCCACTGGGGCTATAGCGAGGAGTTCATGGAGAGCTGCCGGGAGGAGCTCACGATCCATGCCCACACCATGGTCGCCTCGCGCATGACGGTCGCCGAGGCCGAAGGACGCGTCGTGGCCGTCGCCACGCTGGAGGGGGAGCCGCCGCGGGCCGAGCTCGGGAGCCTGTTCGTCGATCCGGAGATGATCGGCAAGGACATCGGGCGCCAGTTGCTCCAGTACATGCTCGAAATGGCGCGCGGCATCGGGGCCCGCAGCGTGGTGCTCGATGCGGACCCCAATGCCGAACCGTTCTACGAGGCGATGGGCTTCGTGCGCGCCGGCGTCGTGCCTTCAGGCTCGATCCCGGGACGCACGCTCAACCGCTACGCGCTCGACCTCTGATCAACGCTACGCGCTCGACCTCTGATCACCAGCTAACTGATCGACCAGTGCTGCGGCGCGCTCCCGCTGGCGCTCTGCTGCGTCACCGGCGCGTTGTTCGCCGTCGAAGCGGTGGTCAGCAGCAGCCCGCTGTTCACCGACGCGATCGTGTACCCGCCGCCGGCCAGCGGTTCCACGCTCCAGTGCTGGTTCGCGTTCCCGGTGCACGTCCACTGGATCACGGCCGCGCCGGCCGCAGTGGAGCTGCCGGTGACGTCCATGCAAAGGCCCGAGGCGCCGTTGGTGACCTGGAAGGTGCCGTCGGCCTGCTCGGTGAACGTCCACTGCTGGTTGCTGCCGCCGTGCAGGCTCCAGGTGATGAGCTGGGTGCCGGTCGCGGTGGAACTGGCCGGGTCGTCCAGGGCCTGGCCGCCGGTGGTGACCGTGTGAGTGCCGCGAACCTGGCTGTTCGCGTCGTCGAAGACCTCGAACTCCCACAGCGAGTAGCCGTACTGCGTGCCGCGGGCCGTGCCGTTCATGCGGACGTAGCGCCCGGTGGCGTTCGGGAACGTCAGCGTCTCCGTGCCACCAATGCCGTTGGTGCGGGTGGCGACGGTGGTCCAGGTCGTGCCGTCGTTCGAGAGCTGGATCTGGTAGGTCTTCCCGTACGCGGCCTCCCAGGCCAGCACCACGCGGTTCACCGTCTGCACCGAGCCCAGGTCCACCTGCAGCCACGTCGGGTCGACGTACTGGCTGGACCAGCGGGTGCTCAGGTCGGCGTCGGTGGCGTCGGCGGCGGGGAAGTTGGGCGTCTCGATGCTGGAGGCCGTGGTCGGCTTGTTCTGCGCCAGGTCGCCGGCGATCGAGGGCTTCGGGTACAGCGGGTTGCGGCCGACGGCGTCCATGATCGGGACGAACGCGGCGTAGGTGGAGACCAGCTTCGGGGTGTTCCACGTCATCTGCGCCAGGTCCCGCATCGGGTACTTGATCCCGTCAGCGGTCTGGGCCTCGGTCTCGGCACCGGGGTTGTCACACCAGACGTGGATCAGCGAGCCGAGGTTCGCGGCGGCGTTGTTGATCGTGGTCGAGCCGTCGAACAAGTCCGGGTTCCAGGACTGGTACATGAACGTCGTGTCGGGCTTGGCGCCGCCGTAGACGTAGTACGTCGGCGTGTACGCCTCGTTGGCGATGGTGTGCCCGGCATCGAGGACCTGCTGCGGGGACAGGCCCGTGTTGCTCCAGTACTCCACGACGACGTCCTTGGCAACAGTGACCGTACCGTCGCCGGACTTCAGGCCGTCGTTCCACATGCGCATTGCCTTGCCGCCGGCCCGCACGATGCCGTCGGCCCAGTTCACGAAGCCGTAGAAGGTGTCCTTCGCGGTGGCGCCGGCGCCGTAGTTCTGCTGGGCGTAGGTCAGCAGTTGCGGATAGGAGCTGTAGTTGGTGACGTACTCGTCCGCGCCGAGGTGCCAGTACGGGCTGTTCGTGAACAGGGGCTCGTACTCGGTGATCAGATCGCTGATCAGCTGCCGGGCGCCGGGGATGGTCAGGTCGATGAAGCTGGAGCTGGCGCTGCCCGAGCTGTCCTTGAGCCGGTAGTCGTGGCCGATGCCCAGCTCCGCGGACAGGATCGCGTCCATGTGCCCGGGCATGTCGATCTCCGGGACGACGGTCACGTGGTACTGGTTCGCCAGCGCGATGATGTTCGCGATGTCCTGCTTGGAGTAGTGCTGCGAGGAGGTTATCTCCGGGTGCGAGGTGCTCTCCAGGCGGAAGCCATAGGTGTCCGACAGGTGAAGGTGCAGGTAGTTCATCTTCAGGTAGGACATCTCGCGGATCTGGTTCTCGACGAACGCCACATCGAAGAACCGGCGCCCGGTGTCCAGCATCAGCCCGCGCTCGGACTTGTCCGGGGAGTCGGTCGCGGTGCCGGCGGCGATCGTCGGGCTCTGACGCAGGAGCTGGAGCACGGTCCGGGTGCCCCAGAACTCGCCGGTGGTGGCGCTGCCCTGGATCGAGATGCTGCTGCCGACGGTCAGGGTGTAGCCCTCGGTCGGCTGGCTGCCGCCGAGCATCAGGGCGATGTCGCCGGGCCCGGCCGTGCCCTGGGCCACGCCGACGACGCGGCCTTCCAGGGCGCCGAGATCGGCGGCGAAGGTGTTGGCGTCGCCTTGCAGCTGGGAGGCGTAGGCCGGGTTGATGACGACGCGGCTGGCCGTGCTCCAGGTGTAAGAACCGGAGCCGGCGGTCCAGGTACGGACTGCCGGGACGGTTTGCGGTGGGCCGGAGGTTGCGGCGTGCGCAGTGTGCGGAGCCACAGCGACGGAGAGAGGGACGGCGGCGGCTATGAGGGCAGCCGCCGGGAGGATGCGGAGGGATCGCATGGACCTGCCCGGTTCACTAGGTGGGAGCGGTGCATGGTTTTGAGCGAAAGGTGCGTGGTCTAGACCGCTGGCGCGCGCTAGTGCGCAGTATTGAGCAGGGATCAGCGCTTGGCAAGCGTCTGTATGAACTCCGACAGGAAGTCGGCGACGGGCTCGGGCCGGGTGAACACGGCGAGGTGGTCGGCGTCCAGGCGGGTCGTGGGCCAGCCGAGGGCTTCGGCTCGGTCAGCCTCGTCCTGATAGCTCTCACTGAGCTGGAGGTACGTGCAGCGCGTCGCGGACCCGAGAACGCTGTCCGCTGCCGGCTCCTCGTAGTACGCCATCGCGATCGGGTGAAGCTCGGCGAGGAACGCTTCGCGTTGCTCCGCCCGCGGAATCGCCTCGGCCATGGCTTCCGGCGAAAACCATTGGCCCCAAGGCGGCAGCATTCCGTCGTGGGCGATCGCGGCCAGGGACTCGCGGTACTCCGGCGGGGAGGCCTCGAAGGCGCTCAAGCCGGGATGCGGGAGTCGCGCGTCGATGAACGCGGCGCCGATCACCCGGTCTTCGAGGGCGTCGGCGATCGCCGGCAGGTGGGAGCCGGCTCTGCTGTGACCGGCGAGGACGATCAGGTCGAAGTGCGCGTTCCGGGCGACTTCCTCGACGATCCGGCGCTCGTACGGTCCGGGGCCGGCGGCGATGCCGCGCAGATCCGGCACCATGACGTCGAAGCGGTCGCGCAGCAGCGCCGCGACCGGCTGCCAGGTCCCCGCGCCCACCAGCGGGCTGTGAACGAGAATCAGGAGTGGCGTGTGTGACATAGGGTGATTGTCGCCGAGGCCGACCCGGTCGCCGGGCTCCTGCGCCTGTCAGCGGTTGTCAGCACCTGTCAGAGGCGCCGCGTAGCCTTTAATCCATGCGCCCTCTGTCCGAACTCACCCGCACCGTCGCCCCGATCGAGGTCGTCAGCGACTACCAGCCCGCCGGCGACCAGCCCGCGGCCATCGCCGAGCTGGCCCGGCGGATCGAGGCCGGGGAGAAGGACGTGGTGCTGCTGGGCGCCACCGGGACCGGCAAGTCGGCCACCACCGCGTGGCTGATCGAGAAGCTCCAGCGCCCGACCCTGGTCATGGCGCCGAACAAGACGCTGGCCGCGCAGCTGGCGAACGAGTTCCGGGAGCTGCTGCCGAACAACGCGGTCGAGTACTTCGTCTCCTACTACGACTACTACCAGCCCGAGGCGTACGTCCCGCAGACCGACACCTACATCGAGAAGGACTCCTCGATCAACGAGGAGGTCGAGCGGCTGCGGCACTCCACCACCAACTCGCTGCTGACCCGGCGCGACGTGGTCGTGGTCTCGACCGTGTCCTGCATCTACGGCCTGGGCACGCCGGAGGAGTACCTCAAGAGCTCGGTGCAGCTGCGGGTCGGCGAGGAGCACGACCGGGACAAGATGCTGCGCCGGTTCGTGGACATGCAGTACGCGCGCAACGACCTGGCCTTCACCCGCGGCACGTTCCGGGTGCGCGGCGACACGGTCGAGATCTTTCCGGTCTACGAGGAGCACCCCGTCCGGATCGAGATGTTCGGCGACGAGGTCGAGCGGCTGATGACGCTGCACCCGGTCACCGGCGAGATCCTCACCGTCGACGAGGAGCTGCGGGTCTTCCCGGCCACGCACTACGTCGCGGGATCCGACCGGATGGAGCGCGCGCTCGGCGGGATCGAGATCGAGCTCGCCGAGCGGCTGGCCGAGCTGGAGAAGCAGGGCAAGCTGCTGGAGGCGCAGCGGCTGCGCATGCGCACCACCTACGACCTGGAGATGATGCGCCAGGTCGGGTTCACCTCCGGCATCGAGAACTACTCGCGGCACATCGACGGGCGTGAGGCCGGCTCCCCGCCCTCCACCCTGATCGACTTCTTCCCCGAGGACTTCCTGCTGGTCATCGACGAGTCGCACGTCACCGTCCCGCAGATCGGCGCGATGCACGAGGGCGACGCCTCGCGCAAGCGCACGCTGGTCGAGCACGGCTTCCGGCTCCCCTCGGCGATCGACAACCGGCCGCTGCGCTGGGAGGAGTTCGAGGAGCGGATCGGGCAGACCGTGTACCTGTCGGCCACCCCCGGGCCGTACGAGCTGGCCAAGCAGGACGCCGAGCCGTCGAAGACGCCGGTCGAGCAGATCATCCGGCCCACCGGCCTGGTCGACCCGCAGGTCGTGCTCAAGCCGACGCACGGCCAGATCGACGACCTGGTCGCCGAGGTGCAGGCCCGCGCCGCGCGCGACGAGCGCTCGCTGGTCACCACGCTGACCAAGAAGATGTCCGAGGACCTGACGGACTACCTGCTCGAGCGCGGCGTGCGGACCCGCTACCTGCACTCGGAGGTGGACACGCTGCGGCGCGTGGAGCTGCTGCGCGAGCTGCGCCTGGGCGAGTACGACGTGCTGGTCGGCATCAACCTGCTGCGCGAGGGCCTGGACCTGCCCGAGGTGTCGCTGGTCGCGATCCTCGACGCGGACAAGGAGGGCTTCCTGCGCAGCGGGCGCTCGCTGATCCAGACCATCGGCCGCGCGGCGCGCAACGTGTCCGGCGAGGTGCACATGTACGCCGACACGATCACGCCCTCGATGCGGCTGGCCATCGACGAGACCAACCGGCGCCGCGCGAAGCAGATCGCGTACAACGAGGCCAACGGCGTGGACCCGCAGCCGCTGCGCAAGCGCATCGCGGACATCACCGACCTGCTGGCCCGCGAGGACGCCGACACCGCCGAACTGCTCGGCGGCTCCGGGCGGCAGCAGTCGCGCGGCAAGGCGCCGGTGCCGGGCGTCGCGTCGAAGGGCAGCGTGCGGACGCTGGACCTGGCCGGCAAGCCGGCCGAGGAGCTGATGGGGCTGATCGAGGACCTGTCGCAGCAGATGCACGCGGCCGCCGCCGAGCTGCAGTTCGAGCTCGCGGCGCGGTTCCGGGACGAGATCGGGGAGCTGAAGAAGGAGCTGCGGTCCATGCAGGCGGCCATGTAGCGCGCCGGCCGGAGCCGCTGCCGCGGCTGCGGCTCGTTCGGGCAGCGGGGCGAAGCGGGGCGGCCGGGTCACCGGCCTGCTGAGCCAGTCGGTGTGGAGATGGTGCTGGGGGCGGTTCGCGGCGAATAGAAGCTGCGACCGCCCCTGCTGCGTGCGGCAGGGTGGCGCGTTTCGGTGATATCCGCGCCTGCGCACCGGGCATTACTCTGGAAGAGAGGCGGGAGCACGGCGATGACCAAGTCCGATTTCCGGCGGATCCGCAGCGGCGACGAGCCGGTGCACGCGCGCAGCCCGCTGCGCATGCGCCTGACGATGGCCCTGATCGGCGTGGCCAGCGCCGTCGGCGGCGTGATCTTCTTCGCCACCCAGCACGCCGTGGGCTTCATCGTCTTCTGCGCCGTCATCGGCCTCGCCGCCCTCGTCGACGCGCTCGTCGTCGCCCGCCACATCCGTCAGGGCCCGCATTGGCAGCCCGGCCGCGACATCCCCCCGTACCGTCCCGTCGAGGGGCCCCGGGAGCAGGAGGCCGACGCCCGGCAATCGCCGCTGTCGCAGCACACGCGCGAGCAGGTGTACCTGGCGATGATGGGGACGTGCCTGGTGCTCATCACCCTGGCCTGGACGGTCGTGCGCCTGTTCTCGCCGGGCCTGGCGATCGCGATGAGCGCCGTCGCGGCGGTCATTCCGCCGTTCGCGGTGATGGTGGCCAACGCCCGGGGGCGCAATTGGTGAGCCTGGCCGCGCTCGGGATGGACGGCGTCCCGGCCCTCGATCCGTTGAGCTACCCCGGACGGGTCGTCGATGAGCCCGCGCTGCTCAGCGGCCCGCACCTGCTGGCGGTCGAACCGACAGCAGAGCACATGGGGCGCTGGCTCGTGCACCAGGACGCGACCCTCGACGAAGCACTCGCCGACGTCGGCGAAGCACCGGCCGGCGAGCGGTTTCCGGTCATCGCGATCGGCTCCAACGCCGCACCCGGGCAGCTGCACTACAAGCTGGACCGGCTCGGCCTCGCCCCGGTCGTGCCGATGACGCCGCTGCGCGTGTCAGGACTCGGTGTCGGTGTCTCGGCCCATGTCGGGTTGAGGGGGTACGTGGCCAACTCCCCGTTCGCCGACCCCGACGGAGAGGCCGAGGTCGTCCTGACCCTCCTGGACGCCGACCAGCTCAGCGCCGTCGACGCCACCGAGCTGCCCCGCTATCACAGGGCCCTGTTGCCCGGTACCGACTTCCCGATGATCCTGCCGTCGGGGGAGCGCTTGGACGCGGCGTACCTGTACGTCAACGCCGCCGGCGTGCTGGCCGACGAAGGCGGCCAACCGCGTGCCCCCGACATCCAGACGGTGCTGCTCACCGAGTTGCTGGAACGCTCCTCGCGCCTGCGCGGGCTGTTCGGCTCGCCGCAGGGCTGGGTCGCCAAGGCGAGCGCCGACCCGGAGCTCCGGGACGCTGCCAAGCGCATCTTCCACGAACTGGGCTGGGTCCTCCCGCAGGACGAGTTGCTCCGCACCATCTGCGATCCCGCGTCCCCCGCCCTCGGCTACGCCGAAATCTCGCCTCTGGCGAGCAGCCGCACGGCCCCGTAGGCTGCCAGTACTGTAACGTGTTCTAGTTCCGTGCCCCGGCCGACGATCCCCGTCGGACCTGGGTCTCAAGTTGACACAGCCTTGGCGAGGAGCTTCCATGACCGCGGACCTCAAGCTCGGCCTCCAGCTCGGCTACTGGGCCTCCACGCCGCCGGAGTACGACTGGGTGGGCCTGGCGCGACACGCGGAGGACCTCGGCTACGACTCGGTGTGGACCGCGGAGTCGTGGGGCTCGGACGTGTTCACGCCGCTGGCCTACCTGGCGGCCAGCACCAGCCGTATCCGGCTGGGTACCGGCATCGCGCAGATGGCGGCGCGCACGCCCACCGCCACGGCGATGCACGCCATCACGCTGGACCACCTGTCCGGCGGCCGCGTGATCCTGGGGCTGGGCCTGAGCGGGCCGCAGGTCGTCGAGGGCTGGTACGGCCGGCCCTACCCCAAGCCGCTGGCGCGCACGCGGGAGTACGTCGAGGTGATCCGCAAGGTCCTGCGACGCGAGACGGTCACCAGCGACGGGGAGTTCTACCCGCTGCCCTACCGGGGCCTGGACGCGATGGGCCTGGGCAAGCCGCTGCGCACCAACCTGCGGCCGCTGCGCAAGGACCTCCCGATCGTCCTGGGCGCCGAGGGGCCCAAGAACGTCGCCCTGACCGCCGAGATCGCCGACGGCTGGCTCCCGCTGTACTACGTCCCGGAGCGCCCGGAGGTCTACGCCGACCAGATCGCCGGCGCCAAGGACGGCTTCGAGATCACCGCCATGGTGCACCTGGCCTTCACCGGCGCGGCCCAGGACGACATCGAGCAGGCCCTGTGGCCGATCAAGGGCGCCCTGGCCTTCTACATCGGAGGCATGGGCGCCAAGGGCGCGAACTTCCACAAGAACCTGATGGTCCGCATGGGCTACGAGGCCGAGGCCGACCAGATCCAGGAGCTGTTCCTCGACGGCAAGCGCGACGAGGCGGTGATGGCCGTCCCGAGCGCCTTCGCCGACGAGATCTCGCTGGTCGGGCCGCCGGAGCGGATCAAGGAGCGGCTGGTGGCATGGCGCGAGTCGCCGGTGACGACGCTGCTGGTGACGGCTCGGGAAGAGGAGACGCTGCGGGGGCTGGCGGAGTTGGCGCTGTAAGGGCGGCATCCATGATGACGTGCCTTTGAAAGCGCTGCCAGAGGTGCAGGACTTGCGCGTCCTTGGTGAGGATGATTCCGCGCAGCGTTTCGTTCAATTGACGGCGGGTGTCGTCGGACACTGAGTCCGATTGAACGGCCGTGATGAGCAGACTGAGCGCGAGCCGCCAGTAGAATTCCGCTTCTCGCTCAGGGGTTTGCGGAAGCCGTTTCAGAGATCGGGCGAGCTCGATGATCTCGTCATCAGCGCGACGGTGCACATAAGGCGCGACCAGCGCCGATATCAAGAGGTGCATCGCGGTCACAAGTCGACCATCCCTGGTGTTGTACAGCGTGTTCCCAAGGTTGGGCAACATTTCTGCCAAGGGCGTCATGTTGTGCATCGCGACGTCCATGCGTCGGTCCACGAGGAAGTTCGACCGGTGTAAGAGGTCGAACAGCGAGTGCGAATCCCACCGGTCTCCGTCGTGCCAAGACGCGTCGGTGGTGTGGTACGACCACTTCATATCGTGGGCGAATTCTTTGTAAGTGGGCCGGTGTATGGCCTGGATGACGACGTCTGGATGCTCGTCGACCCATGTGCGGTCGACGATGAGATGGTCGGCCAGACCGTCCCATCCTTCGCCGCCTACACAGCTGCGCCACAGGTTGGTGAGGCGGTGCCACTCGTAGACCGCACGGGTCGGCTTCTCCGGGTAGAGCGTGCGCATGCTGATCTTGCCTTTGACCAAGACCAGGAGCAGGAAGAGGTTCGCGTTCCAACAGCCCGCGCGTGTCACGATTTCGCAGATGCTCGGTTGGTAGTCGGCGTATGTGCGGTCAGTGCGTTCCATGAGGCTGCCGTGGAACAGCTTCGTGACCACCTCGGCCATGGCGTCCCGGATGCCGGGATCCTGCTGGTCGATCAGCTCCTCGGCGAACTCGATGATCGGCAGCCGGGCTGCCAGGCAGTCGAACGACAGCAGTGCGTAGAGCAGCGCGTCGTTGGTCGACGGAGAGACTGAATACATCGATGCGCGGTGTTGCGCGGCGAGCTCGGCGAGCAGCGTCACGACGAGCCGTGCGACGAGATACTCGCTGAAAGTGGCGTGCAGGAACTCGTACGTCTGCAACTCGCCGCCGTCACGAGTGGCCTGCACATCGTGGATGAAGAAGAACCTGCCCACCATCTGCTGGCCGGCGCTCAGCGTCGAGCGGAACGTGTTCTGGTTGCGCTCGGCTTCCCAGATGCCCAGGGCGCGTAGGTCCTGAGTGAGGCTCTCGGCATCGATCCACTGCGCACCGCGGTTGAACATCGCGAACGCGACGACTGACAGCCGCAACAGCTCCTGCTCGACCCGGCGGTCCAGATCCGTGACGTCAGGGTCTTTCGTCAGCTCGCGGCGCGCGAAGTCCTTGAGGAGCTGCTCGTAGACGGTGCCTTGCTTCATGCCGGACTCGGCGGCGCTCAAGGCGTTGGCCGTGGCGTCGTACAGAGCCAGCATCAGCAGCAGGAGAGGTTGTCCGGCAAGCGTCCGGTACTGCAAGACCGTGTCCGTGGACAACGGCTTCACCCCGCGTGCGGCCAGCGAAGCGCCGTTCGTCTGGTTCCAGATGTGGACCCAGTACTTGATCTGCTCGTCGTCGAACGGCTCGAGCCGTATGACCGGGCAGCTGGGCGGAAGCGTCGCGCGGTTCGCGACGGCCGTCCGGCTCGTCACGATCACCGCGACCGACCGGCCCTGGTCGAGCTCACGCTCCTGGAAACGGGCCGCGCGAAGCAGGAAGTCGGTCTGTGCCACGCCGGTGGCCTGCAGCAGCTCGTCGAAGCCGTCCAGCAGCACCACCGGCGTCAGCTCCGGATCGGCGGTCACGAACCGCGTCCACTGCACGTTCTCGCCGGTCTGCTCGCGGATCGCCGACTCGATGTAGTCCTGCAGCTCCGCCTCGGCGTTCACGTGCCGTAGCTCGACCCGGATCGGCAGGAAGCGCTCGGCGGGCAGCCGGGCCGCCAGGATCCGGGTCAGCACGGACTTGCCCGAGCCGGGCTGGCCGAGGACCAGCAGCGGCGTGCTCAGAGCGTCCTCGGACATCAAGTACGTGGCCAGCAGAGTGGGCAGGTCGTGGCGGAGTTTGCACTGTTCCCAGTCCTGATTCGTGACGCGGATACCGAAGGAGAGCCGGAAGTTGTGGTCGACGTACCCCTCGCCGAGTGAGGGCAGCGTTAGACCGGACTCCGGACCGCTGGTGAGGAGAATCGGTTTGGCAAGGGCCGCCTGGTAGGCACGGCTCAAGGATGCCTGCTGCCGTGTCGCCGAGCTGGCCGCCAGCGGCGCCAGCATCGTCTCCAAGCCGGCCAGACCGGCGGCCAGTTGCGCGCGGGTCTCGGCGTGGGCCTGCAGGTTCACCCACACGCCGAATTCGGGGCAATCGGCCGACAGTCGGCGCAGGTTCTCCTGATAGCGCTCGGCGGCGTTGCCCGGCACTTCCGTCTTCAGCAGGGTACTGAGACGAGCCTGTTCGGTCTCGTCGAGGGCGTCCCAGATGGCCAGCCCCGTGAGCTGGTGGAGCAGATCACTGGAGATGTTGTGGAAGATCCCCAGCGATGTGCAGTCCCACAGAAGAGATCCGAAACTGTTCTCCCGGCCCAGTGCTTGGAACAGCTGCCGCCAACCGAGGTCGGATTCCGTTCCCGCGGCGACCGACGCCTGCTGAGCGGCCGACAAGCGCACCGCCCCGGCACGCTGGAACTCGCCCATCGCCTCGCTGAAAGCATCGAAGTACGCAGTTATCCGTATGACCTCGTGCGCCGCATGGATCCGCTCGGTTCGCGTCAGCCGATCGATCCCGCGCAGTTTCTCTCCGAACTTGTCGAGCACCTTGTTCAGCAGCCGCAGCGCCTGCTCGCGTGCTTCGAAGAGATCGAACACCCCCGCCCCGAGCAACATCGTGGCGCTCGCGTCGTCGAGCAGCTTGATGAGCTGGTTCTCGCCGCCGGCAAGGAGTTTCACCGCATCCATATAACGCAAAGGCCGCCGCATCCGACCATCATGTCGGGTGCGGCGGTCTCGCGTCAGTGAATCAGTACCCTCACGGGCTCGGCGGCGGCCCGTCCTGGTCGGCCAGGAACCGCTCGAACTCGGCGGCCAGCTCGTCCGCCGTCGGCATCTTGCCGTCGTTGTCGCTGAGCAGGTTCTTGCGGTCGGTCACGTTG
>Ga0207671_10001952_pt1 | contig 22745 bp, 20 predicted proteins | sample KBSC24metaG_FD_184352 | JGI IMG/M metagenome (GOLD analysis project Ga0207671, IMG submission 184352) | Corn rhizosphere microbial communities from Kellogg Biological Station, Michigan, USA - KBS C2-4 metaG (SPAdes) (version 2) | ecosystem: Host-associated > Plants > Roots > Rhizosphere > Soil... | reverse complement strand
TGCCGGGCGCGTTGCGTTCGGTAGCGTTGCAGCGCCTCGACGGCACTCGGATGCAGCGGCACCAGGCGAGACTTGCCGAACTTGCTCTGCCGGATCGTCAGCACGCCACCCTTGAGGTCCACATCGGCATCCAGCAACCCCAGCGCCTCGGAGATGCGCAGCCCCGTGCAGGCGATCAAGCCGAACAGGGTCTCCATCACTGCGGGGCGCAGCCCGCCGTCGGGCCCGAGCTTCCTGGCCGCGGCCAGCAACTCGATGATCTCGGGTTCGCGGTAGACGTGTGGCGTCATGCGGCCGGGCACCGAGCCGAAGACTGCTTCGTTTGGCACTTCGGTGGCGGGCTCGAACTGCCGCAGCCAACTGGTGAACGGCCGCAGCATCTTCAGCCGCCGGGCCGATGTAGCGCGGTCACCGCGGCCCCCCTTGGGCTGGCTCGCCCAGGCAGCCATCAGATCAACCGTCAGAGGCCCCTGATGACCAGCATTGGTCACGTACCGCGCGAAGCTTGGCAATCCATGACCCATGGATCTGAGCGCGAAGCCGAGCTTGCGCCGCTCGGCCAGGTACTGCTCAACCCGGGCCTGCAGGCTGACCCGCGCGCTCATGCCGGGCTCCCGGGCCACGGCAGCGCGACGCCAGACAGCGCACCGTGGTCAAGCTTGGCGTAGATCATCGACGTGTTCAGCGACCCGGTGGCGCAGCACGTCGGCCACCTCCTTGATCGAGCCACCCTGGTTGACGATCCGGCAGGCCACTGTGTGGCGCAATGCATGGCCGCGGCCGTGCGGGATTCCTGCGCGCTGGAAGGCGTCGCGAACGATCCGCCGGATGGCATCGACGCCGATGGGTTCGTCGTGGGGTGCCAAGCGACGCACGAACATCGCCGGGTCGCTGGTCTTGGGGCGTTCATGGCGGAGATACGCCTCCAGGGCCCGGCCGGTGGTCGTCGGCAAGGGCAGTAGATCCTGGCGCAGCGACTTCGTGCGCTTGAGCGTGACCGTACCCTCCCGCCAGTCGATGTCGGCCAGTTGCAGCCGGCTGATCTCGATGCCACGCAGTCCCAGGTCGAGCGCCAGGCGGACGACGGCGTAGCCACGGCGAGGCGAAGGCAGTGCCGAGGTGAACGAGTTCAGCAGCCGATCCACCTCCTCGGGCTTGAGGGCTCGCGGCAGCGGCGCCATGCCCCATTGCGCGGGGGATGCGATGACGGCAAGCAACGGCTGCACCGCGTCGCCGCAGGTCGCGCGATAGCGCAGGTAGGCCCGCAGGCTGGACGCGATCGTGGTGGCGTTACTGGTGGTGCCCAGAGCATCGAGCTGGTCGGCAATGAACTGCCGTATGTCGTCTGTCTGAAGTTCGCCGACGCCCACAGGCCGACCGGCAAACTTGGACACCAGCAGCCGTTCGACGATGCGCAGCCGACCCGTGCGCGTTCCGTCCGCCAGGCCGCGCGCGTCACGCATATGGGCGTCGTAGCTGCGAAGCTCCTCGGCAACCGGACCCGCTGGCGCGGCGGGTCGCGCAATGACGCCCTCGACGCGCAGGATCTCCAGCAGCGGGACCAGTGCCGCATGCGCCTCGTTCGGCGTGCGCAGCGCGCCGCCCAGGCAGTCGCAGCGCGGCAGGTGGAACCGCAGGAATTGGTCGATGCAGCCTTCGTCGAGCATGCGTGCCGGCAACTGGCACATCGACATCCAGTGCGCGAAGTGCGCCACGGCGTTCAGGCAACGCTCCGAAGTGTGGGCGGCGTAGCGGCCGCGCCGCAGCCGTTCGATGTAGGCCGGAACTTGGGCGGACAGCGGCCCTTCGAGCAGCCAGGCCTGCAAGGTCGGGTGCAAAGCAGGAATGTTGGTCATGACGGTCTCCAGTGGTGGAGCCGTCAGTGCTGCGCCAGCAGCTGATTTATGTCCAGTGCCGCGCGAGGCCGGATCGCGGATCGCAAGCACTGGCGCGGCCTGCTCGCCTACGCTGCCCCAGAACTTCTCATAACTGGGGTCTTCTCATAATGGCCGTCCAGCGCCGGCCGGACGCCGAGCCAGTTTGAACGGTCCAGGTCGAACATCGGACGTTCGTACGCACAAATCGTCCGCTCACTCTGGGTCGAAAGGGTTCCGACGATGCTCCCTTTGCGGCATCCACGACCGCGGTCCCTCCCGAAATGGGGGTCAGCCGAACTCCGAAGGGATCGTTCAGGCCACGGAAGTGGGCGCGCCGGGCGCGGCCAGCGGCGCGAACGTACCGTTTGAGTTTGCCGACGTGGCCTTCGCCCCAGGGCATCGAGAAGGCATCGCCGCAAAGGGTACCGTCGCTGTACCGTTTCGGCCAACAAGGTACGTTCAACTGCCGATCGCGGCGAGATGGGTGCCGGCCAAGCAGCGTCCTATCCCGTTGGCCCGGAGAAGTCAGTCAGCGTCGACGCACGCACCGGCAAACCGCTGCGGTGGCTGCTGAGAGCCATTTCGGCCAGGGCCAGCGACAAGCGCGCATCCTGCACGGTGCACCTTGAGGCTTCTTCTCCCCGTGCGACGCGAACGAAGTGATCGAACTCCGCTCGGTAAGCCTCCGCGTAACGCTCGGGAAAGTGATCGAGCAACCGGGCCTGCAGAAAGCCATCATGTCCCGCGCGCAACGCCATGCTCGCATGCATACTCGGGCAGCTCGCCATGCCTCGCGTTCCGAAAACCTCCAGCCTCTGATCGAATCCGTACTCGCATTGCCGAGACGCGAAGATCGAGCACTGAGGTCCACGCTCGAAGGAGATCGAAATGCTGGCGAGATCGTGATCGCCGATGGCAGCCAGTTCGTCGGCGCTGCGACGGAGCTCGGCAAACACCGTGACCGGGCCGTCGCCGACCAACCAGATTAGCTCGTCCAGGTCGTGGATCAGCATGTCACGCACCATGCCGCCGGAATGGGCAAGGAACATCGCGCCTGGTAACCGCGGGTCGCGCGAAATCTGCGTCACTTGCCTGAGCGTGCCGAGTGTTCCGTTGCGCGCCCATTCGCGGATCTCAGCGCGCGGCGCGTCGAAGCGCCGGTGGAAGCCGATGACGATCGGCACATCCGTGCCGGCCACGCTCCGAAGGCAGCGATCGACGCGGTCGAGCGAAAGATCGACCGGCTTCTCGCAAAGAACGGGCAGACCGGCCTTCGCGCAGGCTTCGATGTAGTCAGCGTGCGTCTCTGAGGGCGATGCGATGACCACTGCATCGATGCGGTGCGACGTGAAGGCTTCATCGAGCGTGGATGCGGTCGATGCAGCGTGGACGGACGCGAGCGCCTGTCGCGCCTCCACCGTTGGGTCGACGATCACACAAAGATGGGCGTGGGCATGCCGGTGGATTGAGCGCGCATGCACGGCAGCCATGCGGCCAGCGCCGACAAGAGCGACATTCAATGCGCCAGGGCGGATGACGACGGCGGATTTGTCGGCTGCTCGCTGTGGCAGACCTGCGTGCTCTGGTGAAGACAACTTGACCTCCGATCAGACTGAATTGACGCCTGGGATTCAGGCGAGCGTACGACCACCGTTCACCGCGAACGTCTGGCCGGTGATGTACCGAGCCTGAGGCGACGCAAGGTAGACGACCAGGGAGGCACAGTCCGCTGGCGTGCCCAGGCGCTGGTAGGCAGTCTGGAGGCGGTATTCCTCCAACAGGCGAGGATCGTCGTTGGCGTGGCGCTCGACCGGAATCCAGCCGGGCGCGACCAGATTCACCTGGATCCCGTCAGGCCCCAACTCACGCGCCCACGACCGGGTGAGGCCGAGCATGGCGCTTTTGGCCGCCACGTAATGGCCGAACGCCGGGTTGCCGATGTCGACGACCTCGCTGCCGATATTGATAATGCTGCCGCATCGGCGCTGTCGCCAGTCGTCGAGCACCGCCTGCAGTAGCAGCAAGGGTGCCTTCACGAAGAAGCGGAGTTGACCGAGGTGGTCGTCCCACGATTGACGTTCGACCGGTATAAAGGGCTGGGGCCCGGTTGCGTTGTTGACGATCAGGTCGATTGGTCCGAGCCTCTGCGTGATCGTTTCGACACCTGTCCGCACCGCCTCTTCGTCGGTCACGTCGAATTGCGCAGTGGCTGCTCGTCCGCCTTCGGCCACGATCGCGTCCACGATGCGCTGTGCGCTCGCCGAGTCATGGTGATAGTTCACCGCGACCGCCCAGCCATCGGCCGCCAAGGCGCTCGCCATCGCGGCGCCGAGGCCGCGCGACGCCCCTGTCACGAGGGCCACGCCGCGAGCCTGGTCATTGTGCGTCGAAGATGTTGCAGTCATGCTTCACTCCTTTTCGTCTGATAGAGCGCCGGTCGCAAAGGCACGGGGATCGGCGTGATTTCCAGCGTCGCCTGCGAGCCGATGGCTGCGTCGCAGGCCATCGCGGCGGCGTAGCCGTCCCAGGCGCTGGGCCCGGATGCGCTTCCCGTCGCTGCCTGGTCGATGAAGGCACGCAGTTCCGCGTCGTAGGCATCGACGAACCTGTCCTTCCAGTCAACGAGCAGGGCGTTCGATCTGCGTGCTTCACTGCGCAGGAGCACTGAAGGCGGGTCCGGCAGCTCCGCGACGCCGAACTCACCGACGATCTCGCATCGAATGTCGTAGCCATACCGTGCATGAGCGAACAGCTCGACGTCGACTCGCACGCCCTTCGCCGTCTTCAGCAGGACGACCTGGGGGTCGCGCAGTGGCGCCGGCGCATTGGCGGTGCGACGCGGAAATACGACCTGGGCCGACACGAACTCGTCGTTCAGCAGCCACCGCAGCACATCGACTTCATGGCTGAGCATCTCCGTCACGAGGATCGCGTCGGAGAAGCCGGGCGGCACGCTGACGTTGCGATGCGTGCAATGAGCGATCAGCGGGGTGCCGATCTGATTGCCGTCCAGCGTTTTCTTCAACGCGATGTATCCGGCGTCGAACGGGCGCATGAATCCCACTTGCACGAGTCGCCGGCCGCGCGCGACCTCCGCGTCGACGACGCGCCGGCAACCTTGCGCCGTCACTGCCAGCGGCTTCTCGCAGAACACCGGTTTGGCGGCTTCGATCGCCGCAAGCACGAATTCCTCGTGCGTCGTGCCCCATGACGCGACGACGATGGCATCGACATCTCGGGACGCAATGAGTTCGTGCGGTGAGACAAACACCTGCGCGTCGATGTCGAGCGATGCGAGGGCGGACCTTGCCACTGCACCGTCGACGTCGTTCACCCCGACCACGCGCGCACCAGCCAGCACGCGGTGGCAACGGCGCATGTGGTCCCGTCCGATCGCGCCCGTTCCGATCACACCAAGTTTGACGACCATCTGGCCTCCGATCGATGAGCTGTCGTTGTCTGTGAGGGCGCCGACTACTTGAGCGCCTCGGGCGGAATCTGCTCCGAGATCAACCCCGACATGGCAGCTTTCATCTTCGGGTAGGTGTAGTCCTCCGGCTTGAACTTGCGGTTCAACACCTGGTCCACGTTGTCCTTCGTGACGAAGGTCTGCTTCATGTAGAAGTCCCGCTGCAGATGCGTCAGTGTCTTCAGGTCGATGTCGCCGGACGCCACGCCGTAGCCGAGTGCCGTCGACATCGCGCCCTGAAGCTCGCCGTCCACATACATCGTGGAGACGATCTCGCCGGACTTGATCAGATTGAAGACGGCCACCGAGCCGTCACTGCCGGTGACCGGCACCTTGCCGGCGAGACCGCGTTCCTTCAGCGCGGCGACTGCGCCGAGCGCCATGCCGTCGTTCTCGGTGAAAACGCCTTTCACCTTGTCGCCGAAACGCGCGAGCATCCCGCGCGTCACGGTCTGGGCCTTGGTCTGTTCCCAATCCGCGTACTGGGCGTCGAGCGCCTTCATCTCCGGGCATTCGGCCTGCGCCTTCTTGAAACCCGCCAGACGCTGCTTCTGCGACGGGTTGCCGGCAACACCCTCCAACACCAGCACGCCCCCCGAACCGCCGATCGCCTTGCAGAGCGCGAGCCCGTTCTTGTAGCCCGACTCGACGCCGTCGAAGGCAATGTGCGCGACCCAGTTCTCGGGAAAGGTGTCCCAGGGATGCATGGAGTCCGGCCGATTCCAGATCGTGATGATCTTCGCGTCCGCTGCCGCCGCACGCTGCACGATCGCCTTTGTGAAGGCGTTCGAGACCGGGTCGAGGACCGCGACGCAGTCCTTGCACCCCGCCGCGAATACCGCGCCGAAGTCCTGAAGGAATTTCTGGCCTTGAAAGTCACTGGTCAGAACCTGGACCTTCGTGTCGACCGAAGCGGCCACCGCCTTGCCGCCGACCACCACGGCCGCGGCGTATTCGCTCGCCTCGGTCGGGATGCCCAGGTAGATGACGGGCGGCTTTGCGGCCACGGCCGCGGCGGCTGCGCATGCCAGTGCGAAGGCCGCGAACGGCGCGGCGAGGTGCCGGACGGCGGCGTGCAGTGGGCTAGCGTCGCCGCCGGCAATTTGTTCGAACGAGCTCATCGATGTCTCCAGTCTGGTATCGGTACAGGTCGACGATGAGCACGGTGCCCCCGTCGTGTCGCGATCGCTTTGTCAGTTCCAAATAAGGAACTGATTCCACTAAGTGATCTGGAGTGAATCTAGCTGTAGTGACGTGGAAAGGAAGCGCCAACACGCAAATCAGAGTTGCGATGGGTGCAAGAGTCGGAACTGAGCCGCGTTGCCGATCGCTGAAGTTGCCGGCTTCACTGGCTCGCCATCGACAGCAGCCGCGTGACCCGCCCCGCTGCGGCCTGCAGCGCTTCGATGGCGCGCCGCGCGACCGCTTCGTCGTACCGGACGGCCGGCAGGGTCACGTTCAACGACCCAAGCGGGTAATCCGAGGCCGACAGTATCGCCACGGCAACGCCAACGATGCCCGGCGTGTACTCCTCGAAGGAATAGGCCACGCCGCTGCGCCGGATTTCCTCCAGCTGCAGTGCGAGCACGGGCGTGCTGGCGATCGTTTTCGGCGTGTGTTGAACGTACCGCACCGACTGCAGATATTCCGCTCGCATGCGCTCCGGCAAATGAGCCAGAACGACCTTGCCACCCGATACCGCATACAAGGGCGCCAGGTCGCCGACGCGCATGTGCGCGACCAGCCGCTGACCGCCGTTGAGCGCCGCGACCACTTCGATCTGGTCGCCCTTCAACTGATTCAGCGCACAGGATTCGGATGTCTGCTGAAGGATTTCCGGCAGCACCTTCTCGGCGCAGCCGACGAGATTCTTCTGCTGGCTCGATTGGCGCGCGAGTTTCAGCAGCGCGTCGCCGACGCGGTAGCACTTCGTCTCCGCATTGAACTGCACGTAGTCGCGCGCCAGCAGGTTGCGCAGCAGCTTGGTCAGGCTGCTCTTCGGGATGCGTAGCATCTCGACGAGCTGGGTGTGCGACATCTCCCTTCCCCAACTGCTCAGCAACTCGATGACGTCCAGCGTGCGGTCGGCCGACTTGACCACGTCTTCGGCGATATCTTGGGTCTTGTTCATGATCTCCGTTCCCATGTGTGAACATGTTGAACGGAAGAAACTTGGGCGTCAAGCGCGCAACGGTGCTTGGCTTGTGTGCAGCCCGTGCAGGTGAGGACGTGCGCGAGGCGGAAGTCGGCGGCGTAGCCCGCGGGAACTGTTCCGCCGGCGACAACACTGTTTTTCGTACCGCTGGTATCCGCGTCGGGCGCAGCGTCGTATCTTGGGATCACTCCAACCCGCCATCCGCCGCATGTCTCCTCCGGACTTCACGTACACCAGCCAGCCCATGCGCGTCGTTTTCGGCGCCGGATCGATCCGCCGGGTGGCGGACGAAGTCGAACTGCTGGGTGCGAAGAAGGCCATCGTGTTGAGCACGCCGGATCAGCGCCAGTCGGCGCAACAGGTCGCCGAGCTTCTCGGAAGCGCGGCGGTCGGCATCTTCGACCGGGCCGTGATGCACGTCCCGATGGAAACAGTTTCGGCCGCCCGCGACTTCGCCGGGCGACTCGAAGCTGAGTGTGCTGTCGCGATCGGTGGTGGCTCGACCATCGGGCTGGCCAAAGCCCTGGCGCTGTCGTCTTCGCTGAAGATCGTCGCCATTCCGACGACGTATGCGGGCTCCGAGATGACGCCGATCTACGGGCTGACGCAAGACCGGGTCAAGAAGACGGGCAGCGATGTGCGAGTTCTGCCTCGCACCGTTCTCTACGACCCGGAACTGACCTTCACGCTCCCTCTCGAGTTGTCCATCGCGAGCGGCATGAATGCGATCGCCCACAGCGTCGAAGGCCTGTACTCGCGCGATTGAAACCCGGTCATGTCGCTGATGGCCGAGGAGAGCATCCGGGCGCTCGCCGCAGGGCTCAGTGAGCTGGTACGTGCGCCGCAATACCCGGGCGCGCGCGGCCAATGTCTGTACGGCGCCTGGCTGGCGGAAAGTGTGCTTGGAAATGTCGGCATGGCACTGCATCACAAGCTCTGCCATACGCTGGGAGGCAGCTTCAACCTGCCTCATGCCCAGACCCACACCGCCATCCTGCCGCACGCGTTTGCCTACAACGCGGCCGCGGTTCCAGCAGCAGTGGCGGCCATCCGCCGCGCACTGGGCATCGATCACGAATGCGCCGGCGCAGCCCTGTTCGATCTTGGCCGATCGCTGGGCGCGACGATGTCGCTGGCGGCATTGGGCCTGCGCCAAACGGATCTCGACCATGCGGCGGCGCTCACGCTGGCCGATCCCTACTGGAACCCGCGACCCATCGAGCGGGTGGCGGTCCGCGCGCTGTTGCAGGACGCTTTCGAGGGCAGGCGCCCGACGGCCTGAATGCCGGAACGCGCGATCGTTCAGAGCGTGAGAGTTTTTCGCGGCGGCTGCGCCGGCCAGCGCGCGGCCGCTGATCCCCTCCGGCGATCGGCCGCGGTATTCCGCGGGCGAGGGGCCTCATCCACTTCAGCGCACCCAGCGCTGCTCGAAGCCCTGCGCCTGGAAGTGATCCACGAGGTAGTCGATGAAGAGGCGCGTCTTGATGGAAAGATTGCGCCTGTCCTGGAAAGCGATGTTGATCGTCAGCCTCGGCAGTTCCCAGTCGGGCAGGACGGGCACCAGGCGCCCGTCGTCCAGGGCGTTCTGTATCACGTAACGCGGCTGCACCAGGATGCCGCCGGCGGCGAGCGCCACGGCGGTCAGGATCTGCCCGTCGTTGGATTCCACGGCAGGTTCGATGCGCATCGAACGCGTCTCGTCGGCGCGCGTGAAGCTCAGGTTCATTGGCGTGTTGGCGTAGCTGTAGACGAGCAGCCGGTGGTTCGCGAGCGACTCGACGGACTGCGGCACGCCCGCGCGTGCGAGATAGGCCGGCGCCGCGGCCAGTACCCGGCGGGATTCGGCGAGCCGGCGGATGGTGATGTTCGAGTCCGGCTCGAACTCGCGCGTGCGGATCGCCATGTCGACGTCGCTGTTGAGGATGTCGAAATAGCGGTTCTCACCCAACAGCTTGACCTTGATGCGCGGGTAGCGCGAAATGAAGCCCGGAATCAACGGCGCGATGTGCAGCTTCGAGAACGAGATCGAAGCCGCGATCGTCAGCGAGCCGACGGGCTCCGTCTGCGCGGCGTTGACGGAGGCCTCGGCGTCCTGCAGTTCCGCCAGAACTGCCTTGCAGCGCCCATAGAAGTCGTTGCCCGGCGAGGTGAGTGCGAGTCGACGCGTTGTGCGGTCAATAAGGCGAACGTGGAGGCGACTCTCGAGGGCGGACAAGTGGCGGCTGGCAGCGGCCACCGAGATCTCGAGCGCCTCGGCAGCCTTGCTGAGCGTGCCGAGCTCAGCCGTCTGGACGAACAGCTTGAGTTCGGTCAGGCGATCCATGAGCGACCCCGGCGGATCTTTACCTGGCACGCAACATAGTTTTCCATCGCCGCTCTTTCCTTCCGGGTCGCTGAGGCTTAACGTAGAGGCATAGAACACAAACAGGAACAAGTTCCAGTGAAGGAACAAATAATGATCCCAGACTGCGAGCGCCAAGACGAACCGGGCTTACCCGGAGCGAAAGAGACGATCTCGGGCAGCGATTCGACGGGCCAACGGCGATGGCAGCGTTGAAACACATCGTGATGTGGAACGTCGTCGGCGACGACGCGAACGAGCGGGCCGCCTCGATCGAGGCCATCTGGCGCGTATTCGAAGGCCTGATCGGCCGCATCGCGGGCCTCATCGCGCTCGAGATCGGCGCCGACGTGAGCCGGGCTGCCATGCCTGCGACGTCGTTCTCTACAGCGTTTTCGAGAGCGCGCAGGGCCTTGCTGATTACGCGACGCATCCTGCTCATCTGGCCCCCAAGGCGCAGCTGGCGAACATTCGAACGGCGAGGCACCAGGTCGACTATGTCGTCTGACTCGGTACCGGTAACAGCTACAAGGACGGAGAGACAACGTGCTGCAAGGTAAATCCATCGTCGTGACGGGGGTGTCTTCGGGCATCGGCGCGGCGACTGCCCGCGAGTTGATGCAGAACCGTGCCATCGTCCATGGCGTCGATCGCGTGCGGCCCGTCGACCATGAGTTGACCGGCTTTCATTTGGCCGACCTCTCCGACCCAGCGTCGATCGACGAACTCGTCGCGGCCCTGCCCGACGGCCTGGCCGGGCTCTGCAATGTCGCCGGTCTTCCACCGACCGCCCCGCCCGAGTTGGTCCTCAAGGTGAACGTGCTCGGCTTGAAGCGGCTCACTTTGGGTCTGGTTCCGAAGCTCGCTGATGGGGCCTCGATCGTCAACGTGGCGTCATTGGCTGGCTTCGACTGGGCCGATTCGATCCCGGAGATCCGGGCATTCCACGACGTCGACTTCGAGACGGTGGCCTCCTTCTGCCGGCAGTACGGCATCGAAGGCGCGCGCAGCTATTTCTTCTCGAAGCAATACATGATCGCCTGGACGTTCCTCCAACGCTGGACATGGCGCAGTCGCGGCATCCGTATGAACTGCGTCAGCCCCGGGCCGGTCGAGACGCCGATCCTGAAGGATTTCGTCGCGACGCTCGGAGCGCGCGTCGAGGAGGACATGCGCGTCATGGACCGCTCGGCGAGGCCCGAGGACATCGCGCCGGTCATCGCGTTCCTGCAGACCGATGGCTCGCGCTGGCTTCGCGGCGCCAACCTCACGGCGGACGGCGGCATGTCGTCGCATATCGCGCTTGCCAAGAGCGGTCTCGCGTAGTCGCTGGTCGAACCCCGTGGGCGGAGCGGCGTTGCGAGCCGGCCCCAAGAATTTCAAGGAGACAACATGACTGCTCTTCACCTGACTCTCGGCCCAGGCGCCGCACTCGCCCGCATCCACGGCCCGCTCGTGATGCCGTTCTCCAATGTCCTCCACCTGTCGTTTCCGGACAAGATCCGTGCAGCGCAGCTGGCCGGTTTCGGTGGCCTCTCCATGCACCCGCACGAGGTGCTTCGCATCGTCGCGGAGGGGACGAGCATCGCCGAGATGCTGGCCCGGGCCCGAGACGCGGGCATCGGCATTTGCCGGCTCGATCCATTGACGAACTGGAATCCGCACTGGTTGCCCGACAACATGGAGGCCGGCTACATCGCCGGCCACGACATCTCCGCCGAACGCTTCTTCGCGATGTGCGAGCAGTTCGGTGTTCGCTTCTGCAGCTTGAACGCCTCGTTTCCGGCGGGCCGCCTGTCGTTCAACCAGATCGTCGACTACTACGCGTCGACCTGCCAGCTCGGCGCACGCCACGGCGTCACCTGCGACATCGAGAACCTACCGATGTGGGGCGTCGCCACCCTGCAGCAGGCCTGGGACATCGTTCGCACCGCGCAGCAGCCCAACGGCGGCATCGTCTTCGACACGCTGCACTACATCCGCAGCCATTCCACGATCGACGTGCTGACGTCCATCCCGGGGGAACAGATTCACTGCGTTCAGTTGAACGACGGGCCGCTGACGTTGGCACCCGGGATCCGGCTGCAGGACAACTGCTTCGATCGTCTGTGGCCGGGCGAGGGCGAGTTTCCGTTGACCGAGCTGCTGGGAACCCTGGCCCGCACCGGCGGCCTTAACCAGGTGAACCCCGAAGTCTTTTCCCCCGCTAACAAGGCGCTCGGCGCGGAGGAGATTGCACGGCGTTCGTCGGACAGCATCCACCGCGTGCTCGCCCGAGCCGGCATCTCGGCGTGATGGCGCAGGACTCGAAGGCCCGCGCCATGAATGATTCGAACGATCGGGCCGACGGCACCGGGATCGACGTGGCCGAGAGCGGCTTCTTCACAGAGGCGTCTTCCGTCGATGCCGTCACGGCACGCAATCGCCGGGCCAAAAGCCCGCGCGTGCGCTTCGCGGTGGAAGTCCTCACGCGAAAGTTTCACGAAGCCGTCAAGGAGATCGAGCCGACTCCGGCAGAGTGGTTCGAGGCCATCCGGTTTCTCACGAAGACGGGTCATCTCAGCAACGAGTGGCGCCAGGAATTCATCCTGCTGTCGGACGTTCTCGGCATCTCGATGCTGGTCGATGCCATCAACAACCGCAAGCCCTCCGGCGCTTCGGAGAGCACCGTGCTCGGGCCGTTCCATGTGAAGGATGCGCCGGAGCTGCCGATGGGCTCGGACATCTGCCTCGATGGCAAGGGCGAGCCCCTGCTCGTCCAGGGGCGTGTCCTCGATACGAACGGCCAGCCGATTGCCGGCGCGACGATGGATGTCTGGCAGGCGAACGAGGACGGGTTCTATGACGTCCAGCAGCGTGGCGTGCAGCCCGAGTTCAACTTGCGCGGCATCTTCCGGACCGGCGCCGACGGCAGGTACTGGTTTCGAACGGTCAAGCCGAAGTTCTATCCGATCCCTGACGACGGCACCGTCGGGCAACTGCTCGACCTGCTCGGGCGGCACCCGTATCGGCCGGCACACCTGCACTACATCGTCAGTGCCGAGGGCCATGCGCCGCTGACAACCCACATCTTCGATCCGCACGACCCGTACATCCGCTCGGATGCGGTCTTCGGCGTCAAGGAGTCCCTCCTTGTCGACTTCAAGCGAATCGACGACCCCGCGCAAATGCTGGCCTACGGCATGGCAGGCGCCTTCTGGCGCGTGGACTACGACGTGGTCATGGCTCCGGCGAATGCCGCCGGGAGCGCCCGCCCACCCCAACAAGAGAAGCACACATGACATTCGATGCAAACACCCTCGACCGGATCCAGATTCGCGAACTCATCGAGAACTGGGCCGTCTACCGGGACGCTGGCGACTGGTCGCGCTTTCGCAAGGTCTGGCACGACGATGGCCGGATGATGGCGACCTGGACCCAAGGCACGGCCGATGAGTTCATCGAGATGAGCAAGCAGGGCTGGAGCAAGGGCGTCAGCATCCTGCATTTCCTCGGGGGCTCGTCGGTCGAGGTGGAAGGGCAACGCGCCATCGCGCAGACGAAGATGACGATCTCGCAGCGCGGTACCTTGGAGGGCGTGCTGTGCGACGTGGTGTGCACGGGTCGCTTCTACGACTTTCTCGAGAAGCGCGATGGCTGTTGGGGACTGGTGCTGCGCCAGCCCATCTACGAAAAGGATCGCGTCGATGCCGTCGACCCGTCGGCGTCGCTGTCGCTTGACCCGGTGCTGCTCGCGTCCTTCCCCGTCGGGTACCGCCATCTGGCCTACCTGCAGTCGCAGATCGGCTACACGGTCAAGGCCCGGATGCCTGGGCTCAAGGGCCCGGAAGTGGAAGCCTTGTATGACGCCGGCCGACGCTATCTCACCCTCGACTCGGCCGCAGCTGTCCCTGCATTCTAAAAGAGGCATGAACATGTTCGAAACGAATCTGATCATCGGCGGCAGCGAGATGCCCGCCGCCGGCGGCTCGACCTTTCAGGTCGTCAATCCGATCACCGGCAAACCGGTCAGCGTCGCAGCGGCGGCGACTGTTGCCGACGCGCAGGCCGCCGTGCAGGCCGCCGCCGCTGCCTTCCCGGCCTGGTCCGAGACGCCTCCCGGCGCCCGTCGCGCGCTGATGCTGAAAGCCGCAGAGCGGCTGACGGCGGCGACCGAGGAGATCGTCACGATGATGGTCGCAGAGACGGGCGCGGCGCGCAGCTGGGCCGCCTTCAACATCAAGCTCGCCTGCGACCTGCTGCGCGAAGGCGGCGCCATGACGACGCAGCTGACCGGCGACGTGATCCCGACCGAGAAAGCGGGCTGCCTGTCGATCGCGACGCGCGAGCCCTGGGGGGTGTGCCTTGGCATGGCGCCATGGAACGCGCCCATCGTGCTCTTCGTGCGGGCGTTCGCGATGCCTGTCGCTTGCGGAAACACGGTTGTGCTGAAGTCGTCCGAGCTCTGCCCTGCCACTCATTTCCTGATCACGAAGGCGGTCACCGAAGGCGTCTTCCCAGCGGGCGTCGTCAACCTCGTCAGCCATTCGGCCGAGGATGCGCCGGAGGTCGTGCGGAGCCTGATCGCCGCTCCGGCCGTCCGCCACATCAACTTTACCGGTTCGAGCCATGTCGGCAGCATCATCGCGCGGCAAGCGGGCGAGTACCTGAAGCCTGTGCTCCTCGAGCTCGGCGGCAAGTCGCCGCTGATCGTGCTTGACGACGCAGACCTCGACGCCGCCGTCGATGCGGCCGCGTTCGGCGCGTTCATGCACCAGGGCCAGATCTGCATGGCCACCGGGCGGGTGATCGTGCTCGAGAGCATCGCCGACAAATTCGTTGCGAGATTCGCCGCGAAGGCTGCCGCGTTGAAGGCCGGCGATCCCGGCGCCGGGACGCCGCTGGGATCGATGATCAACGAACGCGCTGCGCAGCGGGTCGAACGTCTGATCGACGACGCCGTGACGAAGGGGGCGCGACGGTGCACTGGCGGCGAGCGACGCGGCTCGTTCATGGACGCCACGGTGCTCGATCACGTCACCCCGGCGATGGACATCTATCTCGCAGAAGCGTTCGGCCCGGTGGCGCCGGTGATCCGTGTCCCCGATGACCGCGAGGCGGTGCGGGTCGCCAACGACACGGAGTACGGTCTGTCAGCCGCCGTCTTCGGCAAGGATCTGTCGCGGGCGCTCACGGTGAGCCGGCAGGTCGAGAGCGGCATCTGCCACATCAACGGACCGACGGTCCAGGACGAAGCGCAGATCCCGTTCGGCGGCGTCAAGTCGAGTGGATACGGCCGCTTCGGTGGGCGCGGTGGCGTCGAGTCGTTCACGTACTCGCGCTGGATCACCATCGAGACGAAGGAGCCGCACTACCCGTTCTGAGCGGCGGCCGACGCGTCTGCCGACTTCGTTGCCGCTCTGCGGCAGTTTTTCCGCCTTCGAACACCGGGCGCTTCACATGAACTTGAAACGACCACAGCTTCGCGAATGGGGACCCGTGCTGGTGCTCGTCGCATTGGTCATCTTCTTCTCCTTGGTCGGAGATGGCTTCACCAGCCTGGCCAATCTACAGTCGATCATCGAGACGAGCGCGATACCTTCGATCGCGGTGATCGGCTTGACCTTCATCATCCTGCAGGGCTCCATCGACCTGTCGATCGAGGGCATCGCCTCGTTGACCTGTCTGCTGATCGGCTTGTTCGTCGCCAACTCCGTGACCCAACATGACAGCATGGTCGGCGCCGTGGCACTGGCGCTCGGATCGGGGCTGGCTTTCGGTGTGCTGAACGGATGGATCTACACGCGGCTGCGCATTCCGTCGTTGATCGTGACGCTCGGAACCTGGTTCGTCGCCGGCGGCATCGCGACGTTCCTCTTCCCATCGCGCCAACCTGTCATTGCCGACCATGAACTGCTCGCCCTCGCGCTGGACAAGCATCTCGGCCTCAGCGGGATCGTCTACATCGCCGTCGCCGCGCTCATTGCGGGCTACGTCCTGCAGACCCGGACGACGCTGGGGCGCGTCAGCACAGGCATCGGCGGCGACGAGGCGATCTGCCGGCTCGCGGGGCTGAACGTGGATCGCATCAAGCTGGTTGCCTTCGGCCTGTCGGGATTGCTGGCGGCCGTGTGCGGGTTGTTGCTCGCGGCCCAACTCGGCGTCGGCAATCCCCGGGGCGGCGTGGGCTTGCTGTTTCCGACCATCAGCGCTGCCGTCATCGGCGGCACGCTGCTCAGCGGCGGGCGAGGCGGCATCCTGCAGTCGCTCACTGGCGTCTTGATCCTTTCCGTTCTCCGCAACGGGCTGCTGCAATCCGGACTCGATCCGCTGCTGATCCAGTTCGTGGAAGGCGCCACCATCATCGTCGCAGTGGTCGCCGGATCCTGGCAGCTGCGCGCCAGACTGAGGTTCGCGAAATGACTGCAGCCGTGTATGAAGTGCAAGGCCTGACGAAGCGGTTCGGCCCCGTGACCGCGCTGGACAACGTCAGCATCGTGTTGGGCAAGAGCGAGGTCGTCGGGCTGATCGGCCAGAACGGCTCCGGCAAGTCATCCTTGATGAAGACGATGGCCGGCGTTCAGATGCCAGACGACGGACAGCTCGTTCTCAGGGGACGCCCCTTGCGCTTGCGGTCGACTTCCGACGCTGCGCGGATGGGCATCGGGCTCGTTCACCAGGAGCAGTCACTCATTCCCAATTTGACGGTCGCGGAGAACATCTTTCTCGACAAGCCCTGCGACTACTTCCGTCACGGCGTCTATCGCTGGAAGCCGTTGATGCAGGCGGCAAAGATGCAACTCGCCAAGATCGAGCTAGATATCCGGCCGGACACGCTCGTGGAGAAGCTGACGTTCGCGCAGCGCCAGATGGTCGAGCTGGCGAAAGTGCTGTCGCTCGAGGAGACGGTCGAAGACGATCTCGTCGTGATGTTCGATGAGCCGACGTCCATGCTGAGCACACCGGAGATCGACGATCTGTTCATGCAGATCCGGCGCATCCGGCACCGCGCCTCGGTCGTTTTCATCTCGCACCGGATGGAGGAGGTACTGGAGCTTTCCGACCGCGTCTATGTTCTGAGCGACGGCAAGCAGATGGCGGAAAGGCGCAAGGCCCAGATCGACTGCGACGAACTCTATGAGCTGATGGTCGGGCGCCAGCGCTCGACAGAGCCTCGTCGTCGCTTCTCGCGGCAGGGGATCGCCTCTCGCCCGACGCTCGAACTGGCCGGACTGCAGGTGGGTGCCAGCGTCGGCCCCGTTGATCTCGAGGTCGGGCAGGGCGAGATCGTCGGCTTGATCGGCGTGCAGGGCTCGGGTTCAGAGGCATTGTGTCGCGCTCTATTCGGGCTCGAGGACATTCGAGACGGAGAAGTTCGTGTTGCCGGCGAGAAGTTCGCGAAGCCCTCTCCCGAATCCGCCATTGCGCGCGGCATCGGCTACCTGCCGGCCGAGCGAAAGAAGGAAGGCATGGTGGCCGGCGCCAGCATTGTCGACAACATGACCCTGACCTTCGGCTTCGAGTACGCCGTGGCGGGTCTGGTCGCGAATCGGGCGCGGGAGCACCGGGAGGCAAGCCGATGGGCGAAGCGACTCAAGGTGAAGGCCGCTTCGCTGGAAGAAAAGATCGAGCGCCTGAGCGGCGGAAACCAGCAAAAGGCTGTCCTGGGTAAATGGCTGCTCGGATCCCGCCTTCGACTGCTGGTACTCGACCACCCGACGCGCGGCTTGGATCCCGGAGCCCGTGGGGATCTATTCCAGACGATGCGTGAGCTGGCCGCGGAGGGACTGTCGATCCTGTTCGTGGCGGATACCTTGGACGAAGTCATCCAGCTCAGCGACAAGATTGTCGTCATGAGAGACGGCAAGGTCAGCGCCGTTTTCGGCGACGTCGACAACCATCCTCCCGCGGAAGAAGACATCGTGAAAGCCATGGTATGAAGACATCGCAAATGCTCATCGATCCTGAAGCTTCTCGGTCCGCCCATGTCGAGATGCCAGTTCCTGTCGCTCGTGTTGCGGCCGACCGCAGAAGCATGATTCGGTCATTCGGCCCGTTGGTGGTGCTGGCCTTGCTCGTGACGATGGTCGGGGCGGTCTCGCCCGCGGTGCTCGCGCCCCAGTCCCTCGCCGCGTTCATCACGGATGCGTCGCCCTTGCTCCTCCTCGTGCTCGCCAGCGTGCTGCCGATTCTGCTGGGGGGCATCGACCTCTCGGTCGCCGCGATGGCGACCGCAGCCACGATGGGCGTTGCGCTGCTTGCGCCGCACCTGGGTTCATGGGCGCTCCCGGCGACGTTGCTGATCGCGGCTGCCATCGGATGTCTGCAAGGTTGGGTCATTGCAGTCTTCCAGGTGCCGTCCTTTGCGATCAGCCTCGGCACGCTGGGCATGCTGTCCGGGTTCTCGATGTACTTGACGAGTGCCACGCCGGTACCGATCGATGCTGACCTGCCGTTGCTGCCTCTGCTTGGCGAGACGGTCCGCGGAATACCCAACGCCGTATTCGTGGTGCTCGCAGTTTGGATCCTGCTCATCGCCGCGATGCGCTATCTCAAGCTGGGGCGCCAGGTGCATTCCATCGGCCTGCAGGAACGCGCAGCCGTCCTCTCCGGCGTGAGCGCCGTTCGAGTTCGGGTCGTCGTCTACGGGCTTTCCGCCGCCTGCGCCGCGATGGCCGGGATCCTTTACGTGTCGCAAACCATGTTCTCGTCCCCGACGTTTGCCGACCAGATGCTGTTGCCGGCGATCGTCGGGGTCGTGCTGGGAGGCACGGCGATCTCGGGCGGCGTGGGCGGATTCGTCATGAGCATGGTGGGCGGCTTGACCGCCGCTTTCCTGCGAATCGCTTCAGTCGTTCTGGGCCTGCCTCCGACGTCGCAGGACATCGTCTACGGCTTGGTGGTGCTTGTGGCAGTGGGGTTCACGCTCGATCGCGCGAAGCTGGGACTGGTGAAGTAGGTTTTTTGCGAGAGCTGGACAGTCACGATCGAAAACGGTGCCCGGGAAGTCCCGCGATTGCTGCTTGCTCAGTCCACCCAAGGCTCGCGTGATGGCGTCGGCGAGCGGTCGGTGGGCTACGACGAAGCGGCCGATGTCGACGGCTTCAGAAGGCAGGCCGATCTGCTCGAAGTGGTCCTGCAGGCTGTGGGTCGTCGCTAGGGCTAACGTGGACTGCGGGTTCGAAGGTCGGTCGAGTGAAGGCAAGGATGAGGCCGGCCCAGCGCAACGTCTGCCTATGTCCCATTGCGGACCGCAGGAAACGAACATCGAAGGTTCCTCCTGGGTCGAAAGGGTTCCGACACCGTTCCCTTTATGGCGTCCACGACCGATGCCTCTCCCGAAACGTGGGTGCAGGCGATTTCCAAAGGGATCGTTCAACCCGCGAAAGTGGGTGCGCCGCGCGTCGTCAGCGTCATAACGTACCGTCTGAGTTTGCCGACGTGGCCTTCGCCCCAAGGGCACCAAAAAAGCATCGCAGCAAGGGGTTCTGTCGCTGTACCGTTTCGGCCAGGAAGGAGCGGCCGAGCGATCTCTGCTGGGCAACAACTGCGGCTGTGTCAAGGTCAGTGAGCGGGAGCCGACCTTGACCTGCTCGTAGAGCTGTAGAGCTTCGGTGGAACCTCACACAGCCGTATTCGGCTCGCGCGATATCGACGATCACTGCGCAGTCATCCCGCCGTCGATGACGTGCTCGGCTCCCGTGATGTAGCTCGACTCGTCGGAGGCCAGAAAGATCACGAGGTTGGAGACTTCCACTGGATCGGCCAAGCGACGCAGCGGAATCTGGGCAAGGGCGTCGCCACCGCTTTCGTCGGTCGCGGCCGCCATCATTGGCGTCTTGATGTAGCCGGGGTGAATCGAATTCACGCGGATGTTCTTCTCGCCGTATTCCACGGCCACTTGCTTGCTCATGCCGCGCACCGCGAACTTGCTGGCGACGTAGCCCAGGTTGGGCACGCCGTAGTTCGCCACCAGCCCGGCGATCGACGAGATGTTCACGATCGAGCCACCGCGGGCAGCGATCATGCTCGGCAGCACCGCCTGCATGCCGAGAAGGACACTGGTCTGATTGACGGCGCAAACGCCCAGGAACTGGCTTTCGGTCAATTCGGTCGTCGAGCACACCGGCCCCAGGATTCCGGCGTTGTTGACGAGGACGTTGACCGGGCCGAAGCGTTCTTCGGCGCGCCGCACGACTTCGGCCCACTCGGAGGCCTGAGTCACGTCATGTTTGATGAACATCGCATGGTCACCGAGTTCGGCGGCCAGCGATTGGCCCGCCTGGTCGTTCACGTCGGTCAGTACGACTCTGGCACCTTGCTCGACGAAGGCGCGGGCATGTGACGCGCCCATGCCCTGCGAGGCCCCCGTGATGATGGCGATCTTGCCGGTCAATCTATTCATGGTTGTCTCCAAGACGGTCGAAGCGAAGCAGTCAGGCCGCCGTTGCCACAGCCTTCATGGGCTCCTTGATCGAAGACTGTCCCGGCAGACTGATTCGCGGTGCAACCTCGCTGGCCACGAGTTGCAGGGAATGGAACCATGGCGCCGGGTCATCGTAGTAGTCGTGCGACTCGATCTGCAGCGTGCCCCAGCCTCCGCAGGCGTGGAAAAGCGTGTTGAGCTTGTCCACCACCGTGTCGGGCGAGCCGACGACGAATACGTGATCGACCAGGAACTCGAGATCGGCCTTGGCCGGATCGATGCCGGCATCTTTCGCGAACCCGTCCATCATGCCGAAGCGGCGCCAGATCGGAATCAGGTAGCGGTTGAAGCAGAAGCCGATCGGTCCTTCCATGACGAGCTTCTTCGCCTCGGCGTCGGTATCCGCGACGAAGACGGTCTGCGAGACCGCGTGGCGCTGGCGATCCGGCGTGAAGCCGGCCTTGATATTGGCCTCGGCGTAGATGTCCCAATGCCGCTTCAGCGCCTCGAGCCCGGAGAAGATCGACACCGGCTTGAAATTGCGCTCGCCCGCAAGCCGCATCGAAGGTGAGTTGGCACTGAAGCCCGTCACCGCGATCTCCGGGGCGACGCCGCCCCAGGGAGCATAGTTGGCAAGGCGGTGCTGTTCGTCTTCCTCCGTGTGCGCTTCTTCTTCCACCGGGAAGCCGGCGTCCCAGAACTTGCCCTCGTAGAAGAAGGGCTCGCGCTTCCAGATCTTCTCCATGATCGTCAGCGACTCGCGCACCATCTCATTGAGGAACTCAGTCTTGGCGTCGCGCAGCCCGTGCATATAGGAGGCGAGGGGATACGCACCTGCGCCGATGCCGAGAAAATAGCGGCCTTCGAGGATCTGCGAGAGCCAGCCGATTGTCATCGCAAGCTTGGCCGGGTGCTGGTGCGGCAGCAGATGCGCCATGGGGGCGAACTTGATTCGGCTTGTCTGCAGCGCGGCTGCGGCCATGATCAGCTCCGGATTTGGAATGTTCTCCCAGATCTGCGAGGCGTGTTCCGAGATCATCATCGATGTGAAGCCGGCCTTGTCGCAGGCGATCGAGCTTTGCACGCCCCACTCGAAGGTCTGCCGTGCGGTGCGGCCGGGCCGCATGTACGGATGAAAAATGAGCCCTGTCTCCATTGCCATGATGCCTGTCTCCTGCGTTGATTAAGCCACGTGGCTTAAACATCAATGTAGGTCATCTACAATGCTTCGTCAAGTCAACGAATTCGTTGACGATGCCGAAAGGGGTGCTATGAGTCTTCCAAGAGCGGTGGCGCCGAAAGTCGACGCCAAGACGCGGCTGACGCTTGCGGCCGAGGCCTTGTTTGCAAAGGGCGGCATCGAAGGGGTGTCGCTGCGTGAGATCGCTGCGGCGGCGGAGCAGGGGAATCATCACGCGGTGCAGTACCACTTCGGATCGCGCGCGGGGCTGGTGAAGGCGATCTTCGTGCATCGGATGGGCCAGATGGAGCCGCGTCGTGCGCAGATGCTGGAAGATGCCGAGTTGGCGGGCATGCTCGGCGACGCGCGCACGCTGATGGAAATCATCTTTCTTCCCCAGATCGACCTTCCTGGCCAGCGGGGCAACCACAGCTACGCGAACTTCCTGTGTCAGTATCTGCTGCGCAACGACGGCGCCAAGTTCGGTGACTTCGGTGTCGAGCTTCCCCCGCACATCGGTCGTGCGCTCGACCTGCTTCGGCAGCGGCTCGATTTCTTGCCCGAATGCATCGCACAGCGCCGGCTGGTCACCGCCAGTTTCATGTTCCTCAACATGCTCTCGGCTTACGCGAACGATCGGGCCCGCGACGCCGGTGACGAAAGCTTCGAGGATGCCGTCGACGACACGCTCGATCAGATCGTCCTCGCCACCTGTATGCCGCTCAAGGCTTGAAGAACACGTCCCAGGCGTGCATCGTGTCCATGTATTCGGTGACGCGAAGCACCTTGTCGCCCGCGATCTCGAACAGGAAGTGATAGCGGTTGTTGTAGATGCGACCATTGGTCAAGGTCGCGAAGGACTCGGCTTCGGTCGCGACCTTGGACCCCTCGGAAATCATGCTGGTCGGCGTGATGCGCAGCGCGCCTTCGCGATAAAGCGCAACCGCACCGCGCAGCAGTTCGCCAAGCTCCTGCTTGCCGTAGGTGCCTGACATGCCCTGGATGCGTCCGCAGACTTGCCATGTCGCACCCTCGGCCAGGCCAGCGAGGATCGCGTCGACCTGGCCGGTAGAGAACGTGGCGAGGAAATTGGAGACGATGGTCTTCGGATCGTTCATCGACAGTTGCTCCGATAGTTCGCGCGAGCGCGGCCGGGCTTGCCGGCCGCTCCTCGACATTCAAACAAAAACACCGGAAGTGTCCTTGGCGGAGAAGCGTGGCGCGACCTTGGCGATGAACTTCTCCAGTTCTTCGTGGTTGGCCTGGGGGTCGAGGTGGCCCTGGCCGAACATCAGGAAGAGCTCGTTGAAGCCGAGGC
>Ga0207671_10001942_pt1 | contig 22821 bp, 20 predicted proteins | sample KBSC24metaG_FD_184352 | JGI IMG/M metagenome (GOLD analysis project Ga0207671, IMG submission 184352) | Corn rhizosphere microbial communities from Kellogg Biological Station, Michigan, USA - KBS C2-4 metaG (SPAdes) (version 2) | ecosystem: Host-associated > Plants > Roots > Rhizosphere > Soil... | reverse complement strand
GGAGTACCTTCTCGAACGAAAATTATTCCGGCGAAAGAGCACCGGCGAAATCGTCAATCCTGCCTGGTTGCAATTCTCATTTCCCATCCGCTGGCAATACGATGTGCTACGTGCACTCGAATACTTCCGCCTGGTCGGGGATGTGCGGGACCCGCGTATGCGCGAAGCGATCGGCTTGCTTCGATCCAAACAGCAGCCCGATGGGATCTGGCTACTGGAGAACACACATCCAGGCAAGGTTCACTTTGCACTGGAGGACGGCGACGGTAGGCCAAGTCGATGGAATACGTTGCGGGCACTGCGTGTCCTTCGCTGGGTTGAGCAGCCTGTTCCTTGAGCCATAAGCAATTGATCCACAGAATATAAAAATACCAAAGATTTGACTATTTTTGTCTTATGAGTAATGTCCTACATAGGGATACCATACTTAACATGCTTTCAGCCAATAAGCAACAGTTAGCTCTATACGGAGTTAACCGAATTGGGCTGTTCGGCTCCTATGTAAGGAACGAGATGACACCTAATAGCGATATTGACCTGTTAGTGGACATTCAAAAGGACAAAAAGACGTTTAATAATTTTCTGTCACTTAACCATTTTCTTGAAGACCTGTTTGGCAAGAAAGTAGAGTTGGTGACTACTCAATCCTTAAGCCCCTATATCGGCCCACACATTTTGAAAACTGTGGAATATGTCTCTGTCGCAAGTTGATTTTCTCCACCATATATTGGATGAATGTATTTATCTTATCAAAGAATCTCAACAGTGTACCTACGAAGAGTTTCTGGCTAATGATCGATTAACTAGGGCTGTTTGTCGAAGTCTCGAAATAATCGGTGAAGCCAGCAGTAAAATACATCCCGATTTTAAGGCTAAATATGCTTTTGTACCTTAGAGAGACATGAGTGACATTCGTAACAAGATTATTCATCACTACTTTGGGGTTGATTATGACATTATCTGGGACACTATTAATACGAATATTCCACAGTTGAAGGAAAGTATTGAAGTGATTATTGAAAGAGAAAAAAACTAGAATACACGAATACAGAGTTTTTCGATGGAGTGGCTCATAGGCCGACGGTTTCACTTCTCTTTTCCAATAATACTGTATCCCGCCAGCGGTCTCCCATCTTGCCGATTTTTTCCCGTATACCAATCTGACGGAAACCTACGCTTTCATGGAGTCGGATACTCGCGGTGTTTTCAGGAAAGATACCCGCCTGAAGAGTCCAGATACCGTTTTGTTCGCTATGGCTGACAAGAGACTGTAGCAAGGTCTTCCCTACTCCCTTGCCACGGCAGCTGGCATCGATATATACGCTTACCTCGGCCACACCGGCATAGACACAGCGTCCGGAAACGGGGGTAAGCGCTGCCCATCCCGCAACTGCGTCTCCATCGAGAGCAACGAGGCGACTATGCGCTAAGTGGGATTTGTCCCATTCCTCCCAGGAGGGGGCACTGGTCTGAAAGCTGGCGTTGCCAGTAGACAGCCCCGCCTCATAGATGGCCTTGACCGAGGGCCAGTGTTCGGGGCGCATTGATTGAATATTCATTTTCATGAAGGTACAGATTATAGCATGTTTAATAGGCTTTTCGAAGCATGTCAGCAAATTCCGGGGGAAGGGGGCTTTGCTCAACATCACGGGCAGCTGCTTCGACATCGTAGTCAAAGCGGACAAATTCTACCCGGATACTTTCTTTTCGTTGCGGGCTGGCCTCCGGTGGTATAGTAAGTAGCACGTATCCACCCTTAGGGTTTCCGTCCTTTGGTTTGCCTACTGACCCGGTATTAATGGCGTGACGTACCCGGTCGCCATCCTGGATAGTACGATAAAAGGGCTTGTGGGAATGCCCAAAGCAAAGAATGTCTGCGCCATGTACCAGAAGCAGGATAAGAGGACCGTCTTTCAGCTGGAATTCTACGCGTATATGCGCAGGCAGGCTTGCCAGATACTCCTTTTCCGTCTCACCGATCAGGCTGTAGGCATAGTTCTTACCGCTGGTGGCAGTAAGATCGGGAGTTTTAAGATCCTGGACCTTGACGTCATGGTTACCGGCAATTGTTGGAATGCGGCGGCTGGCGATGGCTTGGATGACCTCGTTGGGTTGGTCATGGGTTCTTATTATTTAGCGATTCGAAGGGCTTCGGCGTAAGCATTGGGCAGGGGGCTGTCCTCTACTGCCTTTGCCGCCTTTTCTACGTCATATTCAAAACGTACAAATTCGACCTGGATGCTGTCTTTTCGGGTGATGCTGCTGTGGTCGCTGACGGTGAGCAGAACATAACAGCCGCGGGGATCCGCGTCTTTGGGTTTTCCTACCGAGCCTATGTTGATAGCGTGACGGTAATGGGGTTGGGTTTCAGATACAGACGGGAGTATTCGATGGTAGGGCTTATGAGTGTGGCCGAAACACATAATATCGGCGTCTGCGTCCTGCATAATGCGTAGCAGGCTTTTTTCTTCCCGGTCTTCGAAAAGGTATTCATTAATACGACGGGGGCTACCATGTACCAGCAAAAGGTTGAGTTTGTCCTGATTCAGCTGAAACTCCACCCGGATATGTGCCGGCAGGGTGCGCAGGTAAGCCCGCTCTTCGTCTTTTACGATCTGATTGGTGAATGCAATGGACACAGCGCCATTTGCCTTCTCGTCGTCTGTCTTATAAGCGCAGCCGCAGTCATCGCTGGTTCGGCCGATACCAAAGTCATAATTCCCTGCGATGGTGGGAATGCCGCGATGCCGTATTACATTGATGACTTCGTTGGGCCAGATATTGTAGCCTACCAGGTCGCCCAGGCAATAAATAGCGTCAGGTTTATGAGCTTCGACGCTGGCGAAGAATGCTTGAAGAGCGGGAAGGTTGGCATGTATGTCTGAAAAGAGAGCTATTTTCATTTTTTATTGTTTAGATATTTCCAGGTGGGTATAGCTATGGCTGCGCCTGCAACGGGGGCGATAAGATAGACCCAAAGAGATTCAAGATGGCCCGATATGATTGCGGGAGCCAGGGATCGGGCGGGATTCATGGACGCGCCACAGATGGGCCCGGCAAACATAGCCTCCAGCAGCACTACCGATCCAATAGCAATGCCGGCGAATAGACCTTGTTCCTTTGGACCTGTGGATACGCCCATAATCACCAGCATCAGGAAAAAAGTAAGGATCACTTCAAGGACGAAGGACTGCATAGCCGATCCTGCCGGGAGGGTGGCACCAAGTAGAGAGTCGGTCGGAAACAGGACCCTGAGCATCAGGCTTGCCAAAAGGGCACCTGCCAGCTGACTGGCAATATACGGCCCTAAAATACGCAGTGGCAGCCGGCCGGCCAGAGAGAAGGCGATACTAACAGCAGGGTTCAGGTGGGCTCCCGAAATCTCTCCAAGGCCGTATATCATAGCCATGACAATAAGCCCAAAGGTAATGGCTACCCCTACGTGCGAGACGGCTCCCCCTGTTTGTTTGTCGATAACGATAGCACCTGTTCCACAAAATACCAGTGCGAATGTTCCTATTATTTCGGAGACGGACTTTCTTAACATGTATGGTTTTTGGGATAATTAAGAACAGCAGTCAGGGCCGCAGCAGGTGTTCGCTTCCTTTGGTTTTTCGGCGTAGACAGTGATGCTAAAGATACCGGTGTCCGACTGTTTAAAGGCCGCTATCTGTTCCGCGCTGAGGTATTGACTGAGTATGTCGTCCGGTATGACGATGGGCTTTTCCTTCTGGATAGTGACGTTTACAAAGCCAGTGACGTCGATCAGCTCCAGATAGGCTTGTTTCTGAATGGCCCCGGATACGCACCCGGCATACATTTCGGCGGCCTCCTGAAGATTTTTGGGTAGAGTACCTTCCAGCACTACGTCGCTGATGCTAAAGTGCCCGCCGGGTTTGAGCACACGATATATCTCCTGGAAGACGCCGTATTTATTGGGGACGAGGTTGAGGACACAGTTGGAAACGATGACGTCGGCGACGTTGGCGGTGACGGGCATTTTCTCAATATCGCCCTGGCGGAATTCGACGTTATGAAAGCCGATCTTTTCAGCATTGGCCCGGGCTTTATCGATCATAGCGGGTGTGAAGTCGATCCCGATGACCTTGCCCGTCTCGCCGGTTTCGGCGCGGGCGATAAAAGCGTCGTTGCCGGCGCCGGAGCCCAGGTCTATTACGACGTCGCCCTTTTTGATCTTCGCAAATTGTGTGGGAAGACCGCAGCCCAGGCCGAGGTCAGCATCGGGATTATAACCATCAAGAGTGCTGTAGTCGTCGCTCATGATATTATAGGTTTCCGTAGAACAGCAGCCGGAACCACAGCAGGATGATTCATTGGTGGCTTTATCCTGAAGGGCGATCTCGCTATATTTCTGGCGGACCATGTCCTTGATCTGGTCAGTTGTTTCCATCTTATAAGAATTTACTTGTGATAAAATGATTACATCTAGTATTTTATTGCATTATTGCAATATGGCGATACGTTAGAACAAAAAAAAGAATACTAACAGCAGTTTTCGCCAGGCTGATAGGCTACGAAGAAAGCGGCGAATTCTTTCTGAAAGGTTTTCCAGGTCTTTTCATCGATACAGTAACAAACGCTTGTCCCTTCTATAGTACCTTTGATGAGCCCGGCATTCTTCAGTTCTTTGAGATGCTGGGAAATGGTGGGTTGTGCAAGGCCCAATTCATCCACCAAATCCCCGCAGACACAAGCATTGGCTTTGATCAAGCTGTGTATGATGGCGATACGGGCCGGATGCGCGAGAGCCTTCATCATGTTTGCGAGCTTGTTCTGTTTATCGGTGAATATTTCGGACTTAGTCAGACCCATACAAGCATTGTTTCATTGCAATATTACGATTATTGGAATACCGAACCAACTTTTTTTTAAGAGGGGGGTTGTTTAAAATACTTACTTCTGCCAGATGGCAGGGCGGTAGTACTATTCATAGTACCTTTAGGAGGGGTAGAAGAACGTGATCGATAGAACAATCCCTGTGAGCCCGAATAAGGGGAACTTACGGTGGCATACGCCAGGTTTATTTAATTTAAAATCAGGAGAAATGAAAGTCACACTAACAAAAGCCTCGCGAGAAAATATAGGTGTAATGGAAAATTTAATGCAGTTTTATATTTATGACTTTTCTGAATTTGTCGACCTGGACGTCAATAAAGATGGCTTATTTGAGCCTTATGCTGGTATACGGGATTATTGGGATAACGAAAATGAACGATTCCCGTATTTCATAAAAGAAGGGGAAAGATTTTTGGGGTTTGTTTTAGTCAGGTATATTATGGCAAGCGAGAGAAATTATTTTTCTATGGCCGAGTTCTTTATCATGAGAAAATATAGAAGAAAAGGGATTGGTAGATCAATGGCGGAACAGGTATTTCAATTGCATAAAGGGCAATGGGAGATCTATCAAAAAGAAAGCAATAAGCCTGCCCAGGTTTTTTGGCGGAACATCATTACTGACTATACCGAGGGTCAGTTCAAAGAACGAGTTGAATATGGAAAAAGAATTCAAGAATTTGAAATATAGCCTACTCAGTACGTAGACGGGGCACAAAAAAGCCCGTAAACTCAATTGCTTACGGGCTTCCGTCTTAAGAAAGCTTTAGACTCATTGTCGACCTGGCTGTACATTTTTCGAACCAAATATTGTCAGAGCTGACAGCGCTATCCGTTCTTTCTGAAGCAATAGTCTAAATTCCGGCCTCATGGTTATTACTCATTAATTGGCGCTAAGTTGGCAATTTCACCAACATTCCGCTATTTATAAGTTTATATTCAGCGGAAACTGTATATTTTTAATAGCTTTGCGCTGAGTAAATCTTCACAAAATGGAAGCAATTGTCGGACGAAAAGACGAACAAGTAATTCTTAATCAATTGCTTGATAGTAAGAAGCCCGAATTTTTAGCGGTCTATGGGAGACGAAGGATCGGTAAAACCTTCTTAATACGGCAAGCCTTCGGCAATCGAATTGCTTTTCAAATGACAGGCATCGCCAAGGCAAATACTTCTCAGCAATTAACCAATTTTTTCTCTGTGATAAGAGAATTGGACAAGGAGTTTGAGCAAGGCGATCTTCCAAAGAATTGGTTTGAAGGGTTTGGGATACTCAAGAACTATCTTCAAAAATTAAACGCGCCCAAAAAAGTAGTCTTTTTTGATGAATTGCCGTGGATCGATACGCCCCGCTCGAATTTTCTTTCAGCGCTGGAACACTTTTGGAACTCTTGGGCATCCGACCGCCCCGACATTATTCTCGTAGTTTGCGGTTCCGCTGCATCCTGGATGATCAATAAAGTGATTAATAACAGAGGCGGGCTCTACAATAGAGTGACACAAAGAATCCTTTTATTGCCTTTTACACTTCGCGAGACGGAAAGCTTTCTTCGCGCTAATAAGGTCACCCTTGATAGATATCAGATCCTTCAGCTCTATATGGCTGTAGGTGGAGTGCCTTTTTATCTAAACGAGATAAGGCAAGGCATGAGCGCATTTCAGGAGATGGATCGGCTGGCATTCTCGCCAAATGGTCTTTTAGCGACTGAGTATGACAATCTTTATCGTTCGTTATTCAATCATGCGGATCGTCATATTGCAATTGTCGAGGCGCTTGCAGGGAAACCCCAAGGGCTTAGCCGTGAAAATATCGTACGGTTTAGTGGAGTACAGGACGGAGGCAGCCTTACAACTGTTCTCCGCGAACTGGAAGAGAGCGGATTTATCAGTAAGAGTTATCCATTTGGCAAAAAGATCAAAGACAGCATTTACCGGCTATCCGATCAGTATTCTTTGTTTTACTTAAAGTTCATAAAAGATCAACATCGAACCGGCACGGGCTCTTGGTTGAGTCGAATTGATAGTCCGACATGGCGTGCATGGAGCGGCTATGCTTATGAAAATATATGTCTTCAGCATATCAGTGCGATCAAAAAAGCATTGGGAATAAGCGGCGTGTATACTGAAGAATCATCATGGATCGATAAGGAGCGTAGCGTACAGATCGACCTTTTGATCGACCGAAGGGACCATGTCATAAATCTTTGTGAAGTGAAATTTACGCAACAACCTTTTGTCCTAAACAAACCACATAAAGAAGAACTTGAAAAAAAGCTATTTGCATTCAAAGAGGAGACCCAAACGCGGAAGAGCGTATTTCCAACACTCATAACGACCTTTGGTTTGAAAGATGGCGTGCACTCTCTTGGCTTCATTCAAAGTGTAGTAACAATGGACGACCTGTTTGACAATGTGCTTATTTAACCTTCCTCTATTCGAATCCCTAAATTATTGAGGTCGAATCACTTTTATTTTACGATCAGCATGAGGAAAAAACAAAACCCGCCATGGTGGCGGGTTTTAAAAAATGGTCGGGAAGACAGGATTCGAACCTGCGACCCCCTGGTCCCAAACCAGGTGCGCTACCGGCCTGCGCTACTTCCCGAACGGGTATTTTGTGATACCGGTGATGCCAGGGGCTCCGGTGGACGCCGGCTTTTGGGGTAGGCACCGGGAGGGGTGCGAACTTTGGAGCGAGGCGTCGGGTGACCCGGGCAACGAGCGGCAAAAATAGGGATTAATAATGGAATTCGGTTACAAATTCCACCAATAGTTGAATTTTAGGACGAAGGCACGGCTGTGGACGGAAAAGGGAGTCGTGAGGTAATTGTCGGTGTAGACAAGAAAAAGGTCGGAAGCGGGCTTATAGCGCCATTGCAGCCGGGTGTTGAGGTTCATGTTGCGGGTCTGCTGGTTGTATTGGACATAGGTGGTCAGGAAGAGGGTATTGGTCATAGTGACGTCGATGCGGGGGCCGACGAGCCAGAAGTGGATGTTGCCCCAGGGGCGGGGAAGGTCGAGGTCGGTGTAGGTGGCGCTCATGGTCATGTTGACGAAGGGCTGTATCCGGTAGCCGACGTCGCCGGTGAACATCGCCTTAATGCCATCGGCATAATATCCGCCATATCGCAGCGAGAAGTCGTAGGTGAAGAGGGCCTGGGGCTTGCTGACATAATCGAGGCCGGCGGTGTTCCAGTGGTGGCGGGTGCCCTTTGCCAGGGTGGTCAATCCCGTGTTCGTCGGATCGAAGGGCTGCAGCAACTCTACGTAATCATTCATCAGCACGCCGGCAAGGGTGCTTTTGTTGCGAAAAATGGTGAGCCAGGTGAAGATGGTTTCGTTGTCGGTGCGATGAAACGAGGCGTTGTAAAAATAAGTGGACGTCACCTGCGGGCCATGACTGAGCACCGCCCCACCCCGGGGAAGAAAGAAATAGTTTATCTGCGGACTGATCTTGATATAACCCTGCCGCGGGACGTAACCGACCTCGGCATTGTAGTTACTGCCCGTATACTCATACCCCGCACCGATGAGCCAATGTCTGTTCGCATACTGGAGGTTGCCGGCATGGACATAGTCGTCGCCGCGCCGGCCGGGACTAAAGGATTTGAGGAGTAGCATTTTGCCTGTCCAATAATTGTCGGCAGAAGCCAGGTTGAACTCTACACCCAGATTGCGGTTGTACTGGGAATAGACGGGGTGAGTCGTGTCCTTCCCCGGCTGATAATGCACCGACTGTTTGTTGATGAAGATAAAACCAAGATTCGACCGGGCAAAGATCTTGCGCTGGATCGCCACGACGGAAAAATTCTGCTCAGGCAGCCCGATGGAGTCGACCTTACCGGTCTGCATGTCCAGCAATCCAATACGCCAATTCGCATCCAGTTTGCCGCTGAGGCGGGCGCCAAACTCAATAGGCACCCCCAGCCCAATTCGCCGGGAAAAGAAAGGGCGGATATCGGAATACCCCAGATTGTTGAAGTGGTCGGCATTTTCCAAAAAGAACTGCCTTTTCTCCGGATAGAATAACTCGTACCGGCTGAGATCGATGACCTGACGGTCGACGTCTACCTGCGAGAAATCCGGATTGACGGTGAGATCGAGATTAAGCGCCGAGGTCACAGCAATTTTGGCATCACCCCCTATCTCTTTTTTATAGACATTACCCTTCCCATTCGTATAATCTTTCTGTACACCTCCTAAAACGTATGGGATGACAGAAATATTCGGACCAGGGGAAGGAGGCGGCACGTCCCATACCAATACACCCGTATAGGCCAGCGAAGCGGTGGGGAACTGCCGGGGAACAGGCGCCCAGCTTGATTTTTCCGTCGTCTTCAGGTCGTTGCGGCTGAAGTTGATGCCCCAGTGCGTCAGCCCATTACGGTAACGCAGCGTTTTAAACGGAATGGCGATCTCCAACACCCATCGATCGCTATGCCGACGGACGACAGAGCTCCATTTGTTGTCCCAGCTGAGGTCCACCTTCCCTCCCTCATACATCAACCCATCCCACTGGCCGCCCGCAGCATTGGCGCCGAAAGAAAAACCACTGGTCTGGTCTTCAAAAGGATCGATAAAAAAAATGAAATTGTCATTCTTTAAAAAACTAAAATCCCGCCGCAAGGACTCTACCATATCAGGGCCTGCACCCGCGTCTAAACATTCCGCCGCCAGATAGAGATATTTATCATCATAGGTCATCCGCACTTCTGTCCGAAGATTGGCATGGCTGGTGTCCATAGGAAGCACCATGTAAAAATTGTCTGCCTTCTCCGCATGCTGCCAGGCCGGTTCATTTATAAAGCCATCCACCTTGACCGGGCTCTGCGCCCGGTGAATATGCAATTCAAATCCGGCGTTCTTTTTCTGTGCGAGAATAAAAAAGGGAAAGAGGACAGGCAGGAGCCCCGTAAGCAGTGTTTGGCGAATCATTTTTAAAAAGTACAAATTTTTTGCGGACCGGCGCCTGATAAAGTCTGCTAAAAATTTTCTTAGAGGCAGCTAACTGCCTCCGAGACGGATGATGTCTTTGCCGGTGACGATGGCGCCGGTAGTGAAGGGGACTGAAGGGTCGGCAACCCTTATCATCGCCAGCCCCAATTCCTGCATGGTACAAAAAGCAGTCGAATATAAAGACCGGCCGATGGGGAACAGCCAGTTGATGTATTTGTAAAAGGAATGCGTATGGGACAATCCGGGAATGGGCTTGATGAAGCCCGGCCGAAAGGCATAGACATGCCGGAAAGGAAGTTTCATCAGGTCATTCTCTGTCTTTCCTTTCACCCGCGCCCAACGAATACGGCCTTTTTCGGTGCTGTCCGTACCGCCGCCCGAAACGTAACAGAAGACCATATCCGGATTGTTCCGGCTGAGTATCCCGGCAACATGCATGGTGAGGGTATAGGTGATCTTATAATAGTCGTCCGCTGCTATACCGACAGAAGTAATGCCCAGACAAAAGAAGCAGGCATTATACCCGGTGAGTTCGTTTGCAATAGGAGAAAGATCATAAAAATCCTTGTGGATGATCTCTTTTAATTTGGGATGGGTCAGTCCAAGGGGGTGTCTGTTAATGATCAATACGGTTTCTACACGCGGATCCTGAAGACATACGTGCAGGACGCCCTCCCCCACCATTCCGGTGGTGCCTGTGATGATGGCTCTTATTTTTTGTAGCATGGCATCAGTATCTCCAGGATTTAAGATCCGCGGTTTTAGGAGCGCGGGTTTTCACCTCTTCCGCCCATTTTTTGATATACATCTGGTGGTAGCGCAGCCGGCTGATATAGTTGGGTTGTGTATGATCGCCATTCCAACAATGCTCGGCCCTGTCGCCATAATCTATCTGGCAATTGCATACCGGATCACTCAGCTTCTTCAATATATCCTCTGCGGCATATACAGCGTCATTGAGATAATAGCTGTCCATATCCCCTACATAAATATGGATCTTCCCTTTCAGTTTTTCTCCCAATTTTGGCCAGTCCCGCTGAATGATATGGGCCAGATCGAAATGTTCCTTCCAATAAGCCGCTACAGCGGAATCGATGGTCCCGGTATATTTATCAAAGATACGTTTCGGATAGCCATCTCCATCCGCAGGGGAATATACGGCTTCCCAGATGTCGAACTGGTCGCCGCTGCGGCTGCGGGTGCCCAGGGCCAATTCCCGCTGGTTCGTCTCCTTTACCAGGACGCTGATGTGTCCCAGGTAGTCGCGGTAGGCCGGCCGGGGAGTCTGTTTGAAATCGCTTTCTACATAATAGGCATTCTTATTATTATAGAGGTCGATCGTCGTATAATGATGAAAGTCTATTGGATCCGGGCAGGCAGCATAACAACCATTGTATTCGTCCGGATAGAATACCTGCACGGCCAGCGCCTCCCATCCGCCGGTAGAACCGCCATAGGTAAACCGGGACCATCCCTGCCCGATGCCACGGAAGCGTTTTTCTATCTCCGGGATCAATTCATAGGTGATCGCATCCCCATAGGGACCAAGATTCTCAGAATTGACGGCATAGGAATCATCATAATAGGGATTGGCATGCTCTATCTCTATGGCAAGTACCCGGGGAAAATCGGGGCCGGTCCACTGTTTGTAAAAGCTGTACGCCTCCTGTTGAACGATCTTGTTATAACCGCTGATGCGAAAACGGGTATTGGTGTCCACGGGCAGGTTCTCATCCGGCGGCGTGGTGCGGAAGCCGCCAAAGTCGGACGGGAAATGGCCATGAAAGATGGCCAGCGGGTATTTCACATTCGGATGTTCGTCAAACCCCGCCGGCAGCAGTACATGCGCACCGAGGAACATGGGGCGTCCCCAGAATTCGCTGAGGAGCCTGCTTTGTATCCGGATATGTTTGATATACCGGGTGTCTTCCGGCGCACCGATGGGCGGTATGACTTTATCGATGGTGAGGCTGATCTCACCGGAATTAGCGGGATCGAAATGGATCTTCACGGGTGTAGAATATATATTCCCCGGGGCCTTGTTCCAGTGTTGTCCTTCGCCCCTGTCCATGGGAAGTTTGACCGTATGTCCATTCTTCAGGTGGAAGGTCTCGTATTTGTGGAGTAATACCTGCACGTAATAATCACCGGCCGGTACGTCTTTTAATCTTTCCAGCGGATAGCCAAAGGCATGCATGTCTACCAGCTGCGAATGCTGCGGCTGCCAGCCTTCTACGTCGACGCCAAATACCAATTGTGTTCCGGCGGCGTCATTCACCTGGAACCGGGGTTCGCTCCTGTCGTTATTAGAAAGCAGCAATAATAGGCGGCCGTCCAGGTTTTCCTGTTGCAGAGAAGGGGCAATCGTTATGTGAAAGGTCTGGGTCCGACCCAGAAAAGGAAGCAACAGAAAAACCAGGAAGCCTATTTGCTTTTTAGCAGTAAGCATGTCCTGGTTTTTTTTAAGATCTTATTTCGGTGCTGCCGGGATTATCAGTTGGGCAGGTTAAGGTATTGTTGGACCGAGCTGTAATCTTTCCAATTCAGCCTGGGATCTAAAGCTGCAGGTTTGGTGCCGGGTATGAGGATATAGCGATATTGCTGAAACTTGACCCCGGACTGGGTTACCGTGCCGGCATTAAAATTTGCAGTCAGATAGATTGTATCTACCGCATAATCAGGCACAACACTAAGTCCCTGGAAAAGGATATCGGTATAAGGCAGAGCAAAAACATCCGGTGTGGTCGTCGATCCCGCGTTGATATAGGTACTTATCTGGCCTTTTGAAAGAATATCAGCGGTGAGTTTAGGTGCTACAACTTTTGCGACCCAAAGCACGGTATCAATCTTGCCCACGACAACTGTATCGGCTACCGTAATGGGAGTGAAAGACACATCAAACCACGCGGAATAGGTGACATTGGCGGTGGCAGAGTCACCTTTAGGGCCTTGTGCGCCGGCGGCTCCCGCAGGTCCGGCTGGTCCGGCAGGACCGGTATCTCCTTTTTTACAGGAAAAAACTACAACTGCCGCAAACAGGGCAATAGCCACGCAAGAGTAAAGTTTTGGTTTCATAACTTATTATTTGAAGTATGGATTGAAAATCAAGACAGGCAGAGGTGTAACAATTTAAGAATTATAATGTAATAATTCGCGACCGCGGGACACTTTTTTTCGGGGACCGAAGGAAAAATTCAGTGTTGCGGGCAAAAGGCGGTAGATTTAAAGAAAAAGAAGACCATGAAACACCTTAAATATCTCAACGCTGTACTGACGATAATAGCCATTTGTTTAGTGCTGATCACGCTGGCGGTGACCGGTCTTTTGCCTGCTGCAAATGCAAAGGAGCTGCCGCCGCGGTATGTTGCTGTTCCTGTTAATGCGGATGGAACGATCAACGTGAACATATCGCAGATGGGAGGCGAAGACATCCGATACCGGTCCTTGCCGGTGAATGTGAAAGAAGTGGATGGAAGGTCGATAAGGAGTAATCCGTTGCCTGTAGTTAGTGGGAAATAAATTGAATAATTCGTGGAAATGGTCTAACTTTCCATTAAGCGCTAACGGCTAGAACACATTGCTGCACAACCGAGAAAACTTGAACCAGACTGCTGCCATATTGGAAATACAGCAACGAATCGCTTTATATGAAGATATGAAAGCGTATACACAACTGTATGAATTGCTCTCGGATGCCTTGCTCCGATTTTCCTACTCGCTGGTAAAATCAAATGAAATAGCGGAAGAGATCGTTTCGGATGTATTTATCAAACTCTGGCAGATCCGGAACAAGCTGCTGGAGATCGATAATCTAAAGGTTTATCTCTATACCATCGCCAAGAATTTTTCGCTGAATTATATCGCCCAAAATAATAAGTACAAGGTCGTTAGCCTGGAAAGTATCGACGTCGAGGCTATTATAACGGTGGGCGGACCTGTGGAAATGTGTATTTCTGCCGACCTGGTGAGACAGATCCGGCAAGTGATCCGGCAGCTCCCCTCTCAATGCAAACTAATTTTTCAATTGGTGAAAGAAGACGGCCTTAAATATAAAGAAGTAGCCGCCATCCTGGATATATCCCCCTTAACCGTCAGAAATCAGCTGGTCATCGCCATCCGGAAGATAGGAGAAACCCTTCCCACCTATCTTCAACCCGGTATTCTTCTGGCTGGTAAGTTTTCAGAGTCCTGAATAAAACTTTCAACCCCTTTGGTACATCTTCTGTGACCCGCTTGTCTTTAGAGGATCGCGAATCATTATGCAAGAAGATCAATTTTGGTTATTGGTCAGCTTAAAGCTGACCGGAGAAGCAACGGATGAAGAGCTGGCAGCATTAGAAGCCCATTTGCTGGAGTATCCTGAAAAGGGATTGCAGCTGGAGGCCCTCCAGGTATTGTGGAAGGGGCGCCCCCCTGAAGCCCCTTACCGGAAAGGGGAATCCCTTAAAAGGCATTTGCAGCGACTAAGCGTTCATACGGCAGAGCCAGCCCCTCCCCCTGTCCATCCCAGGCTTTGGCCCGCGACGGCAGTGAACCATAAGGCAACGGGCAATAAGGCAATACGTCATAAAGTATGGGGTATCGCGGCTGTGGCGGCATCCCTGATGGCCGTCCTCCTGTTCTTTTACCTGCTGACGTCCAAAAAGACGGAGCAGCCGGTCGCCCAGAATACTGTGACGACGAAACCGGGATCCAAATCGAAAGTCCAGTTGCCGGATGGCTCACAGGTGTGGCTGAATGCAGACAGCCGGCTGACCTATGACGAAAGTTTCCGGGGCCCCTACCGGGAGGTGAAGCTTTGCGGAGAAGCCTATTTTGATATTGCAAAGGATAGCCATCATCCTTTTATCATTCATACTTCTCCGATAGATATAAAGGTATTGGGAACCAGCTTTAACGTACGGTCCTATCGAAACGAACAAAATACGGAAACCGTGCTTATCCATGGTTCTATCGAAGTCTCTCTCCGCAGCAATCCGGAGAAGAAGGTCATTCTGCGACCCAACGAAAAATTAAGGGTAGAGAATGGAAAAAGCCTCGTCGTTACAGGCGCCCCGCCCCCTAATGGGAAAGACGCGAGGGAACCGGTAATGATATTGGGTAAACCGCATTTTCTGCAAAAAGACAGCGCCGTCACGGAGGTCCTGTGGGTAAAGAACAAACTGGCGTTCGACCAGGAGACATTGCAGGACGTGGCTTTGAAAATTGAACGCTGGTATGGCGTAAAAGTGAATATCCTGGATGAGAGCCTGAAGCAAACTGCATACAGCGGGGTCTTCGAAGATGAAAGGCTCGACCAGGTGATGGAAGCACTGCGGCTGACAGGTAATTTCCGGTATTCGATGAATAAAAATGAGATAACTATAACACGCTAATGCTAACGCATGATTGCTATTGTATAACCAAAACCGCCAACATGAAAAGAACATCTACGTAACCGTCTGCTATAAAATAAAGCGGAGAATGATTGCAGCATCCTCCGCTGTGTAAAGACAACAACTGCCCGGTTGTGAGCAGATTATCATCATTATAACAAAACTAAGTTATGAAAAAATCCGGATGCGGCGTATCGGAAGATACGAGCCGTCTGATCATCAAATGCCTGCTGATGACGAAACTTGCTGTTTTATTAAGTATTACCTTATCCGTCCAGTCTTTTGCGAATGGTTATGGACAGGGTAATATCAATTTGCGACTGGAATCGACTCCACTAAAGAAGGTTTTCAAGGCCATCGAAGACCAGGGGGTCTTCCGTTTTGTCTATAAAGACGAGATATTGCCCAAAGATCAGCGTATCACTATCAAGGTAAAGCATGCACAGGTGGAAGAAGTCCTGGCCGAGATCCTGGAAAAGACAGGCCTTTCCTACCACAAATTAAGCGAAAATCTTATCGTCATTACCCGGGAGACGCCTACCGACGACCCAAAAGCCCTCTCGGCGATAAAGGTCAGCGGGAAAGTGACGAATGAAAAAGGTGAGCCATTGAGCGGGGTCAGCATTCAGGAAAAAGGCACCAACAACGGCACCACCACCCGGGAAGACGGCACGTACACCCTGGAGGTTACCAATCCCAATGCCGTGCTGGTATTCAGCTATGTGGGTTTTGGGATCAAGGAGTCTGCCCTTAAAGGCAGGACTGCCGTGGATATGCAATTCAAATCCGGCGACACTGCGCTTAAGGACGTAGTGGTGGTGGGATATGCCACCCAGAAAAGAGTTACGGTCACCGGTGCGGTCGTCTCCGTCAAAGGGTCGGAGCTGGAAAAGACGCCTACCGTCAACCTGTCCAATTCCCTGGCAGGCCGTTTGCCCGGTGTGACCACCATTCAGACCAGCGGCGAACCGGGAAAAGATGGTTCAGCCATCCGGGTGCGGGGAACAAATACGATGGGTAATACATCTGCCCTGATCGTGCTGGATGGCGTACCGGATATCGCCGGTGGATTGGACCGGATCAATCCGGCGGATGTGGAGAGTATGTCAGTCCTGAAAGACGCGTCGGCAGCCATCTATGGCTCCAGGGCCGCCAACGGGGTCATACTCATCACCACCAAACATGGGAGAAACGGTCCGCCTCAAATATCTTACACGTTCAATCATGGCTGGGCCCAACCGGACAGGATCCCGAAAATGGCCAATGCGGTGGAATACGCCGAGATGAACAACCTGACGAATATTTATGACCATGTTCCTTCTGCCGAATGGTCCGCCGCGCAGGCAGCCCTTAATTCAACCGGCAGTTATACTACAGGCGGGACTACCATTGTTCCCCCATTCCTTCAAGCCGATATCAAAAAATACGCGGACGGCTCAGACCCCTGGGGTCACCCGAATACAGACTGGTTCAAGACAACCTTAAAAACCTGGTCCCCGCAGGTGCAGCATACCCTGCAGATCAACGGCGGATCGGATAATGTCCGCTATTATGGGTCGCTGGGTTACCAGGACCAGGACGGCTATTACAAGAATTCCGCTACGGGGTATAAACAATACGATCTCCGGCTAACCGTCGATGCAAGGGTCAATAAATATATCAACACGAGCATCGGACTATTAGCCCGTGAAGAATACCGGTTCTATCCCACCGCGAGCGCAAACGCCATCTTCCGGATGCTGATGCGCGGAAGACCGACGGATCCTGAAGTATGGCCCAACGGACTACCCGGACCGGATATCGAGAACGGCCAGAACCCCATCGTCATCACGACCAGCGCCACGGGCTATGACAAGGACAAAAGAGACTATTTCCAGGCCAATGGAAAGGTAGAGCTGCTCATTCCCGGCGTCAGCGGTCTTAAACTGACAGGCACCGCAACGGTGGATAAGACAAGCCGCATCGATAAAGTATGGCAGACGCCCTGGTATCTTTATTTCTGGGATCACGCGACGTATGAGGCGGATGGAAAGACGCCCCTTCTCACCAAAAGCATGCGAAGCACGTTTACCACGCCGCAGTTGTCCGATACCAGCGTGACCAATCTGAATATCCTGCTGCAGGGATTCGTCAACTATGACCGCGTATTCGGCGATCATACCCTGAATTTCATGGCGGGCGTAACCAGGGAGACCAATAAGGAAGAAGATTTTCTGGCCTACCGCACCAACTTCATTTCAACGGCCAATGACCAGCTGTTCGCAGGGGGCGCCTACCAGCAGAACGTAGGGGGATCAGCGTACGAGCGCGCCCGTCTCAGCTATTTAGGCCGGGTAGCCTACAACTATAAAGAGAAATACCTGGCGGAATTCCTTTGGCGCTATGATGGTTCCTATCTGTTTCCAAAAGCCCACCGTTTTGGCTTTTTCCCGGGTGTACTGGCCGGATGGCGGATCTCCGAAGAAAATTTCTGGAAGAAAAATGTCCCCATCGTCAACTACCTGAAATTAAGGGCATCCTGGGGGCAAATGGGCAACGACCAGGTGTATTATACCAACCCCAAGACGGGTGTTGTCTCTTTGCAGGAGTATCAGTACCTGCGGACATATGGATTCGGGAGCTATGTCATCAATGGTCAGGGTGCAACCACCTTGACAGAGACGGTGGTGCCCAATCCGAATTTTACCTGGGAGGTGGCCAACAACACGGACGTAGGTCTGGAAGGGCAATTGCTGGATGGAAAGTTCAACTTCGAGCTGGATTATTTTTATAACAAAAGAACCAAGATCCTCTGGCAGCCATCGGGTCTTACCCCCGCATCCAGCGGTATAGCATCTATCCTGCCTCCTGAGAACATAGCCAGGGCGCAAAATAAAGGGTTTGAATTTTCGCTGGGGTATAATGCACAGGTGGGTGAGGTCAAATTCTCCATCAATGTGAATGGCGGTTACGCAAAAAATAAGATATTATACAGGGATGGCGATCCCGGTCTTCCCGATTGGCAGAAGGCAACCGGTCATCCGTTTGGCGCAGCAGGAAGTGTCAGCGGTGGGGCCGCATTCTTAGCCTACCAATACGCCGGTGTATTTAAAGATGCCAGAGACGTTGCCAGTAATACGCTGGACTACTCGGGTGTAACGCCCGCCGTCGAACCCGGGGATATGAAATTCAAGGATGTCAATGGTGACGGAAAAATAGACGGGAACGATATGGTGCGGCTCAACAAGACACAGGACCCTACTTTCACCGGGGGCATAAACCTGAGAGCCCAATGGCATAACCTGGATCTGTCCGTTTTGTTCCAGGGAGCTACAGGAGGCTTGCTTTATATTGCCACCGAGTCCGGCGACATCGGCAATTATCTTCAATACAGTTACGACCACCAGTGGACGATCGATCATCCAAGCAGTATAGACCCGCGCATCACCAACAGGAATAATACCTATTACACCAATACCTCAACCTTTACTTCCCCCGGCTGGAACACCTATTTCCTGCGCAATAGTGATTACCTGCGTCTGAAGAACGTGGAGATCGGGTATAACATCTCGCCTTCCCTCCTGAAAAAGGCAAGTATCTCCAACATCAGGATCTATGCCAATGGACTTAACCTGATCACCTGGGATAAAATGAAGATCTGGGATCCGGAATCGACTTCAGGTAACGGACAGTATTATCCGCAATCAAGAATTCTTAACGTGGGCGCCAGAGTAACATTCTAAAAAGTTAAACTATCTTCTGATGAAAACGAACAAGATATTACGAACCATACTTATCACCTTGCCGGGTTTCGTCCTGTCTACGGCCTGCAGCCGTAATTTCCTGGACACCAAGCCCCTCAGCCAGATACAGGCTTCAGACACCTGGAAAGATGGCGGTCTTGCAGAAGCCTTTGTGACCGATATTTATAATGGGCTGGGCAACGGAGGATTCGATGAACAACAATTGTCTGCCTTATCGGATGAAGCGGTGTTTGTCCACCCGGGCCGCGGCATCAATACGGTCAATGAAGGTACTCTAGGGCCAACCAATCTGGGTTGGGTAAGCAACACCTATGAATGGGGGGCCATGTACTCCAGGATCCGGGGCGCAAATGTGTCGCTGGAGAATCTGAAGACGGCCACATTCACCGACACCGTCCTGAACAACCGTTTAAAAGGCGAAGCGCATTTTCTGCGGGCTTATTACTATCATCAGCTGGTGCGTTATTATGGCGCCGTTCCCATCGTTGCCCATACCTATGACCTTGGCCAGGACTATAGCCTCGCCCGGAGCAGTTTTTCGGACTGTGTTAATTTTATCGTAGCGGATTGTGATACGGCCGTTTCTTTACTCACCGGCAAAACGCTGGCCAAGGGCCGCGCCACCGCTGTTTCCGCACTGGCCCTGAAATCGCGTATCCTGTTGTATGCGGCCAGCGATCTGCATGATATACCTACGGCAAAAGCGAATTCTGCGATTATCGCCTCCTTTACCAATCCCGAGTTGCTGGGATATACCAGCGGAGACCGCACGGCGCGCTGGCAGGCGGCCAAAGACGCTGCCTGGGCTGTGATGCAGGCAGGCGGTGGCGGATATAAGCTGGATCTTGGCGCTCCTGTCTCTGCCGCCGACGGGCAAACAAATTATGTCTCCATCGCCATGGGTGGAGGAAGTAATGCACCCGGATTGGATAAGGCTGCAGCGAAGGAATTATTGTTCGAACGCGATTTTTCTTCCCAGCTGGTGAGTGGTGGACCAGGCACAGATGGAACTTCTGTCGGACTGGACAACGGACCCAATGGGTATCATAACTGGGCAGGCAATGCCCCCATCCAGGAGCTGGTGGATGACTATGAAATGATGGATGGTACCAAGTTCGACTGGACCAATACGACGGAAGCTGCCGCCCCCTACAAGAACAGGGATCCCCGTCTCTCCGCCACGATATTGTTCGACGGCGCCGGTTGGAAGCCCCGTTCTAAGATCACGTCCAATCCCGACCCTGTGAACCAGATACAGACAGGGTCCTATCAGATCACCGGCGGCGCCCTGCAGGCGGGTCTGGATACCCGGCAAAGTCCCGTGGAGAACTGGAATGGCAGCTGGACCGGTTATTATATGCGCAAGTTCATCGATCCGGATCCGGCCGTGGTGGACAACAATACGCGGCAATATATTCCCTGGCCAGTCCTTCGCTTCACAGAAGCAGTGCTCAACTATATAGAAGCCAATATTGAATTGGGGCAGGAAACCGAAGCGCGCAACTGGCTCAATAAGGTCCGTTTTCGTGCAGGCATGCCCGCTACCACTGCGTCCGGGTCCGCCCTTAAGTCGGTCTACAGAAATGAGCGAAGGGTAGAGCTGGCCTATGAAGAACATCGCTATCACGATGCCCGGCGATGGATGATCGCTGGCCCCACGCTGGGGAGAAAGATCCAATTCATCAATGTCATCGGCAATCTGAAGCCGGGCGCGGTATCACCTGCGCCATACCGGCACGATGAGACCCTTTACAACTACAGTTATACGCCCGTAGTGGATAATTCGCTGGAGAACCGCACCTGGCTGGATAAAATGTATTTCAGACCTATCAGCAGGGATGAGGTGAATAAAAACAGTAAATTGATCCAGAATCCGGGATATACGAACTAATGATACATCATACTATAAAATGTCTGCTCTTCGGAGCAGGCATTTTTTTAATTTCCTGCGGGAGGCATCCAGGTGATGCGGGCGCGGGATCGTCGAGGGCGGCGGCTCCTGATCCCAATGCCTTGTTTGCCTTGCTGCCGCCGGAGAGAACGCATATCGATTTCCGCAACACGCTGACGGAAGGGCTCAACACCAATGTATTGGTATATGAGTACTTCTATAATGGCGGAGGGGTTGCTATAGGGGATATGAATGGAGATGGTCTGCAGGATATTTATTTCTCCGGCAATATGACAGAAAATAAGCTTTACCTTAACAAGGGGGGACTTCAGTTCCAGGATATCACCGGGTCCGCGGGTGCAGGCGGGAGGCCTGGTCCCTGGAAGACCGGTGTCAGCATCGCCGATGTCAACGGGGATGGCAAACCTGATATTTTCCTTTGTTATTCCGGCAAAGTAGCCGGGATACGTAGAGTCAAGCAATTATTTATCAACCAGGGCAATGATGCCAATGGCATCCCGCATTTCATCGATGAGGCCGCCCAATACGGGCTGGCGGACTCGTCCTATACCACACAGGCCTATTTTTTTGATTATGACCGGGACGGGGATCTGGATCTTCTTCTTCTCAATCATAATCCCAACTCTTTACCCATATTGAATGAAGTAAGCACGGCCGCTATTCTCAAAAAAACAGATCCGTTATGTGGCGTAAAGCTTTACCGTAATGAGAAAGGCCATTTTCACGACGTGACGGAGCAGGCCGGTATCAGCAGCTCGGCCCTTACTTATGGGTTGGGAGCGGCCATTGCAGATATCGACGGAGACGGATGGCCGGACATCTATATATCCAATGACTATAACGTTCCCGACTGTTATTATGTCAACGACCGTCACGGCGGTTTCACGAACAGGCTGAAAGAAACCTTCGGGCATATATCCCAGTTCTCTATGGGCAACAATGTAGCGGATATCAACAACGACGGTTTACCGGATATCTTCACCCTGGATATGCTGCCCGAGGATAATCGCCGGCAAAAATTATTGTTCGCCCCGGACAACTATGAAAAATTTGATCTGAATCTCCGCTCAGGGTTTCACTACCAGTATATGCGCAATATGCTGCAGTTGAACAATGGCAACGGCACCTTCAGCGAGATAGGGCAATTGGCGGGCGTCGCCCACACGGACTGGAGCTGGGCTCCCTTAATAGCCGACTTCGATGACGACGGCTGGAAGGATCTTTTTATAACCAATGGATATTTGCGGGACTATACCAATATGGATTTTATCAAATACATGGAGGCATTTACTGCGAGCAAGGGGCGGCTGAAGCGGGAGGATGTGCTGGATATTGTGGACCACATGCCATCTTCGAATGTGTCCAGCTATTTTTTTCATAATGAGGGGGGAAATGCTGTCCATTTCACCAACCAAAGCGCCCGGTGGGGGGTAAAACTTCCTTCCAACAGCAACGGCGCCGCCTGGGCCGATCTGGACAATGACGGAGACCTGGACCTCATCGTAAACAATATCAATCAAGCAGCCTTTGTCTATGAGAACAGGGCCAGCCAGCAAGGAGGGCATCACTATCTGCAGATAAAGCTGGCAGGCGGCGGTCTCAATACGGCCGGCATCGGCGCCAGGCTGATCCTTTACCAGAAAGACAAACGGCAATACCTGGAACAAATGCCTGCACAGGGCTATCAGTCCTCCGTGTCCTCCATCCTTCATTTTGGATTGGGAGCGGATCCGGGGATCGACTCTTTAGTCATTACCTGGGCGGGGGGCAAACAGCAGGTACTACGCAATGTCCGGCCCGATGAGTTACTGGTGGTGGAGGAAAAGGATGCGGAGCGTTCTTATCATCCGCCCGTCGCTCCGGAGCCTTTGTTTGAAGAGACTTTACCGCCTCTGGATTATCGTCACCGGGCTTCAACGCTGAATGATTAAAGAGTCGATCCCCGGATCCGCTCCCAATCCAAAATGAAGGATGGAGGACAC
>Ga0207671_10001941_pt1 | contig 22824 bp, 22 predicted proteins | sample KBSC24metaG_FD_184352 | JGI IMG/M metagenome (GOLD analysis project Ga0207671, IMG submission 184352) | Corn rhizosphere microbial communities from Kellogg Biological Station, Michigan, USA - KBS C2-4 metaG (SPAdes) (version 2) | ecosystem: Host-associated > Plants > Roots > Rhizosphere > Soil... | reverse complement strand
TGGAACTGATCCCACGCAATCACCGTGCCGTCCACCGTGGTCGGCACGGCCATAAAAGCAGGAAACCGATTATGCGATCTGACTTGTGACAAGTTAGGCAGTGTCGCTGATTGAGTCATGTGGTCGTTCTGGTGTGGGAGTGGTAGAACTCGTGCATTGCTCGGGCTGATGTCACGGATGCGGAGTGGGAGCTGATCCGGCGCTTTCTGCCGGTTTGCGGCGATCGGCGGGCTTCCGCGTACGCTTCCTGCGCAGTTCAACGGCGCTGTCTATCACTTCCGCACCGGCAGCCAGTGGCGCGACCGCATCACAGTGCCCTGCGGGTTGACATCGACCGAGACTCCTATACCCCGAAATGGGATTACCGCATCGCGCTGACCCCGGCAATGTCCCTGAGTGAGACATTCTGCTGACGTAAGCAAACGGGCGGTCGTCCAACTCAGGAGTCGAAGCTCTGATCAATCGCCTCCTGGCATCGTTCCTGCGGCCTCGCGGACATGTCGCACCTGCTCCACGGTCAGGCGGCGCATATCCCAGATCAATTCGGCCACGACCGCCGACATTGGGCCCTCCGGCACAGGCCTGGGTGGCAGGCCGAAGCCGGTCAGGGCCGCCAGCTCGGCGAGTCGGATACCCAGGACAGCCGCAAATCCCGCGAACACCGCAGGCGTCAGCTTCCGGCTGTGGACCAACCAGTTCCAGACCGTTGATTCGGACAGATACATCGAACCCTGCGTCCCGGCGAACAGGGACTTGGCCGTGAGATGGTTCCCCAGGTTTCGGTTGCCGAGCAGAGCCAGAAGCAGGGCGCCCGGGCCCGGGTCGCAATCCTTCGGCGGCGTCGCCGGCCGTGTCCGTTCTTCCTGCGGTAAGGAGTGGACGAGGTCTCGCAGCTGATGCTGGCTCTCCGCCGGGAGGCAGTTGGCCAGATGTGCGACGTAGATCGCCGATGAACCCGCCCGCGGGTCCAGAGGCGCAAGCTCTTCCGGCACTGCGATGCCCGCGAGGACGAGCAGGTCCTGGACGTGAAGACCCAGCGCCGGTGCGAGCCGCACAAGCGTCGCCGCGTTCGGTGCCGAACCGCCGATGACCTCCCGAAGCTCAGGGACGGAATCCGCGTTCAGCCCTGAGGCGGCGCGCTGGTCTATGAAGCGCGCCAATCGCACGCCGAAACGCGGTAGATCCGTCATGCCGTCAGAGTAATCAGCGTAGGGACACGTCTGGCAACCGACGTGCGGGGGTGCAGCTCTTTGCGTGCAGCCACTCCGCATAACGTGCATTATGCGGAGCCTGTTTCCTTGCATAGCATTACAGAGTTGCGTTGCATTGCATGTCCTGAAAGGCAACGCAATGCAATGCTAGAGCGCGTGCCCACAGAGACCCGCAAGCCAGTGGCCCCGTACAAGGCCACGCCGCTTGACTAAGCGATCACCGTCCCCCGAAGCTGCCACCGTGTTGTTTGACGAAAGCTGGTTCTCGCTGTCCGAATGCCCTCCGGGCACCGCGGCAGGCGGCAGACGTTGTTCCGCGCGGTGGGGTGAGGGGCCGAGGCGGATCCGCCGTCGCTGACCGACCTGCTGTTTGACGAGATGTACTTCCTGCGGGTGCACGACATCTACGACGGCTTGGTCGTGCGGATGACGACGGTGGCCGACCCGGCGAACCATACGGACCGCCATGGCGGCGCCGGCCCCTTGTCCAGTTCGACGGGGGTGTTGGGGCGACCGTCACCGTCGCCGACGTCCGGGAGAGGTTCTGGAGGAACCCGAGTTACGGGAGCGCCGGCAGCGCTACCGTCACGTCTTTGTGGTCATGTACCAGGAAGGTCGGTTCACCGAACGGGGCATGCTGCGGGTGCTTTCCCGACCCAGGCGGAGGCAGACGCGGAAGGCGGCTCGGCAGCGCGCTGCGGCGGCAGGCTGGGGAGGCGGAGGAGATACGGAGTGGTGGGACGAGAACACGTCCATCGCCGTCTGACAGTGGACCCGCAGGGGTATCAGCGCGCCGAACCCGCTGGCGGAGAGACGTCGAGTGACCAGCGGCCGGAGCCCTCGATGACGAGCAGCCCTTCTGCTTTCGGCAGGTAGCAATGGTTGTGGGCTTCGCCGAAGAAGGTTTTGACGTAGGTGGTCTTGCGGTGTTCGGTCCTGCCGCAGGTCCTCGCGCAGTCGCAGATCTCGTGGAACTTGATCGTGAGCCCGTTCAGGCACTGGACCGTGACGCGGACGCCCCCGAGCCGGTGGCGGAAGATCTGGCGTTCCTCACCCCTGGTCTTGTCCTCGAGAAGCGGGTACCTCGCCGGGTCGACGGCCCGCAATAGCCATGAGGCCTTCCCTGATCAATCTTGAAATGCGTGATCTCGGGGGGCACGGTGAGGAAATCAGTCGCACCCGACCAATACTTCTGGGTGTCGTGCTCGACGACGACGGCGTCGGTCCGTTCCATCATGACCAGGTGGATCGACCCGCGGGACCCGACCTTCAGTTCGGCTGGGAGCGTCCGGTGCGGGAACGGCCGGTCGACGGAGAAGTCCGCCTCGCCCTGGCCCTTCCAGACGAAGCGCTCGGCGGTGTGGACGGTGCGCTCGGGCTTCGGCGGCGCGGTCAGATCCGCCCGGGTGAGGAACTCCAGCGGGACGGGGCGGCCGTTGCGCAGCGCGTCGAGGCGGGCCAGGGCCTCCCGGCCGCACCCGATCGCGGCGAATACGGCCTTGCTCTGATCCTTCTGGCGGGCCGCGCCCGCTGCTGGTAGGCGGCCGAGGCGCGCGCCGCCGGCGTGCCCTTCACGCCCAGCGCCGCCAACTGCTCGGCGACCAGGCCTGGGAGCAGGCGCGCCACCTCGGCGCGGACCAGCGCGGACAGGTCCCCGGTGGTGGCCTGGTCCCTCGGGACGACCGACCAGCCCGACACGGTGTGGACGGCCACGATGCCGGACATCTCTGGAAGCTGTATCAAACCGCACGTCGTGGGCTCGAACGCAGCGATCTGCGTCGGCGCGCGATGCCGCTCGTTCTCGCAGTCCGCCTCGCAGTCGCACAGCTGGAAGAACATGAGCCGCAGCGGCTGCTCACAGGAGACGGCGGTATGGACCGGACCGAGGCTGTGGCGGAACAGGCCGCCGCCGACATCCGATGCCCCGTCGGCCTCGAGCACGGGCAGGTCGTCGGCTTTCAGCACCCCTGCCGACCACCGCTGCGCCCGACCGGTCTCGATCCTGACCCGCGTGACGTCGCCCGGCGCCACCACCACCGTCGACGTGCCGGCGGTGACGGCTGTCGCCGGAATCCAGGCGGGAGCGGAACCGAGGGCGCTGCGGGAGAGCAGGACGCTGACGGACGTGTCCGGATCTGAAGGCTGTACGACCAGATGAGTCGCACGTCCCGGGCCCGGCCGTCGCAGCCGGAACTCGCCGGATCCCTTGCCAGAACACGTGAAAGGCGTGTCATCGTGCCCGCCCGAGAGCCGCATGGTCGAACGCTAGCGGAGTCGTCGATCTCTGAGAACCACCAAGATCTTGCGGTCAGCCGGTCCTGTGCCCGTGCCACGTCGGAGTGGCGGTGTGTGAGCAGGACACAGGGTCCGGGAGGATAGGGGACGTGAGCGATGAGCTGAGTGCCGGGGCGCGGCCGTTGTGCAAGTTCGAGCGGTTGGGTCGGTGTTCGCGGCCCGTGAAGGAGACGATGCCGGGGAGCCGGGGGCGGCGGCATGAGTACTGCGATGACCCCGGGCACAATGCTGTGACGTTCAATCGGGCGCGGAAGGCTGCTGCGCGGGCGGAGGCTGCGGCTGCTGTCGGGAATGTGCCGGGAGGTGCTGGGTCCGTGGCGTCGGGTGTGGGGGCCGGTGGGGGCAGTGCCGGGGGCGGTTTCGGAGGCGTCGGGATCGGAGTGGGTGTGGGGGGCGTCATGGGCGGCGGCGGGATGCCGGTGACGGCGGCGCGCGCCGGGTTCGAGGCGTCCGGGGTGTCGGTGGCGGCGACGCTGAGGCAGCTCGGGGCGCAGGTGGACCTGTGGCTGGAGCGGGCGGAGGCGATCACCGATCCGGAGAACGTCGAGCGGCAGGTGCGCTCGGTGGAGCTGGATGCCGCGGCGCGCGTGACGGCAGCCGAGCAGGTCGCTGCCGCCGAGGCTGCGCGGCGGGCTGAGGCCGAGGTCGCGGGGCAGGCGGCGAATGCGCGGGCGGAGCAGGCCGGGGCTGATGCGGACGTGGCGAGGGAAGCTCTGGAAGCCGCCGTCATCGCCCACGCCGAGCAGGAGCAGACACTGCGCGAGCAGGCCGAGCAGGAACTGGCGCGGGTACGGGAGCAGGGCGAGGCCGCCGTCGTAGCGATGCGCGAGCAGGCACGGCGTGAGATCGAGGCGGCCAGGAGAGAGGCGGCCGAGGCGGCGGAGCTGGCTGACCGGACGAAAGCCGAAGCGGCTCTGCAGCTACAGGCAGCGCGGGAGCAGGCCGAGCTCGTCCGTCAGGCCGCGGACGCGCAGATCGCCGCGGCGGAAGGTAAAGCCGCGGCCGCTGCTGCCGAGGCACAAGCAGTGGCGCAGCGCGCGGCCACGGAACTGGAAGCGGTGCGCGCCGGGCTGACGGCACAGGTGGACAGTGCCAAGGCCGATGCGCAGGCCGCGCAGGCTGCGAAGGTGGCCGAAGGCGAACGCGCGGATCGGGAAGCCGCGGGCAGGCAGGCTGAAGCGGAGCGTGCGGCGCGCGCCGAGGCTGCCGCGGAAGCCGCGGCGGCACAGGTCGAGCAGGTGACGGCACGCTGGCAGCAGGACACTGCGGCGCTGGCCGCCGAGCGGGAGGCACGCCGGGAGGCCGAGCTGATGGCCGCGTCGCTGCGGGGAGAGCTGGTGGCGGCTGCCCGGGTGCCGGCACGCAGGCGAGAGCCGGAGCTTGAAGCAGAGCTAGAACCGGAGCAGAGCTAGAACCGGAGCTAGAACTAGAGCTAGAACTAGCACTAGAGCAAGAACCGAGGCAGGGAACAAACAGCCTGGTCAGCGGCGGTGAGTAAGTAAATAGATATCCATTGCAGCGCGGCGGGGCATCCTGCTCCCCGCCGCGCGCCATCACACAGCGAGCCGCCTGCGCCCGCACCCGGAGGCAACGGCCCTCGGGCTGATGCGGGCGATGACGCTCGGAAGCGTCAGCTAGGCAAAGCCCACGTCTGATTCGCCTGGTGGCTCCCGCACGTCCACGTGTCCAGCTTCGTGCCGTCGGCGTTGCCGCCGCCGTACACGTCCAGGCACAGCCCCGAAGCCTTGTTCGTCACCGTCCCGTCAGCCTGCGCCGTCCACTGCTGCGCGGTGCTTGCGGTGCACGTCGAGATCACCGCCGCGCTGCCGGCCGTCGTGCCGCTGGCGGTGAGGCACTTGCCGAGCGTCCGCACGGTGCCGTCGCCCGGGCGGGTCCAGGCCTGGTTGGCGTTGCCGGTGCAGGTGTAGAGGATCGTCGCGGTGCCGTCGGTGGTGTTGCTGCCGGTGACGTCCACGCACTTGGCGCCGTTGCCGACGATCTCGCCGGTGGGGACCGCCGCGGCGCAGCCGCCGGCCGGCGTCACGCGCCAGATGGCGGTGCCGTGGGCGGGGATGGTCGCGGTCAGGGTGCTGACCGTGGAGGTGGCGCCGGTCCACAGGTTCTTCGCCGAGGCCGTGCAGTTGGCTAGGCCGACCGAGGCCAGGGGAGTGGACACCGTCTCGGCTGCCGAACCGCGGTTGAGTACCGATACCGCCCGGTCGCCGTTGGCCAGGGGCTTGGCGAGCACGTCGGTGGTGCCGTTCGTCGACACCACGCCGGCCTGGTGGCCCGCGCTGTCCTGGTCCAGGGCGATCAGGTCGGTGTCGCCCAGGGCGGCCAAGCCGTCGGAGCTGAGGTTGGCCACGTCCGAGGACAGGATCATCGGGGCGCTCATCATCGCCCAGAGCGCGACCTGGCTGCGGGACTCCTCCGCGCTCAGGCCGGGGTCGCCGGCGATGAGGAAGTCGGGGTCGTTCCAGTTGCCGGGGTGGGCGTAGCGGGCGATCCAGCGGTTGTAGCCGTAGTTGGACATCACCGAGGACCAGCGGCCGGCTGTGGGGTTGGAGCTGTTGAAGGTGGCGATGTCATAGCCCTCGCGCCACAGCTGCCCGAGCTGGCCGACCCAGCCCAGGACGTCGAACCACGTCGGGTTGCCCCACTCGCCGCTCTGGAAGTACGCCGGGGCGGATTCGGAGAAGACGATGGGGCGGCCGGCGTTCGCCAGAGCTGTCGACTCGGCGGTGTACGCGGCGTGGTAGGCCTGCTCGGTGCTCTGGCCGCTGGGGATGTAGACGTTGCAGCCGTCGAGCTTCAGGTAGTCCACGCCCCAGGAGGCGAACGTCGCGGCGTCCTTGGCGAAGTGGTCGGCGCCGCCGCCCTGGGGCTGGCCGCTGCCTGGGTAGCCGCCGCAGGTGGAGTAGCCTGCGTCCTCGTAGATGCCGAAGTTCAGGCCTTTGCTGTGCAGGTAGCTGCCGAGCCAGGCCATGCCGTGCGGGAACTTGGTGGCGTCGGCGACGAGGGTGCCGCCGGCATCCCGGGAGGAGGCCATCCAGCAGTCGTCGACGGTGACGGTCTTGTAGCCCTTGGCCGCCAGACCGCTGCTGACCAGGGCGTCGGCGTTGGCTACGACCACTGACTCGGTGACGGAGCACTGGTAGTGCGCCCAGTCGTTCCAGCCCATCGGGGGCGTGGGGGCCAAGGTGGCGGCGGTCGTGGCGGTGGCGGTCGCGGCGGGGTGCGTTGAGGGCGCGGGCGGCGGCGTTGCGTGAGCGGTGCTGGTTGTCACCGGTAGAGCGGCTAGTACACAGGTCAGGGCGACGGCAGCGAGCCGCCGGGGGCCGGGGCGGGGCGATGACATGGTGCCTCCTTGCTGAATCCTGAAAGATCTGCGGGGCGCACGCCGTGCATCAGCACACTGCGGATGCTCGGAAGTGTCAAGGTTTCGCGCCAACCGAACAGATCCGGTCATCTACATCCAGTCCTTGACGCGGGGTCGTGGCCCGGAGCGCGCGGCACTAGGGTGGAGCACCGGCGTATCGGACGAGCAAGGGGAGGGGAGCGCGTGTCGTCGACGTCGGCGGTTTCCGTGCTGGCGCAGGGATTACGGGAGCTCCGCGACTTCGCGGAGGGACCGGACGGCGAGGAGCTGCGGCAACGCACCGGGCTCACGGCCGAGCAGATCGACACGGCCCTGGCAGGTGACCGGCTGCCGACCCGCGAGGTGACGCTCGCGCTGGTCGAGGCCTGGGAAGGGGACGTCGAGGCCTGGCGGGAGTACTGGGGGCAGATCGCCGCACTCGCCGAGGAGGACGAGAGCCAGGGAACGACGGCGACACCCGCACCGCCGGAGCCTTCGATCATCACACCGATGGTGGCGGAAGGCGCGGAAGAGGCGAAGGCAGAAGCGAAGGCGGAGGCGGAAGCAGCGGCCGAGCCGGACGAGGCGCAGGGCGAGAAGCCGGAGCAAGCTCAGGCGAAGCAAGCCGAGCCGGAGCAGGACGAACAAGAGCAAGAACAGGCTGCGGCAGAGGCCGATCAGGAGACTGACGACGCCGAAGCAGAGGTGATACGAGCCCGCTCGGCAGCCAGGGCAAAGCTTGAGGCGAACGCTCAGGCGGCAAAGGCACAGTCCGAGGCGATGGCGGCGGCTGCGGAGGCGGAGGCTCAAGAGCCTGAGGAGCCGACCGAGGCCGAGCCTGCCGAGCAGCACGCAGTGCCCCGCGTCCAGCCTGGCTCCGGATCGCCGGAGCTCAAGCCCGTCATCCTGGCGCGCGCCGAGGCAGCGCCCGAGAACGATGTGCCCGAGGACGATGCGCCTGAGGAAGCATCCGAACAAGCTCCGGAGCCGAAGCCCGCGAAGCGCGGCCTGCTGGCCCGCATAGGCATCCCGATCCTGGTGTTCGCCATAGGCGTGGCTGCCGGCGCGTTCGGCGACCACGCCCTGAACTCCAAGCAGACCTCCACCAAGACCGCCGCCTCCGTCCCGCCGGTGTCGACGACGTCGCGGCCCTCGCACACCGTGGCGTTGTCGCCGTCGGGGTCCGGTGCCGGCTCCAGTCCGAGCACTACGCCGAGCAGCGAGGCGTCGAACCCGACCGGGTCCACCTCGGCGACGGACACCTCCGCCTCGAATACCTCGACCGTCGCGCCGGGGACGGTGCTGGGTGCGTACGTCGGCATACAGCTGGCGTCCGGGTACAGCGTCAACTTCCTGGCCGACCCGTACCACCCGGCCGCCGGCACCTCCAACGGCCCGGACACGATGGGCTTCTTCGCCAGCAGCTTCGTCGACGGGCGTTTCTACGCCGACCGCGTGGCGATCCTGGATGCGACCGACACCGGGTCGTTCACCTCGTGCCTGAACGACACGCGCTATCAGCACGACGTGCTGCTGTCGCAGATCTCGACGGGTGCCAGCTTCTGCATCACCACCGGGACCGGGCACCTGGTGCTCGTCACGGTGCGGCGGCTGCCGTCCAGCACCGACGCCAATCCCTACGCGGTGCTCGACGTGACCGTCTGGCAGGGCAGCTAGCCCGGCCCGGCAGTGCCCTGAGCTGCGCGAACCACCACCGGCGCCGGATGTGACCCAGGTCACATCCGGCGCTGTCACATTCCGCGGTGCCCGGGAGTCAGAGAGGCGAAGGACCAAGTGGTCCAACCCCAGCGAAGCATCATCTGTCTCCAGATTAAGGAAGTACCGAAGTGGAAGCTCGTATTCAGAACCCGGCGATGACCCTCGACGCGACCGGCGCGATCCAGCAGCTGTACAAGGCCGTGAACAGCGGCGGGGTCGAGCCGGCGATCCTGGAGCTGGTGCACCTGCGCGCCAGCCAGATCAACGGCTGCGCGCCGTGCGTCCTGTCCGGGATGGGCAACATGCGCCGCATGCAGGAGTCCGAGGAGCGCATCGGCCTGGTGGTGGCCTGGCACGACGCGCCGTTCTACACCGACGAGGAGAAGGCGGCGCTGGCGCTGGCCGAGGCGGCGACGCGGCTGGCGGACAACCCCGAGGGCGTCAGCGACGCGGTGTGGGAGGCGGCGGCTCAGTTCTTCGACGAGAAGCAGCTGGCGGCGATCGTGATGATGGTGGCGTTGACGAACCTGTTCAACCGGCTCAACCACGTGACGCGGCAGGTCGCCGGGCAGGCCTGGTAGGTCGGAGTGTCCTGCCGGGCCCCACCGCCACGGGGCCCGGCCGCCCAGAGAAACGCGGTGCGGTAGCGTGCGGCGTCGGATCGGGATCGGATCACGGCACTGACATCCCGACTGACACCCCGACCGACATCCCGTCGAAGGAGCGCCGCATGCCCGAGTTGTCCGGCTGGTCGCACGTGTCGTTCTCGGTTCGCGACCGGGATGCCAGCGTCACCTTCTACGCCGACGTGCTGGGCTTCAAGACCCTGGCCGTCACCGACCGGGAGAACTGGCTGCAGACGATCATGCTGCACCCGACCGGGATGTGTGTGGCGTTCCAGCAGCACACCGGCAACTCCGGCGAGGCGTTCGACTACGCGACCACGGGCCTGGACCACTTCGGCTTCGGAGTCGGCACGGCGCAGGAACTGCAGGAGTGGATCGCCCGGTTCGAGGAACTCGGCGTGGCGCACTCGCCGGTACGCGACACCGACCTGGGACAGTTCGTGAGCTTCGAGGACCCCGACGGGATCCAGCTGGAGCTGTTCTACAGCCCCTACACCGCCGGCTGAACCGCTCGCGGAGCAGGCGGCTGAGCTACGCGGCCGCGGGAGCCTTCGGCCTCCTCGGCGCGCGCCGCCGGTAGACGATGACCATCACGATGACCATCAGCGTCCCGATAAGCGTGGCGCCGCGGAACATGGTCAGCCACAGCAGGCCCAGCGGCAGGATCGTGAACACGAAGCCGAAGCACACGCCCAGCAATGTCCCCGTGGACAGCTTGCCGTCGACGGCGTCGGCGATGCGGTGTGCCCACCAGCGCGGGACGTACGCCGCGGCGGCCACGTAGATCAGGACCATGGCGATCAGCGCCAGCACGATCGTGATCACGCGCCGCTTCAGATCGCGGCGCTCGCCACCGCCGGTCGCGGCCGGAGCCGCAGCCGGCGCCGGTCCGGCGGTCTGAGCCGGGGCGGCGGCTGCGGCTTCGGGAGCGCGCCGGAACCTCATGCCCCCGATGCTGACATCGGCGATCACCCGGTGCCCGCCGGGTGGGCCGATCGTGGGCCGGGAACAGGCGTTCGCAAAAACGCCGGTCCGGCCGGCACACGCAGCCGTCCGCAGCCGCCCTTAAGCAGCCTCCTTCAAAGCAGGACCCTTCAAGCAGCACCCTTCAATACGCCATCCCCATCGCCTGCCGCACCAGCGCCAGCGTCGCCTCGGCCTCCACCGTGGCCCGCTCCGTCCCGCGCCGCAGGATCGCCGCCAGGTAGCCGCGCTCGCCGGCCAGTTCCGCGCGCCGCGCCCGGATCGGCCGCAGATGCTCGTTCACCGCCTCGGTCGCGGCCCGCTTCAGCGCCGCCGCCCCGCCGGAGCCGATGCGCTCGGCCACCGCTGCCGGGTCCTCACCGGCGCACAGCGCCGTGATCAACACCAGGTTCGACACCTCCGGCCGGGCCTCGGGATCGAAGGTGATGTGCCGGTCGGTATCGGTTTTGAAACCTTTGATGACGGCCGCGGTCTGGTCGGCGGTCGCTTGCAGCGGGATGGTGTTTCCGTGGCTTTTGCTCATCTTGTGCCCGTCGCTGCCCAGGACCGAGGGCGCGTCGGAGATCAGCGCCCGCGGCTCGGTGAACACCGGGGCGTAGCGGGTGTTGAACCGGCGTGCCACGGTGCGGGTCACCTCCAGGTGCGGCAGCTGGTCCCGGCCGACCGGGACCAGGTCGGAGCGGCAGAACAGGATGTCGGCGGCCTGGTGCACCGGGTAGGTGAGCATCAGGGCGGACAGCGCCGGGCGCCCGGAGGCGGCGGCCTCGGCCTTGGTGGTGGGGTTGCGTTCCAGCTCCGGGACCGAGATCAGGGACATCAGCGGCAGCAGCAGCTGGTTCAGGGCCGGGACGGCCGAGTGGGCGAACACGGTGCTGCGCGCCGGGTCCAGGCCGACGGCCAGGTAGTCGGCGACCAGGCCCAGGGCGAAGTCGGCGATCGAGGCCGAGGCGTCGCGGTCGGTGATCACCTGGTAGTCGGCGACCAGCACGAACATGTCCGCGCCGGCGTCCTGCAGCCGGACCCGGTTGCGCAGCGAGCCCAGGTAGTGGCCCAGGTGCAGCGGCCCGGTGGGGCGGTCGCCGGTCAGGACCCTGACTTGCCGGGCGTCGCCCACCAGCTGCGCGGACAGCTCGGCTTCGGTGAGGTGGGCGGCGCCGTCCTCGGCTGGCGCGGCGGCGGGCGCCGGGGGCGCGCCGCCGTCGGCGACCGTGCCGCTGAGGGCACCAGAGGGAAAAACACGCGGCTGGTCGGCGGGATTGGTGGGTACGTCAACAGTGATGCTCATCGTTGTTCTCCTCGCGGGGTTCTCACGGGGTCGGGGCCGGCCGCTGTCGGCGTCCGGACCGCCCGGCCCCCGCGGGGAACCGAGAACAACGAAGGCCGTCCGGAACGTCGGACGGCCTGTCGGCGTGCGCTGCTGAACAACCGTCCTAGGACGGCCGCCAGCTGGCACACGGGAAGCTCTTCACGGGATCAGGATATCAGGGCAGGCATGCCGGACTCAATCGATCACCAGCCGGAAGGTCAGCAGGCCTTTGCCGGGCGCGTACTCCCAGTCCCGCTCCGGGGTGCGCTCGAAGCCCAGGCGCGCGTACAGGCGCTGCGCGGCGGTCATCTCCGGCTTCGTCGACAGCACCAGCGCCGGCCGCTCGTCCTGCCGGGCGCGTTGCACACAGTCCAGCACCAGGGCCTCGCCGACGCCCCGGCCGCGCGCGTCGCCGGCGGTGGCCAGCATCCGGATCTCCGCCTCGTGGCCGGCGGCGATGTCGGCGAACTCGCTGCCGGCGACCGTGTACACCGCGGCTCCCAGCAGCCGTCCGGCGTCGTCCACCGCTATCAGCTGCCATGCGCCGTCGGCGGCGTGCCGGGCGGCGGCATCGCGCAGACGCGGCAGGTAGGTCTCCTCCGCCAGGGACTCGTCACGGTAAACAGCGGCGGTCATCTCGCCGGCGGCGGCCAACTCGGCGGGAAGGGCTTCGCGAATGGTGATCTGCACAGCACTTGATTCTGCCCGAGGCCCGCCGCGCCACGCCCGGCGCGGGCCCGGTGCGGACTCGGCGGGACACGCGGGGGCGGCGTGGCGCCACCGGCGCGCCCCGAGGGGCCGGCGCGGAGGTGAAGTGTGCGGTGGGAGTGTGACAGTACGGCCACGATCAGGTGATTCGGGAGTGTGTGCGCCGTCACAGCGCCCCCGGATGGTCCTATGATCGCGCTCGGTAGTCGTTCGGAAGCCGTGCAGGCGGCAAGGCGGGTCCAGGCCAATCAGACGTCCTGGTCCGTGATGGAGGTGGTCGCGGTGTCCGGTCAGAATTCGTCCACGGCGCACGCGGAGAAGGCCGCGTCCCGATCCTCGGAGCTGTGGTCGGACGATCTCACGGGGCTGCCGAACCGGGCGATGCTGGGCCGATGGCTGGAGGCGCGCACCGGTCCCCGGGCGCGTCCGGGCCAGCGCATCGGCTTGTGCAGCCTGGATCTCGACGGGTTTCGGCAGATCAACGCATTGCTGGGGTTCGGTGCCGGGGACCGGTTCCTGGCCGCGGTGGCCACGCGGCTGGGGGCGGTGCTGGAGCCGGGAGGGCATCTTCTGGCGCGAACCGGCGGGGACGAGTTCGCGGTGCTGGTCGATTACAGGGACCAGGGCTACGCGGAACACAACGGTGCTTCAGGAAACGGCGCCTCGGGAAACGGTGCTTCAGGAAACGGCGCTTCGGGAGGTGCCGGGGCTGCGGCCTGCGGTGATCCCGGCCTGCCGGCCGGTGCCGAGGCGCCGCGGCGGGGGTCCTCGGGGCGGCCGATGGTGGAGCGGGTCGCCGAGCGGGTGCTGTCGGCGCTGCGCGACCCGCTGCGGGTGGAGGGCCGGGACCTGACGGTGACCGCGTCGATCGGCGCGGTGGAGGCCCTGGCCGCGGCCTCGGCGCCGGAGGACCTGCTGCGCGCGGCGGATCTGGCGCTGTACTGGGCCAAGGGCGAGGGCCGGGACCGGTGGACGCTGTTCGACGCCGAGCGGGCCGGGGCCGACGTGGCCCGGTACCGGCTGGCCGCGGACCTGCCGGCGGCGGTGGAGTCCGGGCAGTTCTACTGCGAGTACCAGCCGATCGTCTCGCTCGCCGACGGCGCCGTGACCGGAGTGGAGGCGCTGGTGCGCTGGCGGCATCCGCGCTTCGGGATCGTGCCGCCGGACCGGTTCATCGCCCTGGCCGAGGACTCCGGGCTGATCGTGGAGCTGGGCCGGCGGATCCTGTCCGAGGCGTGCCAGGCGGCGGCCACCTGGCCGGACGCGCCGGGGCAGCCGGCGCCGCCGGTGTCGGTGAACGTGGCGGTGCGGCAGTGCCGCGACCCCCGGCTGATGGGACACGTGCTCTCCGCGCTGGCCGAGTCCGGGCTGGCGCCGGAGCGGCTGCGGCTGGAGATCACCGAGTCGGCGCTGCTGCCCGGGGACGACGCCGCCCAGGCGACGCTGCGGGCACTGGCCGACAAGGGCGTGGCGATCGCGGTCGACGACTTCGGGACCGGCTATTCGAACCTGTCGCACCTGCGGCGGCTGCCGGTGCACATCCTGAAGATCGACGGCACGTTCGTCGCGGGCCTGTCCGCGGCCAACGGCGCCGGCGGGGCCGGCGGCGCGGCCGCTTCGGGCGTGAACGGCTCCGGCACGGCCGCGGGGGCAGCGGCCGGCGCCGGGACCGGCCCGGGGACCGCGACACCGGGTCCGTGCGGCGCCGACGAGCAGATCATCGCCACGGTCACCGCCCTCGGGCACGCCCTGGGCCTGACGGTCACCGCCGAGGGGGTGGAGACCGCCGGGCAGCTGGAGACGGTACGGCGGCTGGGGGTCGACACCGGACAGGGCTGGCTGTTCTCCCGGGCGCTGCCGGCCGCGGCGATCCGGGACCTGCTGGCGCGCGGCGCGCCGCTGGCGGCGTGAGGGCGTGAGCAGGACGCGGGCCTCCCAGCCGGGAGGCCCGCAGCGCCCGCGCCGCCGCGGCGTCTCGCCGGGCGGGGGGACTTCCGGCTGGCACGCGGGGGAACTGGAGAGGACTTTCGTGCACCCCGAAGGCTGATCCTTTCCCGGGCCACTGGCACGAGGGGCCCTCGGCGCGGTCTGATGTGTGTGCCGGCTCACCGAGCCGGACCGTGTTGGACAAGCTCCCCCAGCGACACCGACACTCGGGCGGGCCGCGACCTTCGGACCAGGGTCACGGCCCGCCCGGCTTTTGTGCCTAGGCTGATCGGTATGAACTCCGGATCATTCCAAACGGTCGGCGCGGTGGCCCGGTTGTGGCGCTACCCGGTGAAATCGATGCGCGGCGAGCAGATCGGCGACGCCCTCGTCGACACGCGCGGGCTGGCCGGGGACCGGCGGTTCGCGGTGTGGGACGCCGAGGGCAAGTTCGGGTCCTGCAAGAACAGCCGGCGCTTCCGCCGCATGGACGGCCTGCTGGACTTCCGCAGCGGCTACGGCGACGACGACATGGCCGGCGTGCAAGCCACGTCCGTGCCGCATCTGGTGGCCCCCGACGGCGCGCGCCACGCAGTGCCCTCGCCGGACGCCGATGCGGCGGTGCGAGCGCATCTGGGGCGCACCGACGTGCGGATCATGGCCGAGGCGGACGTGCCGCACCACGACTCCTCGCCGCTGCACCTGCTGTCGGCGGCGACGCTGGACTGGTACGTGCAGGCGCTGCAGGACGTGCCGGCCGACGAGCGGCGGCTGCGCCCGAACCTGGTGGTGGACCTGCCGGGGATGCCGGCGTTCGCCGAGGACGGCTGGGGCGGCCGCACGGTGCGGATCGGGTCCGGTCCGGACGCCGTGGTGGCGCGGTGGGTGAAGCAGACCGAGCGGTGCCGGACGCTTAACGTGGAGCAGGACGACCTGCCGTACACCTCGCGCGGGCTGAAGGTGCTCAACCGTCGGCACATGAACTTGGGCGTGTATCTGGAGGTCCTGACCGCCGGCCGGATCCGTCTCGGGGATCCGGTGGCGCTGCGAGCAGCCGACTCGGTCTGACCTAACCGGCGTCCTTGACCTGCATGAGCTGGATCAGGTTGCCGCAGGTGTCGTCGAGGACCGCGGTGATGACCGGGCCCGCGTCGGCCGGTTCCTGCGTGAAGCGCACGCCCAGGCCGCTCAGGCGCTCGTACTCGGCGGCGAGGTCGTCGACGGCGAAGCTGGCCGCGGGGATGCCGTCGGCGACCAGGGCCGACTTGTAGGGGTTCACCGCCGGGTGGCTGCTGGGCTCCAGCAGCAGCTGCGGGCCGGCCGGGTCCTCGGGCGACACCACGGTGAGCCAGCGGTCCGCGCCGACCGGGACGTCGGCCTTGGTGACGAAGCCGAGCTTGTCGGTGTAGAAGCTCTGGGCCTTGGCCTGGTCGTCGACGAACACGTTGGTCAGGTGGATGCGCACGGGGTGCCTTTCGAAGCGGGTTCGAAGCGGTTCGGGGGCGGGTTCAGGACCGGGACAGGAAGTGGAAGCCGAGCCACCACCACACCAGCAGCATGCCGACCCGGCCCCACTTGTCGTGCATGACCCGGCTGACCAGCTCGGAGAACCTCGGGATCCGGCTGGAGGGGCGGCGCGCGAGCAGCTCCACCACGACCGCGGCCAGGCCGATCACGACGTAGCCGGCGATGGTGATCGTGCGCGGGCTCACCGGCGCACCATCCAGACCCCGCCCAGCAGCCAGACCACGTAGCCGGCGGCGCGCGCCGGGGGTGCCTGGATGAGCGGGCCCATCATGATCGACAGGGTCGGGTGGGAGTGGGTGGAGCCGCGGGCGCCGGCGTACAGCTCCCAGATGCCGAAGGCCACCGCGACCGCCACCCAGGCCATGGTGCTGCGGCGGGGGAAGGGGGCGGGGGCCGGGAAGTGCGTGGCGGCGGGGCGCAGCGCGTACCAGAGCAGGGCGGCGCCCGGTCCCAGCGTGGTGAGCTCGGCGGGGATGGTCAGGCGGCCCAGGCTGCCGGCGACGAGGGAGTAGCCGAGCCCGACGACGCCCCAGGTGATCAGGGTCGAGGTGGGATGGGCGGCGCGCAGCGGGATCGGGGCGGCCGGAACCGTCTGGAGGCGCGCGGCCGTCCGGTCGCCGGCGGTGTCGGCCCGGCGGCCCATGGGCACGGATTCCTGCGTCATCGAGGCTCCCGCTTCTTCTTCTTGTTTCGCCCTTGCTGGTCCGGCGCGTGTTCACCGGACGGGCACGGGCTCCTTGGTGCAGCGCGCATACCCGCTTCAGCGTACAGCCACACAACGTTCGCGGTGCGGTGGCTCAGCGTGATCGGCGCAGCTGGTCCGGCGTCGGCGCGGGCCGCGTTCGCCCTGGTCGGCGCAGGCTGCTGTGATAGGGGGGTGTGCACCGCGATCGTGAGCGTCGAGCCCGCCTCCGAGTACCCGGTCCTGCTGGCCGGTGTGCGCGATGAGTTCCATGACCGGCCGTGGATCCCGCCGGGGCGGCACTGGCCGCGGTATCCGCGAGTGATCGGCGGGCAGGACCTGCTGGCGTCCGGGACGTGGCTGGCGGTGGATCCGCTGGTGCCGCGGGTGGCGTGTGTGCTGAACGGCCGGGGGCCTTTGGCCTCGGAAGCGGGGCGGTTGTCGCGCGGGGAGTTGCCGCTGCGCTTCGCCGCGACCGGGGCGATGGACGGGCTGGAGTTCGAGCGCTACGACCCTTTCCATCTGATCTGCGCGACGCTGCAGGAGGTGTTCCTGCTGAGCTGGAACGGCGCGCGCCACGAGCAAAGGGTGCTGCCGGCGGGGCTGCATGTGGTGGTGAACAGCGGGCTGGAGGGCTCGGACCCGACGCAGGGGCCGGGGACCGAGGCGATGGCCGCGCGGCTGGGTTTCTTCCGGCCGCGGCTGCTGGCCGCCGGGCGGCCGGCGCCGGCGCCGCGGGTGGCGACGGAGAAGGCCTGGGGGCCGTGGATGCCGCTGGTGGAGGGCGCCGGGCTGGATCCGGTGGACGACCGGGCGCTGGTGGTGCGGCGGGAGTTCGGCGAGCGGACGTGGGGGACGACGTCGGTGTCGCTGGTGGGGCTGCGCTCCGGCGGGGTGCGGTACGACTTCAGCGGGGCGCCGGGTGATGCGGGGGCTTGGGTGGGGGTCGTCGAGGACTGAGTGGAGCCCGGCTGGAGCCGGGCGGGGGTCTGGCCGGGCCCGCGGCCGGGTACGGCAACCTTTGCCGAAGGCTGTGAGGCGCGCGATAGCCGTGTCATATCGACGAGCGGGTTCCGGCGTGCCACGCTGATCGTTCATGACCGCCGTGCACACCGACGACCTTCCCTCCGACGACGCGTCCCAGGCCGGGCCGCTGGAGGGGCTGCTCGTCATCGACCTGACGCGGGTGCTGGCCGGCCCCTTCGCCACCATGATCATGGCGGACCTGGGAGCGCGGGTGATCAAGGTGGAGCATCCGGCGACCGGTGACGACTCGCGGCGGTACGGGCCGTTCGCCGCCGACGGCCGCTCGATGTACTTCGCGCGCGTCAACCGCGGCAAGCAGTCGCTCACGGTGGACCTGAAGAAGCACCCCGAGCAGGTGGCGGCGCTGGCCGAGCGGGCCGACGTGCTGGTGGAGAACTTCCGGCCCGGGGTGATGGACCGGCTCGGGCTGGGCGCTGAGGCGCTGCGGGCCCGCAACCCGCGGCTGGTGTACGCCTCGGTGTCCGGGTACGGCGCCACCGGGCCGCGCTCCGGCGAGCCTGCGTACGACGCGGTCATCCAGGCCCGCAGCGGCCTGATGTCGGTGACCGGGGAGCCGGACGGCCCGCCGGTGAAGTCCGGGGCGTCGGTGTCGGACCTGTCGGCCGGCGTGTACACGTTCGGCGCGGTGATGGCGGCGCTGGTCGGGCGCGGCATCCACGGCCGCGGCACGCACATCGACATCGCGATGTTCGACGCGACGGTGTCGTTCCTGGAGGGCAACGCGCTGGCGTGGCTCGCCGATCGCACCGTGCCGCACCGCATCGGCTCGCACCACCCGAACATCGCGCCGTTCGGGGCGTTCGCCGCCGCTGACGGGCAGATCGTGGTGTGCGTCGGCAACGACGCGCTGTTCGTGGCCTTCGCCGCCGCGCTCGGCGCCCCGGAGCTGGCCCAGAACCCGCAGTTCGCGCAGAACGCGGCCCGTTCGGCCAACCGCCTGGTCCTGACCGCGGTCATCGAGGAACTGCTGGCCGCCGACACCTGCGCGAACTGGCTGGCGCGCCTGGAGGCGGCGAAGGTGCCGTGCGCCCCGGTGAACGACATCGGCCAGGCGATGACGGACGTGCAGACCGAGGCCCGCCGGATGCGGATCACCGCCGGCGGGCTGGAGCTGCCGGGGCAGGTGGTGAAGATGGCCGGCTACCCGGACCCGGTGGTGCGGCCGGCGGCGCCGGAGCTGGACGAGCACGGGGACGCCATCCGGGCCGAGTTCGGGCTCTGAGGAAAACGTGTTGCCGCGGTCTCGGGCCGCCCGGCACGATCGCGCATGTGAGCTTGGAGCAGACAGCGCCGACGCCGTGCCTGATCGTGACCGGGATGCCGGGGGCCGGGAAGTCCACGGTGACGCGGTTGGCGGCCGAGCTGTTGCCGCGGGCGGCCCGGATGGACGGGGACTTCGTGAACCGGCTGGTGGTCAGCGGGCGGGTGTGGGCGCTCGGGGAGCCGGCCGATGAGGCGGCGCGGCAGGTCGAGCTGTGCAACCGGAACCTGTGCTCGCTGGCCGCGAACTTCGCCGACGCCGGGTTCGTGCCGCTGATCAACTGGATCATCCCGGACCGGCGGCAGCTCGATCTGTTTCTGGAGGTGCTGGCGCCGCGGCCGGTGCTGTTCGTGATGCTGGCGCCGGGGATCGCGGCGTGCCGGTACCGCAACGAGATCCGGGACCCGGATGAACAATTCTTTTTCGACGGCTATGAGGACTTGGAAACGGCGATGAAACACGAACTCGGCGACGCCGGGTGGTGGTTCGACACCTCCGGCCTCACCCCGGCCGAGACGGCGGCGCGCGTCGTCGCCGAGGCCGATGAGCGCGCGCTGGTGACACCGCGCGCCTGACCGGACGGCTCAGACGCACTCAGACGCTCACACGCCGCCGGCGGCCCCCGGAGGCTGGATCGTCGGCGTCGTCGGCGAGTCCAGCCAGGCGTTGATGTACGCCGTGAAGTCCCGCCCGGTCTTGGCGTTGACGAACGCCACGAACGCCGCCCGGTCCTGGTTCGTCCCCTGATGCTGGTGCACCCAGTCGTTCAGCAGCTGGTAGAACGCCGCGTCCCCGAGCGCCCTGCGCATCCCGTTCAGCATCAGCGCCGGGCAGTAGTACACGTTCGAGGAGGCGAAGTGCGTCGGCTTGAAGTGGCCGGGCGGGCCGTCGGAAGTGCGCAGCCTCTGGTCCTGCGGCAGCGCCTGGCGCTGCATGAGCGCGTCGATCGTCGACTGCGGCGCGCCGAACTGGGGATGCCCGGCGTCCCACAGCATCTGCGAGTACATCGCGAAGCCCTCATTCAGCCACAACCCGGACCACGTCGTCGGGGTCACCGCGTCGCCGAACCACTGGTGCGCGAACTCGTGCAGCAGGTCGTCGGCCGGGACGTGCGTCGACAGGGTGATCATGGTCTGCGTCTCCATGCCGACCATCTCCGGGCGGAACAGCACCCCGCCGGTGGGGAACGGATACGGCCCGAAACGCTGCTCCAGGAACGAGATCATCGCCGGGACCTGCGCGGTCAGCTTGTGCGCCGTCTCGGCGTCGGCCGGCAGGTACCAGTACGTCAGCGCGATGCCGTGCGGGCCGGTGGCGGTGTCCTCCTGGAACTGGTCGACCGCGAAGGCGACCAGGTACGTCGACACCGGGTTCGCCTGGTGCCACCGGTAGACGCCGTTGCCGCCGGACTCGGTCCGGCCCTGGAACGCGCCGCCGGTCACACCGGCCCAGCCGTCCGGGGCGGTGATGGTCACGTCGTACAGCGCCTTGTCCGAAGGCTGGTCGTCGCACGGGAACCACGTGAACGCCCCGTACGGCTCCTGCTGCGCCCACACCCCTCCGCCGGCGGTGACCTGGGCGCCCAGGCCCTTGATGTCAGGGCGCGTCATCGGGGGCGGCACCAGGCGCGGGATGCCGTGGTAGGCGATGACCACGGTCGCGGTGCCGTCGGTCGGCAGCTTCTTGCCGACCGGGACGGTCAGACGGTCGCCGTCGTGGACGTCAGCGGCAGGCGCGCCGTCCACGCTCACCGAGTCGGCGCTCATGGCGGCGGCCAGATCCAGCACGAAGCGGTCGGTGGGCTCGGCCGCGCGGATCGCCAGCGTCGCGGTGCCGGTCAGCACGGTCGCCTTCGGGTCCCACTTCACGTCCAGCGCGTAGTGCAGGACGTCGGTCGCGGGGTCGCCGTACTGCGGGTAGACGTCGTCGGCCACCGGATGGGATCGGCCTGCCGACCACTGGCCGGAATCAGGTGCGGCGGACTGGCTGCTGTCCGGCGCATGGCTCGGCACAGCCGAAGAGGTAGCCGGCGACGCCGCACCATTCGATGTGCTGCTCGGCACGGAGGTCGCAGCAGCCTTGCCCACCGTCCCGGATCCCGAGCACGCCCCGGTCATCGCGACCACCACGGATATCGCCACGCCGGCTATCAGGACACGCCGACCCCGAACCATCCCCACCCCGGTCCCTCCCCGTATCAGTCACCGGCCCCCACGATCTCAACAGCAGGCCCGCCTACGCCAGCCCCGCACGGAACGCCTGGATCACCAGCTGCACACGATCGCGGGCACCGAGCTTGGCCAACAGGTGCCCGATGTGGGTTTTGACCGTCCCGGTGGAGACGGTCAGGCGCTCGCCGATCTCGGTGTTGGTCAAGCCGGCGGCGACCAGGCCGAGGACTTCCAGCTCGCGGCCTGTGAGCAGCCTGTGCAGACGCTCCCGCGCCGCCACCGTGTCCGAGGCGCCGCCCGCCGAGACGGCCGGCACGTTCGCCGTCTGCCGCGCGAAGGCCTGAATCAGCCGCCGCGTCGCGGTCGGCGCCAGCAGCGCCTCGCCCCGGGCCACCACCTCGATCGCCGCCAGCAGGCCCTCCGGCGGCGTGTCCTTGAGCAGGAACCCGCTGGCCCCGGCACGCAACGCGCCGAACACGTAATCGTCGAGATCGAAGGTGGTCAGGATCAGCACCCGCGAGGGGCACGAGGCGGTGATGAGCCGGGTCGCCTCCAGGCCGTCCATGCCCGGCATGCGGACATCCATCAGCACCACGTCCGGGCACACGGCGCGCGCCGCCGCGACCGCTTGGGCGCCGTCGCAGGCCTGCGCGACGACCTCGAAGCCGTCGGCCATCGCGACGATGCCGGCGAATCCGGCGCGGACCAGGGCTTGGTCGTCGGCGACCAGGACGCTGATCGGGGCGATCATGCGCGGGCCCCGGTGGACACAGGCGCCACGGTGTGGGGGTAGGGCAGCACCGCCCGGACCCGCCAGCCGCCCCCGGTCAGCGGCCCGGCCTCAACCGTCCCCTCATACAGCCCGACCCGCTCGGCGATCCCCGCCAGTCCGTGGCCGCCGGCGCTGCTCACCTCGCCGCCGCGCCCGGCATCGGTCACCTGCACCACCAGCGCCGCGTCCTGATACTCCAGCAGCACCCGCGCGGTACGGGTGTGCGCGTGCTTCACCACGTTCGTCAGCGCCTCCTGCGCGATCCGGTAGGCCGCCAGCTCCACCCCGTCCGGCAGCTCCCGCACCGCACCGGCAGTCCGCACCTGCGCCGCGACCCCCGCCTCGGCGCAGGTGGCGACCAGTCTGGGCAGGTCAGCCAGCTTCGGCGCCGGGGCCAGCGCCGCGGCCTCGCCACCGTCCCGCAGCACCGCCAGCATCCCGCGCATCTCGGCCATCGCCTCCCGGCTCACCTCCTGGATCGCCGCGAGCGCGGCCTCGGCGGCGGCCGGATCCCGGCTGAGCGCGAACCGGCCGTAGCCGGCCTGCACGTTCACCACGCTCATACTGTGCGCCAGGACGTCGTGCAGTTCCCGGGCCAGCCGGATCCGCTCCCGGTCCAGCTCGGCGCGCGCCGCGGCGTCCTGCTGGTCGCGCAGCCGGGCCCCGATCTCCCGGTAGCGGGCCACGCCGACTCCCAGGGCCCAGGCCAGCAGCAGGACGGTGCTGGTCATGACGAGGTTGGTCAGGGGGCGGCGGAATCCGACCGTGGTCGCGGTGTCCCCGGCCAGGTACAGCACCAGCGTCGTGACGGCGATCGGCAGTCGTTCGGTGACGGCCACGGAGTACAGCAGCAGTGTGCCGATGAGTTCGAACTGGGCCAGGCCGCGGGTCGCCAGCGGCCAGGCCACCACGAGCAGCACCAGCCAGGTCGCCAGGACCACGGCTGCGGACAGCAGGGGACGCCGGCGGCGCACGGCCAGTGCCGCGGCGGAGACCAGCACACCGGAGAGCACCAGCACCATCTGGCCGGTGCCGGGCACGGCGTAACCGTCGGCGGCCCAGTCGTGGCGGTGCCAGTTGACCAGGTTCTCGACGATGGTCAGCGCGGCGATCGCAGCGGCGCAGACCGCGTCGAACACCACCCAGGCCCGTTGTCCGGGTACTGATGGTTGTGTTCGCATGCTCCCAGGCTAGCCAGGGGGCCGATCACCGGGCATCGGCCCGGGGTCCT
>Ga0207671_10001937_pt1 | contig 22924 bp, 19 predicted proteins | sample KBSC24metaG_FD_184352 | JGI IMG/M metagenome (GOLD analysis project Ga0207671, IMG submission 184352) | Corn rhizosphere microbial communities from Kellogg Biological Station, Michigan, USA - KBS C2-4 metaG (SPAdes) (version 2) | ecosystem: Host-associated > Plants > Roots > Rhizosphere > Soil... | reverse complement strand
CAGACGCCGCGCGAAGTGGCGACGCCCGACACCTACGGCGCCGAATCGCGGATCGCCTGCGATCTGTCGGCGCTGCAAGGCCGGGGCGTGAAGCAGATCGACACGTGGGTCTTCGCGCAGCAGGCGCTGCCGGCGTCTCAGGGCCTTGCCTCGTGGGTCTGCGTGCGCTCCGACCAGTGGACCGGCACCGGTTCGGCGACCAGCGAGTTCCTGCCGCCGTCGGCCCAGGCCGCGGCGACGGTGACCGGCAGCGAGCCGAACGGCCGGACCTGCTCGACGCTCGACCAGAACGTCGTCGCGCAGGCGCGGTGGCGCGCGCCCGACGGGAAGATCTACCTGCTGGTGGCCGGGACACGGCACGTCACGAAGGTCGCCGTCGAGGACGGCACCGGAACCGTGCGGCAGACCGTCCCGGCCCCGGAGCACACCGCGGCGGTGGTCCTCACCGGCGCCGCGGCCGGCGACGGCAGCGGAGTCGGCGTCCTGGACACCGGGGCGCAGCTGCGGCCGATGGACCCGCGCCAAGGGCGGTGAGTTCCAGGCCGCGGAGCTATCCTCACCATGCCTTGCCATCGGGGAGGGAAGCCATGGAACTGGAACTCCGCCACCTGCGCACGCTCTGCGCGATCGCGGACGCCGGCAGCGTCGGGCGCGCGGCGGCCGTGCTGGGGTATTCGCAGCCTGCGATGTCCACGCAGCTCCGGCGCATCGAGCGGCTCTTCGGCGAGCCGCTGTTCCTGCGCGGAGCCGGCGGCGTCGAGCCGACCGCGTACGGCGTCGAGGTCGTGGCGCAGGCGCGCGACGTGCTGGCGCGGGCCGAGGCGATCGGACGCCGGGGGAGCGCGGTGTCCGGCGGCGGCCGGACACTCCGGTTCGCCGCGACCAACACCCCGATGCTCCCCGGCCTCGTGGGGCGGTTGCGCGGCGTGCTGCCGGACCTGGCCGTGTCGGTGAGCAGCGTCTACTCCTCCGCCGCCATCGTCGAGCTGCTGGAGGACGACGCCCTCGACGCGGGTGTCGCGGCCGACTACCCCAGCCTGGAGCTGGCGCACTCCGACCGGCTGGCGCACCGGGGCATCGTGACCGAGCCGTCCTTCGTCGCGTTGCCCGCCAGACATCCGCTGGCGCGGCGCGTCGAAGTGGCGCTCGCCGATCTGGCGTCAGAGGCCTGGTTCATGACGCCGGACGACGGCGCCGGATGGCCCGGGGTCTTCTACGCCGCATGTGAGACGGCCGGCTTCGAGCCGGCCGGCGTGCACGAGTTCCTCGGCGACCAGACGCAGCTCCAGACGATGATCGCGGACGGCCTCGGCATCTCGATGGTGCAGGCCACGCTCCGGCCGTTGCCCGGCGTGGTCGTCAAACCCCTGATCGGCACGCCGCTGTGGTGCCGCTACCTGTTGGTGTGGCGGCGTGCCGGGCTGAGCGACGACGTCGCGGAGGCGCTGTTCGCCTCGGCGACCGCGGCGTACCGGACGCTGATCGCGCGCTCGGCCCACTTCCAGCGGTGGGCCGCCCGTTCTTACCGGACGAGTGTGTGACATTGCACTGCTGAGCTGGCGCGACACCAGAGTTATGGCCGCGCGTGCCATAGTCCTATCCCTCGAACGCATTGTCAGCATCCTGCTCCGCTGTCAGATTGCGTCCAGCGCCTCCTCGCCGAAGTCCTGAGGCGCGCGTCAACCATCAAGGAGCAGTGATGCGCCACCATTCACGCCTGCCCGGAATCGCTGCCGCGGTGCTTGCCGCGGCGGCGGTGGCCGGGATGACCGGAGTGGGGACGGCTTCGGCCGCCCCGCGTCCGGCCGTCTCGGCCGTCTCGGCCGCGAACCCAGCGGCGAGGCAGAGCCAGACGAATGCCGTCCCGAAGGGGTCGGCGAACTCTGATTCCGCAGACCGGCCCGCCGTGGCGAAGTCCGCGATGCCGGTCGGGGACCTGGCACCGCGTACGCCGGTCGGCGGCGACGGCGCCGACGGAGCGAAGAGCGGCGCTCCTAAGCATGCGGCGGCTGCGAAAGCTCAGGCGACCCAGTCGTGCACTCCGGCGGACTTCGCCTCCCGTTCCGGCAGCGCTCTCAGCGCCTACGTCGTGTCCTCCACGACCGACTGCATCAACACCCTGTTCTCGGTGACCGGCTCCGATGCCGCCACGATCTTCAGCGAGAAGAACATGGAGACCGTCGCGGGGTCCTTCCGCACCAAAGCGGCGAGCTATCCCGGCACCGACTCGACCAGCGTCCAGCAGCTCGTGCTGTTCCTTCGCGCCGGCTACTACGTGCAGTACAACAGCAACGGCTCCATCCCCGCCTACGGCCAGGCGCTCGCCACCGCCGTTGAACGCGGCCTGGACGCCTTCTTCGCCGGCCCCCACGCCCTGGACGTGAACGACGCCAACGGCCCCGTCCTCGGCGAGACCGTCATCCTCACCGACAGTGCCGACGAACAGGCCCGGTACCTCGGTGTGTACAAGCGGATCCTGAACGCCTACACGAGCGCCTTCGACGCCTACCCGACGATGCTGAACGCGGTGAACGACGTCTACACGCCGCTGTTCCGAGGCCACCAGTTCCCGGCCTTCGTCACGGCCGTCACCGCCGATCCGAGCGTCATCGACACGCTGGACAACTTCGCGCTGAACCACCGGAGCCTGCTCGGCGGCCCGAACTCCTACCTGGACTCCAACGCCGGGCTGGAGATGAGCCGCTTCGTGCAGCACACCGCGCTGCAGGCCAAGGTGCGGCCGCTGATCAAGGGCCTGCTCGCGGCCTCGTCGATGACCGGTCCGACGGCGCCGCTGTGGGTGGCCGTCGCCGGCGACGCCGACTACTACGACCAGGCGAACTGTACGTACTACAACGTGTGCGACCTGGCCGCGAAGCTCACCGCCGCCGTGCTCACCACGACGACGCACTGCGACGCCCACCACACCGTGCTCTCCCAGGCGCTCACCCCGGCCGACACCAGTGCCGTCTGTGCGAGCATCCTGGGTCAGTACTCGTACTTTCACACCCTGGTGCACGACAACGGCCCGATACCCGGCCAGTACGACCAGAGCTTCGTGCTGACCGTCTTCGCCTCGCGCACGGATTACCAGACGTACGCCGGACCGATCTACGGAGTGGACACCGACAACGGCGGCATCACGCTCACCGGCGATCCGGCCGACCCGAACAACCTCGTGCACTCGATCATGTACCAGTGGGCGACCGACAACGGCTTCGTGGCCCGCGTCTGGAACCTGAACCACGAGTTCACGCACGCCCTGGACGCCGAGTACGACACGAAGGGCGACTTCGGTGCCGAGACCACCGTCCCGGACATCTGGTGGATCGAGGGCGTCGCGGAGTACGTCTCCTACAGTTACCGCAACGTCACCGACACCGAGGCGGTCAGCGAGGCGGCGACGCACCGGTATGCGCTGAGCACCCTGTGGCAGAGCACGTATGACAACAGCGACGTGGTGCGCACATACCCTTGGGGCTACCTTGCTGTTCGCTACATGATGGAGAAGCACCCCGCCGACATCGCCACGATCCTGGCGAAGTTCCGCGCCGGCGACTATCAGGGGGCGTACGCCTTCTACGGCACCACCATCGGCACCTCCTACGACGCCGACTTCAACGCCTGGCTCGACCAGTGCGCGGCCGGTGCGTGCCAGGCCGGCGGGCCGCCGCCGACCCAGACCTGCTCCGACCCGGACATCCGGGTCCTGGGCCAGAACTGCTCGCGCACCGGCGAATCGGCCGGCGCCGGCGCGATCGACTACTTCTACATCGACATCCCGGCCGGCACTCCGTCGCTGACCATCACCACCGACGGCGGCAGCGGCACGGCGTACCTGCTGTACGACCCGAGCACGTGGGCCATGCCTGACGCGTACACCCAAGGCTCGCTGAACAACGGCACGTCGCAGAGCCTGACCATCAACAACCCGCCTGCCGGCTACCAGTACATAAGCCTGTACGGACAGACAGCGTTCAGCGGCGTGACGATCACCACGTCCTACTGACCGTCCCCGGGTTCCACCGCCTCGGCGGAGCTCTCGATCACGCGGCGGAGCCACTACCGGTGGCTCCGCCATCACGGGTTTCACAGTGGGGAACACGTGGGGTGGTCGCCGTGCCACAATCCTGTCGGGGTTCAGAACGTAGGACGGGGGAACGGAATGCGGGTCACCATCGCCCATGTGGCGTTGCGGGCCGGAGTCAGCAAGGCCACGGTCTCGCGGGTGCTCAACGGAAAAGGGGAGACGGACGCGGCCACGGCCGCCCGGGTCCGGCGGGTCGTCAAGGAGCTCGGCTACGTGCCCAGCGCCGGGGCGGTGTCGCTGGCCAAGGGCCGGACCGGAGTGGTCGGCGTACTGGCGCCCGCCCTCACTCGGCCGTGGATCGCCCAGGTGATGCAGGGCGTCGTGGACTCCATGGAGAAGAGCGGCCACGGCTTGATGTTGTTCACGCGCAACCTCGGGGACGACTCGTTCCGGCGCTTCGCCGGCCAGGTCGACGCGAACGCCTTCGACGGTCTGCTGGTCATCGAGCCCGAGGAGACGGTGCCGGCCCTGGCCAGGATGGCCTCTGCGGCGCTGCCCGTGGTGATGATCAGCGACCGCGAGGCCAGCCCGCGGATACCGGCCGTGGCGACGGGGAACCGTTCCGGTGCGCGGCAGGCTGCCGAGCATTTGCTGAGCCTGGGCCGCCGGCGGCCGCTGGTGGTCGGCGGCCCCGAAGGATACGACTGTGCCGCGGAGCGGTTCACGGTCTTCACCGACACGTTCGCCGAGGCCGGATTCCCGGTGCCGGAGCAGGCCTGTTTCCCCGGGGACTACACGGGGGAGTCCGGCCGCGTGGCCGTGACGTCGGCCGTCGCCGACGGGATCGAGTTCGACGCGGTCTTCACCCACAACGATCTGTCGGCCTCGGGGGTCCTGCAGATGCTGGCGAAGGCCGGCCGATCGGTGCCGCAGGACGTGGCGGTCGTCGGCTTCGACGACGCCGGGCACGCGGCGCTCGGCGCGCCGTCGCTCACCGCGGTGCACCGGCCGCTGCGCGACATCGGAGCCGAGGCGGCGCTGATGCTGGCTTCGGCGCTCGCGGGCCGGGACGTCCCGGACGAGCCCGTCGAGATCGCGACGGATCTCGTCGTCCGGGATTCCACGGTGCGGCCGGAGTGAGCTCCGTCCGGCCGGGCCGTCAGGACGCTGCGACGTCCTGGCGGTAGAAGTACAGCCCGTCCTCTTCCTTGACCATCGCGAAGCCGGTCTTGTCCAGGACGCGCTGCGAGGCGGTGTTGCCCGTCTCGGTGTCGGCGACCATGACGAGCACCTCGTCGTGCGATCGGCAGAACGCCACCAGGCCGGCGAGGGCCTCGGTCGCGTAGCCGGCGCCGCGCGCTCCCGGGATCAGTCCGTAGCCGAACATGACCTGGCCTTCTTCGTCCGGCGGACCATAGAAGCCGATGGTGCCTATCGCGGCGCCGTCGCGGTCGATGCGGTAGCAGCCGAATGGGCCGGCGTCGTGTCCGGCTTCGGCCGAGCCGAGGAAGCCCTTCACCCCGTCGCGGTCGTCCTGCATCGGGAAGTCTTCGGCCCAGACGTCCTGCTCGCTCGGGGAGGCGTCGACGATGCGGCGCCCCTCCTCGACGGTGAGCAGGTGCAGGCTGAGCCGTTCGGTGGACAGGTCGGTCATGCGCGCTTGGCCTCCTGGAGGAATCGGCGGACGGTTTCGCGGGCGTTCTGGGTCACGTGCTTGCCGTGCGTGAACGCGGCGATTTCGTAGTCCATCTCGCCCAGAACGTCCGCGGTCTTCTGGTTCAGTTTGATGTCGGTGCAGAACGCGCGGACGCCCCAGCCCATCTTCCGCACGTTCCAGATCGAGTCGCCGGTGATCAGCACGCCGTCGGCCTCGTGCCGCAGTGCCACGTGCCCCGGGGTGTGCCCGGGGGTGTGGACCACGCGCAGGCCGCCGCCGACCGGCAGGACGTCGCCGTCGGCGAACTCCTCGCCGATGACCACCTTGGCGAACTTGTTGCCCTTGGGGCCGAGCAGGTTCAGGAATTTTCCGCCGAGCGTGGAGCCGTCGCGCGGTGGGGCGTAACCGTTTCGGGCGAACGGGGCGTCGATGGCGCTGATCGAGATGTCGGCGTCGGTGCGCTCCTTGAGCTTGGCCGCGCCGCCGGCGTGGTCGCCGTGGGCGTGGGTGAGCACGATGCGGTGCACGTCCTCGACGCTCTTGCCGATCGCCTTCAGGCCCGCCTCGATGCGCTTGCCCGAGCTCGGCATGCCGGTGTCGATCAGCGACACGCGGCCGTCCTCCTCGACGATCGCGAAACTGTTGACGAAATCGAACGGTCCGGCCGGAATCCGCCACACCTGGGCGGTCAGTTGGTACGCCGGTTGGCTGGCCATGATGGAAGCTCCTCGACATTCGACAAAGTTTTTGCCCATGATGGCCGCACCGGGTTGCGCGCGCATTGCGCGAGGCCCGGACGGGGACCGACGGATGGGGCGGGACATGCGTTACGCGGTGTTGGGGCCGTTGAAGGTGTGGGACGACGCAGGCGTCGAGGTCCCGGTGCCCGCGGGGAAGCAGAGCTCGGTGTTGGCGGCGTTGCTGCTGCGGCCGGGGCAGGTCGTCGGTTTCGACGCGCTGGTCGGGGCACTGTGGGGGGACCGGCCGGTGGCGGGAGCGCGGTCCGGGCTGGCGACGTATGTCTCGCGGCTGCGGGCGGTGCTCGGTCCCGAGGGTGCTTCGCGGGTCCGGCACGAGGGGCGCGGGTACTTGTTCTCGCCCGGGATCGGGGACGAGATCGACCACGTGCGCGCCGCCGACCTGGAGTGCCGGGCGCGGGCCGCGGCCGGTGAGGGACAGTGGTCGCAGGCTCAGGATGCTGCTTCGGCGGGCTTGGCCTTGTGGCGCGGCGAGGCGCTGGCGGATGTGGAGTCCGATGAGCTGCGCAGCGATTACCTGCCGTACTTGGAGGAGCTGCGGATTCGCTTGGAGCAGCTGCGGATCGACGCGCATCTGGTGTGCGGGGATTTCGATGCGATTCTTCCTTCCCTGCGGGCGTTGTCCGGGTCGCATCCGCTGAACGAGCCGTTCCACGAGCGGCACTTCTTGGCTTTGTACGGCGCGGGACGGCACGCCGACGCGCAGGAGTGGTACCGGCAGGTGCGGTTGCGGCTGCGGGAGGAGATCGGGTCCGAGCCTTCGCCGATGCTGCGGCGTTTCTATGAGGGGACGTTGCGGGGCGTCGGTGTTCGGACCCTGGTGGAGGAGCTGCTTGGTCCTCGGTGGCTGGCGCGGCCGATGATTGCCGGAGCCGGGTCCGGGTCCGGGGCGGGGACTGGAGCGGGGCCGGGGGCCGCTGGGTCGGGATCGGAGTTGGCGGCCGGGGTGGAGGCAGTGGCCGGGGCGGAGCCGGTGGCCGAGTCGGTGGCCGAGTCGGTGGCGGAGTCGCCGGTGCCGGGGGCGGTCGCGGGGCTTCGCGATGCCGACGTGTTCTCGACGAACGCGCCGTTCCCCGATCAGCTGCCGCCGTTGCCGCGCCGGTTCGTCGGGCGCGATGAGGAGCTGGCGCGGCTGACCGAGGCGATGCGGGGGAACCATCCGCCGGACATGCCGGGGCTGACGCTGCTGGTGGGGATGGCCGGCGTGGGGAAGTCGATGCTCGCGTTGACGTGGGCGCATCGGTCCGCCGCCGCGTACCCCGACGGGCGGATCTACTTGGACATGAAGGGGTTCGCCGAGCCGAGCACGCTGTTGAGCGTCGATGAGACGGTGCGGGTGCTGCTGGACTGTTTCGGCGTGCCGGAGCATCGTATGCCGGCGACCGCTGCGGGGCGGGTCGCGTTGTACCGGGCGGTGCTCGCGGACAAGCGGGTGCTGATCGTGCTGGACAACGTCGGGCACCCCGACCAGGTGCGTCCGCTGCTGCCGCCGGTCGGCCCGGCGCAGTTGCTGGTGACCAGCCGCAATGCGTTGGCGAGCTTGGTGACCATCGACTTCGCGCGGACCATGGCGCTGGAGCCGTTGTCGGCGCGGGACTCCCGGGACTTGCTGAATCTGCGGTTGGGGCCGGAGCGGACGGCCGGCCACGAGCAGGCTGTCGCGGCCATCGCAGAGCATTGCGGGTATCTGCCGTTGGCCCTGGTCGTGGTGGCGGGCCGCGCCTGGGTGCGTCCGGACATCCCGCTGGAGGAGCTGGCCGCGCAGCTCGGGGAGATGAGCAGCGCTTTGGGGGCGTTGGACGGCGGCGATGCGGCCATCAACGTGCGGACGGTGCTGTCGTGGTCGTACCGGCAGCTCAGTGGCGAGGCGGCGCGGATGTACCGGCTTCTCGCGCTGCATCCGGGCCCTGACGCGGCGTCGGCCGCGGCGGCGTCGCTGGCCGGGCTGCCGATGGCGCAGGCGCACGCCACGTTGACCGAGCTGGTGTCGATGAACATGGCCACGGTCGACGCGGACGGACGGTATCGGCGGCACGGCCTGCTGGAGGCGTTCGCCGCCGAGCGGCTGGCGGCGGAGTCGGAAGAGGACGAGCGGGATGCGGCGTTCCGGCGGCTCGTCGACCACTACTTGCGGGCCGCGGTGAGCGCGCATGCCTATGGTGCGACAGCGGCGCTGCCTTCGCTGGCGGAGCTGCCGCCCCCCGTTCCTGATGTGGTCGCGTTGTCGATCACCGACACCGTCGGCGCTCTCGCGTGGCTGATGAGCGAGCGTGAAGTACTCAGCGCTCTGATACCGGCGGTCGCCGCCGCGGGTCTGGACGCGGAGGTGTGGCAGCTGGCGTGCACGCTGTCCGCCGGGCTGGGGCGGAACGGCCAGCTCCAGGAGGATGTCGCCAACGCGCGGCTGGCTTTGGAAGCCGCGCAGCGGTTGGCGGATCCGGTGGCGGAGGCGCATGTGCACCGCATGTTCGGCCGCGACCTGCCCCGGCTCGGCGATCCCGAGGGCGGCCTGCGCCATCTGGACCGGGCGTTGGAGCTGTATGCGGCGGCGGGGCACGAGCCGGGCGTCGCTGAGACGAAGCGGACGGTGGCGAACGTGCGCGTGCTGCAGGGCGACCTGGCCGCGGCGGTGCCCTTGCTGCACGAGTACTTGGCCTACGTCGAGGCGGCCGGCGACGCGCAGGGGCAGGCGATGGGCCTGAACGCGCTCGGCTGGAGCTATGCGCACTTGGGGCGGCTGCCCGAGGCGCTGGCCTGCTGCCGCAAGGCGGTGCGGATCAAGCTGGCGACCGGGCGGCAGGACCACATCGGCGTGCTGTGGGACAGCCTCGCGCTGGTGCACCACCGGCTTGGGGACCTGGACGAGGCGCGCGACTGCTACCGCCGCGCGATCGACGCGTGCCGCGCCGAGGGCGACACCACGCAGGCGGCGCTGTGCGCGATGCGCCTCGGCGACGCGCTGCGCGACGGCGGCGAGCACGGCGCGGCGCGCGTCGCCTGGCGCGAGGCGCTGGCGGTGCTGGAGGCGGCGCGGCGGGCGGAGGCGGGGGAGGTGCGGGAGCGGTTGGCGGTGATTCCTCGGCAGCGGGCGGGGGTGGGGTGAGGGCGCATGCTGCTGGGTGCGGCTGGTCTGTGGTTCGAGAACCAAAGGCGACTCTTCCCGCTTCGCGCACGGTTGGATGACCTCGCTGGTGGCGCGGTTCGGGCTGCTCAGCGCTTACCGAGGAACCCGCGTAGCGCACCCCGTCGCCCAGGCTTCCGAGCCTCGCGGCCGCGGCGCGCCCACCAGGCCCACCAGCCGAACACCGCTGTCAGCGACCCGAAGCCGACCGTCACCAGCTGCGCTGGGCCGGCCTGGGAGCCGGGGGCTGCGGTGGTGTCGGCTTTGACGTTCTTGTAGGTGATGCTGTCGATCTCGCCGTTCGGGGGGAAGCGGATGGTGACCTGGGCGCCGACGTGGAGGACGCGGAAGAGTCTGGTCTCGCTCGTCCATCCGAAGTCGACCTCGTCGTCGGTGCCGTTCTGGAGGGTCAGGTCGACTGTGGCGTCGAGTTTGCCGCGGGCGCTCGGTGTCATGGACTCGACTGTCGCCACCCCGAGTACCAGGCACTTGCTCTGCTGGTTCCCGGTGCATAGTGGCCACTTCTTGTACGCCGCCAGCTCGTGGCGTGCCTCTACGTAGCCGAATCCGGCGCGGATCGTGATGCCCAGGGCTGCCAGGGCGAAGACCACGCGCCACAGTGCGATCCATCTGTGTCGTCGGACGAACCGCGATATTCGATTCGAGAGGGACTTCTCATCGAGTCCAAGAATCATGGCGCCCCCCGATAGCCGACCTCAGATCGCGGAACGGCCCCGCATCTTGCCTTCCTGCAAATCCTGCACCGGGATCCGCCCTTCGCGCACTGCCTGTGCGTGCACCAGCCTGTCGAACGTGTGGGGGGCCAGACGTTCCCGTGCGGCGTCGATGTCGAAGAACCCGTACTCGTCGATCTCGCCCTGCTGCAGTCGGATGCGCGCGATGTCCTCCGGTGCGAGGACGCCTCCGTCGTAGATGTAGTGGATCAGCGGCGGGCGCTCCGCGTCGCGGGGACGCCAGTCCACCATCAACAGCGCGCCCGGCTGCACGTCCAGTCCGACCTCCTCCAGCGCTTCGCGCCGGGCGCCCTCGGCCGGGAACTCGCCCTCCTCGACGCCGCCGCCGGGGAAGCTCCAGGTCTTTTTCCGGGGGCGGTACGACTGCCGCACCAGCAGCACGTTCCCCGCCTCGTTGAAGAACAGCATCGAGGCGCCGACGACCACCTTCGGCAACGAGGCCGCCCACGCCGCGCGGTCCGGTCCCGTCCCGGTCTCGGACAGCCGAGGCGCCCCCGCCTCCAGCGATCGCATGTAGATGCGCCCGATGTGGTCCCGCAGTACCCGCTCCGGGTCGGGGACCACCGTGGCCAGCGCGACCGATGCGGCGGTGATGACGTCGCAGAGCTCTGCCGCGAGGTCGGCATCGGTGTGGCTGCGCCCCTTGCGCGGGTTCTGGCCGGTGGTGCCGATCAGCGCCGCCGCGGCCTCGCCGGCCTCCTCGGCGACCTTCAGGACCCGCAGCGGGACGGCCAGAGCCGGATCAGTGTCCGGATGCGCGTCCAGCCAGGCCTTCTGCTGCGCGACCACCTGCCACAGCAGTGCCTGGTCCGGCTGCTTGCCCAGTGCCTCGTCCATGCCTCACCACACCCTTCGCCTCCACCGACGAGTGCAACGCCGACGTCCGCACCACCGTCGCACCGATCAACACAGCCAGTATCGCGATCATCCCGATCGTCTGGACGAAGGCCTGCCGTCCGCGCGGCGCGTAGACCAACACCAGTCCGATCAGCAGCCCGGTGACCAAGCCGCCGAGGTGCCCCTGCCACGAGGTGAACTGCGAGGCCAGGACCAGCCACAGCACGGCGATGACCAGCTGCCGCTTTCCGCCGAGCGGATCGAAGTGAAGCTTCCGGCTCAGGACGAAGTACAGCCCGATCAGCCCGAAGACGGCCCCCGACGCCCCGATGGACTGCGTGTACGGAGCGGTCAGGTAGTAGCAGAACACCGATCCGCCCAGTGCCGACAGCAGATACGCCGCCAGGTAGCGCACCTTGCCGATCTGCTGCTCGACCACCACGCCGAACATCCACAGCGAGAGCATGTTGAACAGGATGTGCGCCGGTCCCAGCGGCGGCTGGTTCGGCAGGATGTGCACGAACGCCGACGTGATCATCCGGTACCACTGCCCGTGCGCGACGCCGATCTGGTGGTACCCGCGCGGGGCCGAGGCCATCGCCTCGTACAAGCCGTTGTTCGGCCCGCGCATCGCGTCGGAGAGCATGCCGAGCTGGTCCACCACCGAGTGCTTGAGCAACTCGGCCGCGTACACCGCGAAGTTGAGCATGATGAGCCCGATGGTGACCACCGGACGCGGGCCTTGCGACGCCAGGGAACCGAACACCGTCCGCGCCTGCCGCACGTCCTTGTTCCCGGCGCGGACGCACTCAGGGCACTGAAACCCCACCGATGCGCTGCGCATGCAGTCGGGACAGATGTACCGGTCGCAGCGGGTGCAGCGCACACCGCTCTCGCGCCCTTCGTGCCGGTAACAGGTGGTGACCGGCGCGGTGGCGTCGGGGACGGTCATCGGCGGAAGTCCTCCGAGCGGAGCAGCTGACGGCGCCACGAAGACGACGCCACAAGACGGCACACCCTACCGCGCGCGAGCACGGCCGCGGCGGGCACAACGCCGGCCCTCAAGCACGAAGCGCGGCCCGCCCGCGCCGGCCGTATGCTGACGGCGATCCCCCCTGAAGTGATCATGTCGAGAAGAGATCTCCGTGCCCCGTCGCCCCCACTGGATCGACCGTCTCACCGCCGCCGCGATCCGCGGCGTCTGGGACTGGGCCCGGGTGCGCGGTCGCGTCACCTCGACCAACCCCGGCCGGTACCGCTTCGCGCATCTCGGTTCTGGGGCCGCGCTGTCGTTCCCGCTCGGCGCCCTCTACAACGAGCAGTACATGGCGATCGGCGAGGGCACGCTAGTCGGCGAGGGCGTGAGCCTGGCTGTCGGCTGGCCGGGAGAGGACTTCGGCGAGGAGATCGTGTTGCGTATAGGCCGGGGCTGCTCGATAGGCCGCGGCAGCCACATCGTGGCGCATCTGCGTGTGGACATCGGCGACGACGTCTTCTTCGGCCCGTATGTCTACGTCACCGACCAGAACCACGGCTACACCGCGCTGGACACGCCGATCGGCCGCCAGGACGCCGAGGACAAGCCGGTGACCATCGGCGACGGCTGCTGGCTCGGCGTCGGATCGGTGATCCTGCCCGGGACGACGCTGGGACGCAACGTCGCCGTGGCGGCCGGCGCGGTGGTGCGCGGGTCGTTCCCGGACCACTGCCTGATCGGCGGCGTCCCGGCCCGGATCCTGCGGCAGCACCACGTCGACGACGGATGGCGCGCCGGCCTGTAGGCATGTAGATCTGTGGATCTACTGGGCGCGGCGCCGGTTCCCCCCTTACGCCGAGCGGGCGACCCCCGTCGACTCCCGCACGATCAGGCGCGGCGAGACGTCCACGTGCCGGGCCGGCGCCTGCGGATCGCGCACCAGGTCCAGCAGTGTGCGCACCGCGAGCTCCCCGACCGACTCCTTCGGCGGCGACACCGCGGTCAGCGCCGGCCGGGTCAGCGCCGAGAACTCGTCGTCGTACGCCACGATCGACATCTCGCGCGGCACCGCGAACCGCGTCGCGAAACCGTTCTGCAGCAACGCCAACGCGTCCTCGTCCGAGTGGACAAGCAGCGCGGTCGCCTCCGACTCGCGCAGTCGCTCCGCGAGCGTGTCTATCTGCTCCGGACCCCATGTCGGCCAGCCGGCCAGATCGGTGCCGAGGACGCGCGGCATCTCCGGCAGCGCCAGCGCCGCGGCGGCCTGCTCGAAGCCGCTCAGCACGCTGCGGGAGGTCGGGGTCTCGCCGCGCGCGAACATCGCGATGCGGCGGTGCCCGAGCTCGTGCAGATGCCGGACCGCGAGCCCCGCGCCGGTTTCGTGGTCGGTCCGGACCCACGAGGTCGTCGCGGCCGCCGGCCCGTACGAGCGCCGCTCGACCAGGACCGTCGGCACGCCGAGTGCCCCGGCCCACTCCACCTCGTCCGCCGGAGCGAGCAGCACGGCCTGCGCGCCGGAGTCCACCAGGCCCATCGCCAGCGACAGGTCCTGGCCGGACTGGTAGTCCGAGACGGCGACCAGCAGCCGCCCCTCGGGCTCGCGCAGCACCCGGCGCATGCCGTCGACGACGCGGTTGAAGTAGTACGAGGACTTGGGGATCAGCGCGCCGACCACCGGCAGGTCGCCGTCCTCGTCCGGATCCCGGCGCCGGGCCGGCGCGGCGGGCTCGGCCGAGGCGGGCAGCACGGCGCCGCCGTGCACCTTCTCCAGCTGCCCGGCCTTGGCCAGCTGGTCCAGGTCGCGGCGGACGGTCACGTCCGACACGCCGAGGATGCCGACCAGCTCGGCCACCTGCACCGACCCGCGTTCCCGGGCCAGTCGAAGGATCAGGGCGTGCCGTCTCGCGGCGAGCACGAACCACCTCCCGGAGCAGAAGCTATCAGTCAGAACCGTTCACAGCATGGGGGTCCGCCGGGGCTGCGGCAAGTCTGACTTATGTTCTTGTTCGTTTCCTATCGATTATCATCGAACGTATTGACTTTCGGTTGCCTCTTCTGACACTGGTCCGCGTTGTTCGTTTGATGGCCCATTGAAAGGCGCCTCGGCTCCATGGATCGTCCGCACGCCGTCCTGGTCATGCGCCCCGCACTGCGTCCGCTGCTGTTCGACGCGGCGGCCGAGGCGCGCCTGGCCGGGCTGGCCGAGACCGATCCGGAGCTGGTGGTCACCGACTTCGGCGATCCGCTGATCGCGGCCGCGCTGGAGCGGGCCGAGGTGCTCATCACGGGGCGGGACTGCCCGGCGCTGGACGAGGCGGCGCTGGCCCGGATGCCCGCGCAGCGCGCGGTCCTGCACTCGGGCGGCAGCGTGAAGCACCACATGACCGAGGCTGCGTGGGGGCGCGGCCTGCTGGTCTCCTCGGCGGTCGCCGACAACGCGGTACTGGTGGCCGAGTACACCCTCGCGATGGTCATCAGCGCGGGCAAGACGGTGTACCACGTGGACTGCTCGGCCGCTTCGGACGGCAGCGGCTCTTCGAGCTCTCCATGGAACGCCCTCACCGATCCCGACGGGCATGTCTTCGCCGCCGGCGACACGCTGTCCTTCAAGGCCGGGACCACCTGCCACGGCACGCTGACGCCGCGGGGCTCCGGTGCCTCGGGCTCGCCGATCACCATCAAGGCCTACGGCTCCGGCGCCGCGCCGGTGATCGAGGGCGGCGGCGCTTCTGAGGCCACGGTGCACCTGGTCGACCAGAGCTACTGGACCAACAGCGGACTGAAGGTGCAGAACAGCTCCTCCACCCGGGCGCAGCACGAGGGCATCCTGGTCGAGGTCGCAGGGTCCGCGAACCAGGCCGGGATCTCCATCGCCGGCAACGAGGTCGCGAACGTGGCCGGCTGGGGCGACAAGACCGGGACGAACGCTTCGTGGTTCTCGTACTCCGCCGGGATAGCCGTGCGCGTGGCTACCGGGTCGGGCGTCTTCAACGGCGTGTCCGTGACGTACAACAACGTGCACGACACCGGGGGCGGCGGCCGCCGACCCGAAGCTGATCAACGACGCGGCCGGCACCCTCGCCATCGAAGTGCACACCGCGTCGCCGGAGCGCGGCAGCGGTGTGATGGTGGCGAACAACGGCGGCAAGGACTTCTTCGGCAACGCGGTGTCCGCCACCGCGGCGCCGAACCGTGGCGCCTACAACGGATCCGGGGATGACAGTGTTCTGCCGTTCGCGGCTTCGCTGAACGACACCGCGGTCACCTCCGACGCCAACCGCTGGGCCGGCAGCCTGAACTCGGCGACGCAGAGCGGCAAGAGCCTTTCCGCGACGGCCCTGGCCACCGCGGGCCTGAGGGCCGGCGCGGACGTGAAGGCGGCGGGCGTCGACTTCGGCCCCTGGCACCCGCAGGCCCTGGACGCCACCGACAACGTCATCGCCACCGGCCAGACCGTCGCCGTCACCGGCACCAACACAGGCACCGGCACCGGCACCGGCACAAAAGTCGGCTTCCTGGGCTTCAGCACCACGCACGGCGTGAACGAAAGCGGCACGCTGCACTTCACGGACGGCACGTCGCAGCCCGATGCCGGTAGCGAGTCGGCCGCTCAGCCGCCGCCGAAGCCGGCCGCGCCGCCCCGCTAAGCCGCCGAGGCCGACGCCCCCGACTCCGCCGCCACCGCGGCCGCGGCGGCCGCCGCACCGCGCGTCCGCTGCAGGATCTCCTCGCGCGTCAGGTACACGTCCGTGTACTCGAAGTCGCGCAGCGAGGCCGCCCGCTCGGCCTGGAAGCCGGTGCGGACGAAGTCGTCGCCGACCAGCGAGTTCAGCAGCCAGCCGGCGCCGGTGCGGAAGCGGGCGGCGAAGGTGCGCAGCGCCATGATGTGGTAGCCGCGGGCGACGATCTGCGCGGGCAGGCCGGACAGGGGGATGCCCAGGGGCTTGCTGACCGCCTTCACGCCGCCGAGGTCCACGACCAGGCCCAGGTCCTTGTGGTGGTAGTCCTTCAGCGGGAAGCCCCGGACGGCCGACATCACGTTCTCCGCCGCGGCCCAGCCCTGGCGCATCGCGTGCTGGGCGGTCGGGGGGCAGATGGCGTCGCCGCCCTTGGCCAGGTCGGGGACGGCCGCCGCGTCGCCGAGGGCGAAGACGCCGGGCAGGTCCGGGACCGTCAGGTCGGCGTTGACCACCAGGCGGCCGCGGTTCGTCGGGGCGCCCATGGTGGCGATCAGCGGGCTCGGGGCCACGCCGGCGGTCCAGATCAGCGTGCGGCAGGGCAGGACGCGGCCGTCGGTGAGCGTGACCGTGTCCTCGGTGCACTCCGCGACCGAGACGCCGAGGGAGACGTGCAGGCCGCGCTTGCGAAGGATCTTCAGCGCCTTCTCGCCCAGCTTCTCGCCGAGCTCGGGCATCAGGCGCGGCGCGATGTCGACCAGGTGCCACTTGATCAGGCTGCCGTCCAGGTTCGGGTAGCGCTTCACCGCCTCGGTGGTCAGCCGCTGCAGGTACGCCGCCGTCTCGGTGCCCGCGTAGCCGCCGCCGACGACCACGAACTGCAGCCGGGACTCGCGCTCGGCGTCGGTGTCGGCGACCGCGGCCAGGTCGAGCTGGGCGATCACGTGGTCGCGGATCCAGGCCGCCTCGGCCAGGGTCTTCACGCCCACCGCGTACTTGTCCACGCCCGGGATGTTGAACTGCCGGGTCACGCTGCCGGGGGTGAGCACCAGGTAGTCGTAGCGCTCCACGACCTCCTGGCCGTCGATCTTGCGCACCACCACCGACTTGGTCTGGGTGTCGATGCCGATCGCGCCGCCGGGAATGATCAGGGTGCGCTTGAGCATGCGGCGCAGGGAGACGGCCACGGCCTGCGGAGTGAGCACGCCGGAGGCGACGTGCGGCAGCAGCGGCAGGTACAGCTGGTGGTTGACCGGGGTCACCAGGCGGATCTCGGCGTCGTCGATGGAGAGCTTCTTCTCCAGCTTGTGCGCGCACTCGGTGCCCGCGAAGCCGCTGCCGAGGACGAGTATCTTGGGGCGGCTCATGGCGGTTGTCTCATCTCCCGGGGCGGTGGGCGGTGTCATACCAACCGGACTAGCGTCCAGCGTGGAACGTGCGGCGGACCGGCGCATCTCGACCAGGGCGATATGTGCCGGATGGGTGAGATGATCACTTTACTCCGCGCGATCTTGCCGCCGGCCCGCGGGGTGGGATCCCCACCGCGTCGTTCCGCCGGTGAACTGTACGCAGCCCTGGCGGGGACAGCCGCGCAGGTCCGCCATCCGGTCGGTGAACAATAACCCGCATGTACCCAGCCCCGCAGACCGCACGCGTGTCCGACGCCGAGATCCGTGATCTCCTCACCCGATACCTGGAGCGCTTCCCCGACCAGGCCGGGCGCCTGCGGCCGTTCACCGCGGCGCTGGCCGACACGGCGCATGTCACTCGTCTGACCGATCGCCGTACCCTCCCCGGCCATGTCACCACGGGCGCCTTCGTCGTCGACGCCGACGGCCGGCTGCTCCAGATCGCCCACAAGTCCCTGGGCCGCTGGCTCAACCCCGGCGGCCACACCGAGCCTGGGGACGCCTCGCTGGCCGACGCCGCCCGCCGCGAGCTGCTGGAGGAGACCGGCCTCGGCAGGGAGCACGTGACCCTGCTCGGCGATCCGGCGCTGCCGCTGGCGATCGACGCGCACCGGATCCCGGCCAACCCGGCCAAGGACGAACCAGAGCACTGGCACTTCGACTTCCGCTACGCCTTCCGCCTCAACGGGAATCCGGGGGACGCACCCGTCGAGCTCCAGCTCGAGGAAGTCGACGACCACCGCTGGATCCCCTTCGAGGAGGCCGACCTCGGTGAGGACACGGCGCGCCTGGCCGCCGTCCTGTCGGGTGCTGTCACAAACGGTGCGGCCGAAGGGTCATAGCAGCGACCGTATGTGACGAGGTGACAGGGGACCGCAGTGGACAGCGACAGCGCCGAATGGCTCGCCGAACGATTCGAGGAGAACCGGCGCCATCTGCGAGCGGTCGCCTTCCAGATGCTGGGCTCCCTGTCCGAGGCCGACGACGCCGTCCAGGAGTCCTGGCTGCGTCTGAGTCGCCAAGGGGAGGACCGCGTCGAGTCCATCGACAACCTGACCGGCTGGCTCACCACGGTCGTCGTACGCGTCGCCCTGACCATGCTCAAGGCCCGCGGCCGGAAGGAATCGCTGGACGCGGTCCCCATCCCCGAGCCGATCATCTCCCCGGATGACGGCCTGGCCCCCGGACACGAGGCGCTGCTGGCCGATTCGGTCGGCCAGGCCCTGCTGCTGGTCTTGGAGACGCTGCAACCGGCCGAACGCCTGGCGTTCGTCCTGCACACCGTGTTCGCCGTCCCCTTCGAGGACATCGCGACCGTCGATCCGGAGCGGCCGGCCGAGGTGGACGTGACCCTCTTCGAGTCCTGATCCGGGTCTCTCATGGCCACACCAGGTTGTACGTGAACGCCACGATCAGGAACGACACGGCCCCGACGGCGGTGAGCGAGTACGCGATCCGCCCGATCGGCTCCCACCAACGAAGCCGCCAGGCCGCGGCGCTCCCGGCGATCAGCCCGACGGTGCACAGCGCCAGCAGCGTGTTCATCGCCACCAGCAGCGTCAGCGAGGAAGAACCGAGCATCACCTGCTCGGTGAAGGCGTTGCTGTCGCCGGTCATCGTGAGGAGCTCGATCACGAACCCGGTGGCCAGGACGCCGGAGACCCAGGCCAGGATGCGCGCGTTCCGGGCCCACCGCGACTGGGCCGGCAGCCCACGGAACCGCCGCACCAGCGCCAGGATCGGAAAGGCCAGCAAGCCGGTCGCGAGGATCCCGGCGCCGCCGTAGAGCATCGGCAGGTGCAGTTTGGGGGAGTTGTACCAGGCCAGCCGGTAGTAGGCGACGGTCGGATCCATGGTCGTCGCCAGGTGGCCGCGGCCGTCGAAGACCAGCCGGTCCTGGCCGCCCTTCTCGGCGAATTCGCCGTGCCCCACAGGGATCCAGCGCTGGTCGCCGGTCTTCGGGTCCGGCGACAGGCCGTTCGTGGTCAGCGTGCCGTCGGGGTTCTCGGTCACGGTCACGTAGGAGACCAGGCCGGCGACCCGCGTGACCGCGCCGCGGCTGATCCGGTCGCTGCGGTAGCTGCCGGTGTAGCTGTCGAGCTTCGGGTCCTTGACCGGGGTCGCTGCGGAGGCGGCGGCGGTGGCGGCCGAGGCCGGGAAAGCGGCGTCGACGATCTGGTCGATCAGGGCCTTGCCATCCCAGCTCGCGCTCCCGTCGGTCCCGTCGCCGTTGTAGACCACGTACACCCCGATGCCGCTGTCCGGAAGCAGCGCCATGTCGCTGTGGAAACCGGGCACGTCACCGTCCTTGAACAGGACCCGCTGGCCGTCGCGAGGCCGCTCCTCGAAGAAGTACGCCATGCCCGGCAGCCGTGGATCCATCGTGAAGTGCTGTCGCTGCACCAGGTCCGCGACTCCGGCTCCCAGCTCCGGGTCCTTCGCGAGCTGCGCCATCATGAACTTGGCGACGTCGGTCGCGGTCGCGACGGCCCCCGCGCCGGTCGGCGACCAGCCGCCGTACTGGCCGTTCTCGGCGGTCCAGCCGCCGCCTTCGGGACGGTAGCCCTTCGCCAGGTTCGCCTCGATCGCCGGCGGATGCGGCTGCAGGAACGTCGAGGCGTCCATCTGCAGCGGTCCGAACAGGTGGTCCTGCATGTACTGCGCGAACGGCTCCCCGGAGACGCACTCGACGAGGTAGCCGGCCAGCGCGGCGCCGTAGTTGTCGTACGCGGCCAGCGTCCCGGGAGGGCGGACCCGCGACGGCTCGTGGTCGGCGAGGTACGGCCCGAGCGGCGGCACGTGCTTCGGATCGGACACGGCCACACCGACCGGGTCGTCGTCGAACCCGGCGGTGTGCGTGAGCAGGTTCTCGACGGTCACCGGGTGGCCGGGGAAGGCGTCGGTGACCTGGAAGCCCTTCAGGTAGGTGTTCACGTCCGCGTGCGGATCGAGCTTGCCCTCCCGGATCAGCTGGGCGACGGCGGTCGCCGTGAAGACCTTGGCGATCGAGCCGGTGAAGAACTCGGTGCGCACCGGGTCCACCGCGGCGCCGGTGGCGACGTCGGAGACGCCGTAGCCCTGCGCGTACACGGTCCTGCCGCCGGAGACGACGACCACGGCCGCGCCGGGGATCTTGTCCTCGGCCAGCTGCGCGGTGACGGTCTGGTCGATGAGCGAGCCGATGCCCGCCAGGTTCGGGGCGGCGTGGGCGGTGATGTCCGCGGAGGCCGCGGGGTGCGCGACGGAGCCGGACAGCGCCGAGGCGGCCAGCGTGAGGCCGGAAACGAGGGTCGTCCACATGCCCTCAAGCCTCGCGGCGGGCCGGCGGCCGGTCATGGGCGATAGCGCCCCTCCTGGAGGTGTACATAGATACACCCCACACTGGGTGGGTAAGCCCCTCGCCCGGCCCGGGCCCGATCCCGAGACTGAGGATATGACGAACACCAACAAGCGACTGAGCGCCGTCCTGGAGGGCGGGTTCTGGTTCTTCGTGATGCTGGTCCCCATGCTGCTGGGCTACGTCGCCCTGGCGCTGGTGGCCGGTCTGGCCGGTATCGGGCTCGGCCTGCTGTTGCTCCCGCCGACCGCGGCCTACCTGCGGTGGCTGGCCGACATGCGCCGCCGGAAGGTGCTGGCCTGGCGGGGGATCGAGATCCCGCGGCCGTACCGGCCCGAGCCGGAGTTCGCCGGCGGGTTCTCCGGCTACTGGGAGAAGGTCAAGTTCCACGGGCTGGACCCGGCGTTCTGGCGGGACGGCGCCTGGCTGGTGACCGACCCGGTGGTCGGGGCGTTCCTGGCCGTGCTGCCGATGGCGCTGGTGGCCGAGGGCCTGTACGGCATGGTGATCAGCGCCCTGTGGACCCTGTTCGTCGACCACGGCTTCAACGACTGGTTCGGCTTCGTCCACGTCCACCGCGGCAACGAGGGCCTGCGCTGGGCCCCGGCGGCGCTCGGCGTCCTGGAGATCGCCCTGGGCTTCGCCATCGCGCCGAAGATGCTGGAGTGGCACGCCCGCTGGTCCCGGGTCCTGCTGGCCCCGACTCCGGCGCAGGTCGAGGCCCGGATGAAGCACCTGACCCAGACCCGCGCCGACGCGGTGGACACTCAGGCCGCCGAGCTGCGCCGGATCGAGCGCGACCTGCACGACGGCGCGCAGGCCCGGCTGGTCGCCATGGGCATGCACCTCAACGCGGCCTCCCAACTTCTGGAGCGCGACCCGGCCGCCGCGCAGAAGCTCCTGACCGAGGCCCGCGACTCCTCCGCCAAGGCCCTGTCCGAGCTGCGCGACCTGGTGCGCGGCATCCACCCGCCGGTGCTGGCCGACCGCGGCCTGGTCGACGCGGTGCGCGCCGTCGCCCTGGACTCGCCGCTGGACGTGCAGGTTCACGCCGAGGTGCCCGGCCGGCTGGACGCGCCGCTGGAGTCGGCGGCGTACTTCGCGGTCAGCGAGGTCCTGACCAACGTGGCCAAGCACGCCCACGCTACGCACGTCTGGATCGACATGCGGGTCGCGGGCGGTCTGTTGAAGATCAGCGTGAGCGACGACGGGATCGGCGGCGCCGACATGGCGCGCGGCAGCGGACTGCGCGGGATCGAGCGCCGCCTTGCTACCTTCGACGGGATCCTCGCCCTGAGCAGCCCGCTGGGCGGACCGACCGTAGTGACCATGGAGCTGCCGTGCGTGTCGTCCTCGCCGAAGACCTCTTCCTCCTCCGGGACGGCATGATCCGCCTGCTGGAGGCGTACGGGTTCGAGATCGCGGCGGCCGTCGGCGACGGCCCCGCGCTCGTCGAGGCGCTGGTGACCGAGCGCCCCGACGTGGCCGTGGTGGACGTGCGCATGCCGCCGACGTTCACCGACGAGGGACTGCGGGCGGTGCTGGAGGCCCGGCAGGTCGTGCCGGGCCTGCCGGTTCTGGTGCTGTCCCAGTACGTGGAGCAGCTCTACGCGAGCGAACTGCTGGCCGACGGCGCGGGCGCGATCGGCTACCTGCTCAAGGACCGGGTCTTCGACTCGGACAGCTTCGTGGACGCGGTGCGCCGGGTCGCCGGCGGCGGGACCGTGATGGACCCCGAGGTGATCTCGAAGCTGCTGGCGCGCGGAGCCCGCAAGGAACCGCTCGGGGCGCTGACCGACCGGGAGCGCGAGGTGCTCTCGCTGATGGCCGAGGGCCGGTCGAACGCGGCGATCGCCGAGCGGCTGGTGGTCACCGAGCGGGCGATCGCCAAGCACACCTCCAACATCTTCATGAAGCTGGGGCTGCCGGAGTCCTCGGATGACAACCGGCGGGTGCTGGCGGTGCTGGCTTATCTGAAGGCGTGACCTTATATATAAGGACTCTCCTTCACGGGCGGTGCCCGCCGCCGGGATTCACAGTCCTGAACCGCCGGTCGCGTCGACGACCCGGCCGCTGACCCAGCGGCCGTCCTCGCCGGCCAGGAACGCCACGACCGCGGCGATGTCGTCCGGCCGGCCGACCCGGCCCAGCGCCGAGACCGAGGCCGCCGCCTGGGCGGCCTTGTCGTTCCCCCGCAGCCAGCCGGCGTTGAGGTCCGTGTCGACGATGCCCGGCGCCACGGAGTTCACCGTGATCCCGCGCGGCCCGAGTTCCTTGGCCAGGCTGAGGGTGAAGACGTCCAGCGCGCCCTTGGTGGCGGCGTAGGCGATGATGTCCGGCTTGGCGACGCGGCTGACGCCGCTGGAG
>Ga0207671_10001934_pt1 | contig 22958 bp, 21 predicted proteins | sample KBSC24metaG_FD_184352 | JGI IMG/M metagenome (GOLD analysis project Ga0207671, IMG submission 184352) | Corn rhizosphere microbial communities from Kellogg Biological Station, Michigan, USA - KBS C2-4 metaG (SPAdes) (version 2) | ecosystem: Host-associated > Plants > Roots > Rhizosphere > Soil... | reverse complement strand
GCCGATCGATGCGCTTCGCGCACCGGCCGGCTTGCCGTGGACAACGCATTCGCGTTGCCCACCGCGCCGGCCTTCGCCCACAAGCTCCACAGCCTCCCACCACCATCAAGAAAGCCTGAACCCCAAAGACTCAGGCCCTATCGGGGCGACATGTATTCTGACGCGGGGGGGGTTCAAATCAACGGCAGCATGTAGAGAATATTGATTGGTAGAGGTGTTGAGCCAAACGTCAGCAACTGCATGATGGCTTATAATTTCAAAAGGAGCGAAAGTGGCAATCGATTTTCTCATGGCGGGTACAAATGAAGTCAACAGGAATAGTCCGACGGCCAACCGATTCGTGACTTGCACTGTTGCTCCCTGTTCAGATCGTCGTATTCACACACCCTGGTCGGAGATGCCGTCGTTTGCCTGATCAATCCTGTAGCGCCAAGTGCCGTCCGGCTGGCGGTGCGCCACTTCAGCCGCTCGACCACGCGCTGTGACATGCCCCCCTGTATCCCGCAGTTCCCACTCGGCTTCAATTAGTGCAAGGTCCCCATGTCGAACGCAATAACAATTTCGCGTGTATAGGGAATCAGGTGCCTGCATCAGCTTTTGCAACGCTGCGGCGATCGCAAGATGGCCGACAATATCGCTGCCGCTGGCTTCGAGGCGCAGCACGGCATCGGACTCGTACAGCGACAGCAGATCGTCGATCCGGCGGGCGTTGAATGCCTCCTCGAACGCAGCGTTGATGTCTTCCGGACGAGTGGGTGGGGTGAGCATGCTTATTCCATTCACGCAGCCGGCCCGGCCTGGGCGGACAGCCTGCGTCCGAGATCGCGCACGGCATCGACGGCACGCAACACGTCGTCCCAAGTCGTGCGATGGTTGACAAAGCAGACCCGCAGCACAGGGTGGCCGTCAAATTCGGCGCCGGCAACGAATGCCTGCAAGCCACCGCGCAATGCAGCCTCGACCTCGCGGTTCACGGCGTCGCGCGCTACGGCCCCCAATCCTTTCCCGACATAACGGAAGCAAAGGACGCTAAGCGCAGGGCGGTGCAGCGGCTCGAACTCAGGGTCTGCAACAAACAGGTCGTAGAGCCGTGACGCGAATCCGTGATGCCGAGAGACCAGCGCGGCATAGCCGTCGACGCCGTATAGGTTGATAGCCAACCATACCTTGGTGGCGCGGTCCGGTCGCGCCATCTCGAAGCCGTAGTGCCAGTGATCGTGACCACCGGAATCGTTGCCGCGCATATACGAGGCAGTCTCGGGATGAAATGCTCGGGCCAGCGCCGCCTTGTCCTTGACGAGGATGCAGCCGACGCCGAAAGGCACATTGAGCCACTTGTGCGGGTCGAGCGCCAGCGAGTTGGCCCGCTCGATGCCTCGGAAGAGAAAGCGGCGCCTCGGGTCTAGCGCCCCCAAGGCGCCGTAAGCGCCGTCGACGTGGAGCCACACGCCCTCCGCGGCGGCAATATCGGCCAACTCGTCAAAGTGATCGACCGCGCCAGTCAGCGTGGTCCCCGCCGTGCCAACGATGCACAGCGGCAGATGACCCATCTGCCGGTCGCGGCGGATAGCCTCGCGCAACAGAGGTGCCTGCATCGCGAAGTCGGCATCCACGGGGATTCGGCGCAACTGGGCGCTGCCGATGCCCATCAGTGCGAGAGCGCGCTCGATGCAGAAGTGCGCTTGTACGGAGGCGTACACCGTTAGCAGGGGACCGCTGCTTGTGCCGTTGCGTCCGACGCCGACCCCTACGACCGAACTGCGTGCCGCCGCCAGGCCATACAGGTTGGCCATCGTGCCGCCGCTGGTCAGGTATCCGAAGGCGTCGTCCGCGTAGCCGGTCATGCGCCCGAGCCAGCGGCACACGGTCAGCTCGAGCTCAATGCTGCCGGGCGTGAGCCGGGCAGTGTACGGAAAGAGGCAAAGCGAGCTGGTCAGCCCGTCCAGAAGCGACGGGATCGGCAGCGGTGTCGACATGACCCATGACATGATGCCGGGGTGCAACACGTTGCCCGATGCCGGGAGCAGGTATCGCTCCAGGCGGTCCAGCAACTCCAGCGGCTCGGCAGGGCCATGCGGCGCATCGTCAAATGCAAGGGCGGCAGAGGCTTCCTGCGCTGCTAAAGCCGGGGGGAAGATTGGCCGCTCGCGGCTACTGGCGAGGTGCTTGACGATAATGTCGACCATCCGGTATCCGAACGATCGCACTTGATCCAAGTCGATGACGCTAAATGCTTCGGCGTTGTCCGAGTCAACTTGCGTGGCGACGGTAGCGGGAAGGTGCTTCATGGCGTTCCTCTGGCGGCCGGAAGTCAACACCCTGGCTCAGCCGTGCAACAGGTATGGAAAGATTGGTCGATAGACGAGCGTTTGTGCCAGATAGGACTGGCCCAATTGTTCTCCCTCTGCGCCTTCCATGCTTCGCGTGTAGCCGATCATCCGGTCCACCATCGAAAGATGGCGGTGCCGCCACAGCTGGACTGCCTGTTCCACATCCACCATGGCGTCCGCGAGCCATATCGGTGCTGTGCGTTCATCGATCCGCGCGGTGGGGAGGCGCGCACGCGCGACTGCGCGTGCTGCTCCTGCATCGTCAGCACCGGCCGGCACAATCTCGCGCCACCGTAGCAGCGCGAGGTAGGCTTTGCTGAGGGAGGGGCCCTCCAGCGCCTGAGCCATCTCGTCCGTCAGCCATCTACGCCGACGGAGGGCTTCGATGAAGCGCGGATCGCGCTGCCCGAGCGCGATCTCGAGACGCCGAAATCCGATGCTCTCCGCGCCGGTACCTCGAAGTTCGTGGCGAAAGAGGAGATAGTCCGCTGTCGTCATCGTCTGCGGAATATGGATCATCGTTGCGAAAAGGTTGAACAGCGCGGCGATCTCGCGTACATCCTGCTCCACGGCTGCAATGTCCGGCTCCAAAGCGTCCAGCGCCTGAGTGCAGGCTACGATTCGCGCCAGCGTGGCAGGCACCCAAAGCTCGAACGTCTGGTGCGCCACGATGAACATCAGTTCGTCAAGGCTGTCCCGCGGCGGTTTGCCAGCCCCAGGATGAGCCTGCAAGCTCGCACGCAAGGGCATCAGAAGGAGATCCGCGTCCACCGCCTGTGCGACGGCTATGTCGGGTTGGGTGCCAGCCGGACCAGCGGCGGTCGGGCACGACGCCACGATGCTCCGCAACCATTGCCCGCTTTCCTCCAGCGTGCGAAGCAGCGCAGCCGCGGCGGCTGTCAACCTACGGCTTCTGGCGGAACCACCCGTGGCGCCTGTCTGCCGCAGGTTCAATTCCAAGCCTTCAGCGGCATTGCAAGTCGCTCGTAGCAGCGGCATTCTCTCGTCAAGAGACGCATCTGCGATCCCGGCTCGTTCGCTGAAACGCAGGGCGACGAGGGCGGACTGCTGGCGGATTACGCCGACTACAGCCTGACAGCGCCGCAGCCTCTTCTCGATGCGGTAAAACGCATGGTCTGCCCCGTCGCGCTGCACTTCCTCCGTCGCAGCAGCCAGTTCCTGGCCGAGCAAGTGCAGCCACAGCACGCCGCTGGCAAGGCACGCATAACGGATGCGGTCATCAACAGTGCGATGCTGCATCGCCATCGCGTCGGCTTGAACTCTCATCAGGGCAGGCACCTGCAAGTAGCTGCAGTAATGCGCGTGCCGCCAGGAGGCAGCAGGCACGTGGTCGCAGCACATGACGGGCTGCTCAGTGGCAGCGCGGGCGCTCGCAGCGCTGGCTGGCGGGCCTGCGTTCAGTTGGCTGCCGCCGTCCTGGGGCGTGTGGGTTGTCGGATTCTCCGGGAGCACCGGCGGTGGCGAGAGCGATACGCAACTTGAGTCCATTGAATCTCCTTCTTCCCAACGGCGGTTGGCGGGATCCATCTTCCGACTCAGCGTGCCTGGAGACAGGCATCAAAAACCGAAGCGATAGCACGTTTTGCGAAGGAAAACTCCTAGAAAAACTTGGGCTTACCTTCGCGCCGGGTCCGTCAGCACCAAGGCCGTGCGAATTTGGAGCGCGACACTCAGGATGGCGGCCCGGTGCGAGCATGTCGTCGCCGCAGGCGGCAGTGCGCAGCAAGGGCGCTCCATCGGATTCGGCAGGCAACCACATGAGGCGATCGCTTCGTGCCTCATCGAGATCATGACGAGTGGCGTTCTGCACCTGCGGCAGCAGCGCCCAGGGAACTCTGCTGCGCCCACCGATGACCCGTGAGCCCGGCCATCGCACAGTCGCCGCTGCGCATCTTTCGAGCCTCGACACCCGTATCGAGACTCTGCGGGCGCAGCCCCAGGGCAAGCGCCAGGTCATTCTGCGCATGCCGGCACCGGCAGGAGGAAGCCAGGCTTGCAGTTCAGCGCCGCGATGTGAATCTCGGCGAGGCCACCCGCCGAGGGTAAAGGGTCAACGCGACTTCTTCTTCGTGTACGCGCCCCACCTCGTGCGTCCTGTAACTCTGCGATGGGCTCCGGAAAACCCGTTTTGGCCGCTCGACCGTCCAGTCCCGCACGCTGCAGCTCGCCTAGCACATCCGCACGAGACCGATTTCGCGGAACTTCGCGCTTCCAAACGCGCTTTCGCTTGGCTGCTCGCCGAGGTTGCATGGGATCGCTGATCGTGAGGGATCGAAGCAGGCGTTTTTCATGGACTCTCGCTACACGGCAAAAATGTTCCTGATTATCAAGAACACTCAGCCGCCTGACGGGCGCGTAGCGATGGTGCTGGTGGCGAGCGGAGCCGGGTCTCACGAACAGCAAAGCCCTTCGCAATGCGGATCACCCCATCAATCGTCCTTCAGGAAATCGACCACCTCCGGCCACCGCACCGGGATCTCGAAGCGAAGTTGCCGCCACTCAACGAAGTTGCTACGAGGTCGAATGCGACAAGCCTGCGGCATTCGACCTGTCTTCAGCGTACCGGCATGGCGCCGGCGTAAAGGCTCCGCTTCGCCGGTCTACGTCCGCCCCTGACCCCGACGCCGTGCCTCGAACACGTAATTCCACCACTCAAAATTCAAGAGACGCATTTTATGAAGAAGCACACATCGATCGTCCTGGCCATGGTGGCGATCAACGCCGCGGCTGCCGGCTCCGCGACGGCGCAATCCAGCGTCACGATCAGCGGCTGGCTGAATCTCGGCGTGATCAAGAAGACCGGCGAGGAAACCAAGCTGGGCACCGTCTCCCGCAACAGCCTGACCTTCTCGGGCAAGGAGGATCTGGGCAGCGGCCTCGCGGCGACCTTCAAGCTCGGTACGCGCTTCGAATTGGATACCGGCACGACCGAAGTCGACGGGGGCGGCCGGCCGTTCTATCAGCAGGAGTCAACAGTCGGCTTGAGGGGCTCGCTCGGCTCGGTGCGCCTCGGCCGCGCGCTCTCGCCGATCGGCGCGCTGGATGGCACTTACGACGCCTGGGCGGTGTTCGACGGGGTCGCGTCGCCGGCATGGTGGTTCTTCATTCCGGACTATCTGCCCGATCCGCGCGCCGGGCTGCCGAACTCGTATGACTACGGCCGCGTCGCCAACGGCATCTTCTACGACTCGCCGGACTTGAGCGGCTTCAGCGTGCACCTGTCGACCGCGGCCGGCGAAGGCCAGCAGGACAAGGCACGCCACTACGGCGCCTCGTTCAACTACGACAAGAACGGCCTGTCGCTGATGGCCGCGGCCGAACAGAACAGCCAGCGCGACCGCGCGTATTTCCTCGGTGCCGCCTACAAGATCGGCCCGGTCAACACGATGCTCGGCTACAGCCAGGTCAAGCTGAATCCCGACGGCACCGTCTTCGGCGCCGACTGGACCAACTGGGCCGCCGCCAGCGACCCGAAGACCAAGCGCAACAGCGTGACCTTGAGCGCGACGATCGACGTCGGCTCGAACACGATCCTGGTCGGCGCCGGTCGAGACTTCCAGGGCTCGACGAATGCCTTCAACTTCATCGGCAGCACGTTCACGAAGGCCGGTACCAACTACTCCGGCGCCAGCAACTTCTACGGCCTGGGTTATCTGTACAACCTGTCGAAGCGCACCAGCCTGTTCGCCGATGCCTCCTACGTCAACTGGAAGTTCGAAGACGACAACGGCCGCACGCACGCCACCGGATTTTCGGTCGGCATGAACCACGGTTTCTAGTCCAGGAGACTCGTATGTAGAACACAGCCTCTATTGAATTGAGTGGATGGAGTTACGCGTTCGAGGCAGGGCGTCGGGGTCAAGGACGGGCGTAGCCCGGCGAAGCGGACCCTTACGCCGGCGCCATGCCGGTATGCTGAAGACAGGTCGAATGCGGCAGGCTTGTCGCATTCGACCTGTCAAACAAAGACGTCAGATGAACGACAGACTGTTTGAGACCGCGCTGGGATCAGCGCGCCCTGCTCCGTGAAGGCGGTTGACTTCGATGCGGCCGCCAAGGCACTGCCGGTGCGCATCGACTTCGAGCCCGGCAGTCGATTCGCTGTGCCCAGCAGCGAGGACCTGCAACCGGTGCATGACACCGTGCCCAAGACGTATCGGCATCTGAACTTCTCCCGGCACGAGTGCTACCTTCAGGTGGCACACCGCGGATCAAGCTGCCCGACGGTTCGGTGGGCCTGGTCCAGCCCGACTTCGCCGGGCGACTCTCGGGCTTCACGCTGCCGTTCGAGGCGCTTATCCTGGTGCTGTCGCAACAGATGCCGTTCGCGGCCGTCGCGCGCATCGTTGACGAGTCCGCCCATCGCCGTCATGGTCGTGTGCAGTCACGATGTCGAGTTGGCGCTGCGCGACGCCGACTTCAGCGATGTCACCGCTGGTCATCGACGAGACCTCTCGCGCACGCGGCCACGACTATGTCACCTTGGCTGCCGACGCCCAGGAGCGCCGGGTGGTGTTCGTCACGGAGGGGGGCGGTACCAAGACCATCGAGGCGCTCGCGCTCGACCTGACCACCCACGTCTGCCCGCCCGATCAGATCGAGTCGGTCAGCATCGACATGTCGCCCGCGTTCATCAAGGCGTGCGCCGAACACTCGCCCAACGCGCACATCACTTTCGACAAGTTCCAGGTTGTCTGGCGCGCCGATGCTGCAGTGGACACGAGGCGCCGCATCATGCACCGCTCCGACAAGTCCCTCAAGGGCTTGCGCCGGTCGCTTCCGTGAAGAGTATATGAGTCAGACACTTAGTTAGAGACCTTGACGGACACAATCACGGTGAATTACCATTCTAACAAGTTTTCCGAAAACAAGACGCTGCAAACGCGATCCAGGCTTCGCCGTCCCACGACAAATACTTGAGGTCAGGATCATGCGATTGAGTGACTCACGACAGCCCAAGACCGATCCAGCTCATGCTTCACTGCTACAGATGGCGTTCGGCGCACTGACGACGCAAATCCTTTGCGTGGCCGCTCAATTAGGGGTGGCCGAGTGTTTGTCCCAGACAGCACCAGCCACTGCAAGCGAACTTGCTCCCAAGCTTGGGGTTGACGTAGCGACGGCTGAGCGCCTCTTGCGTGCTTTAGTCTGCCTGGATTTATGCAATGAGACTGAGGGCAACCGGTTCATGCTGACCTCGCTAGGGGAATATCTACGGCCAGACCATCCGGATTCCGTGGAGGCGCGGGTCCTTTTGAACGGCCAAGTTTACTATCGCCTTTGGGGAGATTTGCTGGAGACAGTACGAACTGGAGAGTCCGGCTTCCACCGCACTTTCGGCATGCCATTCTACGACTACCTCGTGGACGACCCGGTGATCGCGGCCCTGTACGATCGAACTATGGCCGGTGTAGTTCGGCACCGACACAGACCTGCCGTCGACGCTTACAATTTTGACCGGTTCAAGACAGTCGTCGACGTCGGCGGCGGGAATGGTGCGCTGCTGGCGGAGGTTCTGAAAGCGTATTCTCGACCTAACGCCATCATCTATGATCTGCCTCGCGCCGCAAAGGCAGCAATTGAGACAGTCGAAAAAGCTGGACTAACCGGTCGTTGCAGCTTCGTCGGTGGCGATGCTTTTCAGTCTGTGCCGAATGGAGCCGACGCATACATCCTCTCTAACTTCGTCATTAACTGGGGTGATGACCGAAGTATTGTGCCGCTGCGACATTGTCGCGACGCTATTGCTGCCGACGGAACGCTTCTCCTTGTCGAGTGGGTGATGCCGTCCGCCGGAGAGTCTCACGAAGGCTATGCTGACTGGGATACAATCATAGCAATGGATATCAACGCTCTCTCCATTTTCGGAGGTAACGGTGGGCGTGTACGAACACGTGCCGAGTTTGATGCACTCCTTAGTGCGGCAGGGTTCGAGTTGACCGCCATCATACCGACCAGAGGCTCAGTCAGCCTCATTGAGGCCAAGCCCGTACATTGATCGGTCAGCCCCCCCCCAGCGCCGCCATTATGTGCAAAAAGGACCGGTCGTCGAAGCGACTCGAACGCAATCCGTGTTCGAGCGGCCGACTGCCCAAGAAGCGCAGCGGCTGATATGAGAAATACCGCCGTCGAAACGTTAGCTGCGCGATAGATGTAGGCGACGAATATGAAGATGCATGTTCTTGATCTTGGCCGACTCACCTTCGACGTGAACGGCATCGTCGCCGGCAGCAACTATTCGACCGTTCGTAATCCAGACGTCTCCAACAAGCTGATAGAGGTCCCGGTTTCGAGCTATTGCATCGAACATCCCGACGGAAACGTACTTTTCGACGTAGGTTGCCATCCGAATGCGATGGGATCGCAAGGACGGTGGCCAGAATCCCTGCAGGAGATTTGTCCGCACACCGGTGGCGAGCATTGTGATCTTCCGAACCGCCTGCAACAGATCGGTCTCGGGCCAGACGATATTCGCTACGTCGTCCTTTCCCATCTGCACAACGATCATGCCGGCTGTGTCGAGTTTTTTCGCAAATCGCGACTGATCGTTCACGAATTGGAATTCGAAGGCGCTTTGCGGACGTATGCCTTGAGGCGTGACAACACGTCCTACGTTCGCAAGGATATTGCCAGGTGGTGCGAGACTGATCTCCAGTGGTCATTAGTCGCATCTAATTCTGGTGACGTAGCGCTCCACAATGAGGTGGAAATCTTGAATTTCGGGTCCGGCCACGCGCACGGAATGTTGGGACTACACGTTCGGCTTCGGGAAACCGGGTCCATTATCCTCGCTTCCGACGCGATCTACAGTCGCGCGAATTTTGAGCCAACGCCCCTAATGCCAGGCGAATGCTTCGATTCGATCGGAGTTCGCCGCACTGTCGAGCGCATTCGACATCTTGCACATCGCCACCAGGCACAAGTTTGGTTCGGCCATGATCCCGAGCAGTTTTCGACGCTATCCAAGTCGACGGATAGACCATATCTCTAGGCACAAAAGAGTAATGAGGCCATGCAACGACGCTACAGGTGCGACCATCTGAGATACGGAACTTCCAGATATTCCAGCATCCGAGGGACAATGCGTGGCGAGCAGAAGCACAGAGAATCTAATAACAATCGTTTGGACATTGCAGGGCGCGTCCCCGCCTCGTACGCTTCAGCCACTCGAACTAATGCTTGTCGCCAAGCGTGCGCAGCCGTTTTGGGACAACAACATGCATAAGAGCAGAAACTTGTCCGTCGACCCTGCGCGGAGTTCCAGTCTAGAGGTCGCCAGAAACAACTAAAAGCGACCCGAAATCGGGCCAAAATGGTGAACCGTAATGGGTGTTCAGAGAAGATCTGACGAACTCGTGGTTGACGCTTCGGTCGACGAGGCCAGTTACGTCACTTTTTGCGGCGTCGGGAAATCCTATGATGCCAAGACGCTCTCGGTGCGTAACGTGAGCCTTGCCGTCAAACGCGGCGAGTTCTTCACGTTGCTGGGACCTTCCGGATCCGGAAAGACATCGTGTCTCATGATGCTGGCCGGGTTCGAGCGGCCGACCTTTGGCGAGATACGCCTCGCCGGGCGTTCGCTCGCAAGTGTTGCCCCCTATGACCGAAACATCGGCGTGGTGTTCCAGAACTACGCCCTGTTTTCGCATATGACGGTGGCTGAGAACGTAGCGTTCCCGCTTTCGGTGCGAAAGCTAAGCCGAGCCGAGATCGAGACGCGAACCAAATGGATTTTGGCGATGGTCCGTCTCGATGAACTCGTGGCGCGATATCCCTATCAACTATCTGGCGGGCAACAGCAGCGCGTCGCGTTAGCCAGGGCGCTCGTGTTTAACCCTGACCTCGTCCTGATGGACGAACCGCTCGGCGCGCTCGACCGGCAGCTTCGCGAACACCTCCAGACCGAAATGCGACGAATCCAGCAGGAGATCGGCACCACGGTTATTTATGTGACCCATGATCAGAGTGAGGCTCTCTCCATGTCAGACAAGATTGCCGTATTCAACAACGGCGAGGTGCAGCAAGTCGATACCCCAAAGTCCATCTATGCGTGGCCTGCCAATTCTTTCGTTGCCGGGTTCGTCGGCGACAATATGCAGCTTGAGGGCGTGGTCGTAGCGCGATCGGGCGGCGACGCGCAAATCGACGTGCCGGCGCTAGGTAGGTTTCGGGGCCTTGCGATTGATGTCGGCTCCGCCGGAAGCCGGGCAGCCATGGTTCTGCGACCGGAGCATCTGCGCCTCACCGGCACTGGCGATGAGGGAGGTGGCTCCATCACTGTGACGGTGACGCAAGTAGTCTTCTTTGGCCATCAGGTCAGGGTCAATCTGACCCACGCTTCCGGTGCAACGTTTTTCACCCACATTGCAGCGATCGAAGGCGACAGCATTCCAAATGTAAACAGCGAGATTCGGCTACATTGGAGCGCGCAGAACGCGCGCGTCTACTCGGTCGGGTGAATTTCAAGATAACGAGGAAAGGGAAACAAAGTGCAATCCAAGATTCTTTCCACCCTGGTCGCAATAGCAGCGTTGTTCAGCTCGCCGGCGTTCGCGCGAGATTTGACAGTGGTCTCGTGGGGCGGCATCTCGCAGGAAAATCAGCGCAGGATATACTACAAGCCATTCACCGCCTCGACTGGCATCCCGATCGCCGAGGACACCTGGTCCGGCGGGCTCGGGCTGCTTTCTGCGAAGGTATCAAGCGGAAATCCTGATTGGGACATCGTCCAGGTGGAGCGTGCGGAACTGCTGATCGGTTGTCCCGATGGCGTCTTTGAGAAGATCGATTGGAACGCCATCGGCGGCAAAGATAGCTTTATCCCGGCTGCGCAGAACGACTGCGGCGTGGGTGCGATCGTGTGGGGTATCGGGCTCGGGTATGATACCAAGCGCTTGCCCGACGGGCCAAAATCCTGGGCTGATTTTTTCGACACCAAGAAGTTCCCGGGAAAGCGTGGGCTCCGCCAAGGTCCTCAGTACAATCTTGAGTTTGCCCTGATGGCGGACGGCGTTCCGCGCGATCAGGTATATAAGGTCCTGTCGACGCCCAAAGGTGTCGACCGTGCCTTCGAGAAACTCAACACCATCAAGGGCGACATCATCTGGTGGACCGCCGCCACCGCCGCCACCAATATGCTCAATTCCAACGAAGTTGCCATGACCTCGATTTACAGCAGCCGGTTGGCGTCGGCGAATCGTTATGATGGTAAGTACTTCGAACTGATAAAGGATGGTTCGATGTACAATCTCGACTACTGGGCTGTCCTGCGCGGTTCGAAGCACAAGGATGCCGCTTTCAAGCTTATTAGCTTCATGACCGGTGCTGACCAGCAGGCCGCCTATGCGGATGCCAATGCCGATGCAGCTACCCGCCTGGAAGGCATCAAGAAGACGAATCCCGAGGCCCTGAAGTTCCTTCTCACCGCACCGGACCGGATGAAAGTAGCGTTGATGTCGGATGACGAGTTCTGGGCAGACCACACCGAAGAGCTGACCAAGCGCTTCAATGCATGGGCGGGCCAATAGTGTGATCGACCACCACCTCGTCCGAGTCGGTTTTCTCGACCGCCGGAAGCGCGGCGGGCGATGAGGTCAGTATGAAGGATATCCGCCGGGCCGCTCGACGATCCCGGCGGATTGACGATCTGACGGCGCTTCTACTCACGCTGCCCCTCCTGGTTTTCATGACCGTTTTCTTCGTGCTGCCGATCGGCGGAATTTTGAAGGAGTCCGCGACCGATCCAGTGATCACGAAAAATCTGCCACGAACCGCCGAGTTGCTGTCGCAACTACAGTGGAACACCCTGCCGGATGCTCCCTTGGTTGCGGCACTCGGTAGCGAGTTGCTGCAAGCAGACCAGAAGGGCACTGTGGGTGCCATCTCCCGTCGCCTCAATACCGACGTCTCGGGCTACCGGAGTTTGCTCACCAAGACTGTCTCCGCAATCAAGCGCGATTTCCCATTGACGTTGGCGGATATGGCTGGGATCGATAAGCGTTGGTCAGATCCCGCATACTGGTCGGCGCTGAAAAGAGCCTCGGGAACGCCTTCGTCCTATTATCTCCTTGCAGCGGTGGATCTTAAACGGGACGACTTTGGCAGCGTCGCGAAGCAGCCTGAACACGTTGCAACATTCCTGCCCATCCTGCTTCGGACTCTCGTTATCAGCATCGTGGTGACGGCAATCTGCGTGATCGTGACGGTCCCGCTGTCGTACTTCATCAGCAATCTTTCCGAGAAGAGAGCCGCGATCGCACTATTCTTCGTGATGCTTCCGTTCTGGACCTCCGCATTGGTGCGGATCACGGGATGGACAGTGCTTCTTCAGAAGGACGGCATCGTGAATCAAGTCATCCAGCTCGCATCGCCCGGTGTTCAGCCGCTGGAGATGCTCTACACCGACTTCAGCATGTATCTCGGGCTCATTCACCTGATGCTGCCCTTCATGTTGGTGCCGATTTATACGGCAATGCGGCAAGTAGACCCACTGACGAAGAAGGCGGCGCTTTCGCTTGGAGCGCGGCCCCTTCCAGCCTTCCTGCGGGTTTTTCTTCCGCAATGCGCTCGCGGCATTGGCTCGGGTTGCGCAATCGTCTTCATCCTCACGCTCGGCACGTACACAACGCCGGTCTTGCTGGGTGGCGCCGGGCAGCAGATGCTCAGCTACTTCATCAGTTTTTACACGAACCAGCAGCTGAACTGGAACATGGCAGCCGCTTTAAGCGTCGTTCTCCTGATCATGACAATCATTGTGTGCCGCCTCGGCGCAAGGTTCTTCGTCAAGGAAAGGGCGGACTGACATGACAGGTTCGGGGTACGAATCCGCTTCGGAGCGCACTAGAAGGATACTGCTCACAGCCGGCAGTATTTTGGTCCTGTTTTTCCTGATGTTCCCAATCCTAGTCACGATACCGCTTTCCTTTTCGGGCAGCATGTTCATGCGCTATCCAATCGAGAGCATAAGTCTTCAGTGGTACGAAAGGCTCTTTGAGGATCTCCAATGGCGCTGGGCGATCCTAAATACGCTCATCGTTGGGGTCAGCTCCGCGCTCTTGGCCGTGTTGCTCGGCACGACTGCTGCCTACGGCGTCTACCGGATGCACAGCCGCATGCGCGGCGCCATCATCGCGCTCGCGATCATGCCGATGGTCGTGCCGCCGATAGTTATCGCTTTGGGGTCTTATCTATTCTTTCTCCACACCGGCATCGAGAACGGATATCTGCGTGTCATCATCGGCCATACCGTGATTGGCATTCCATTTACCGTGGCCGTCGTCTACTCCGCGCTGAATTCGCTCGATCCCACACATTACCGCGCGGCCATCTCCCTTGGTGCCAAGCCGTTTCTCGCGTTCCGGACCGCGATCTTGCCGCGAATCTCGCGCGCGATGGCCGGCGGAGGAGTCCTTGCCTTCGCCACATCGATCGACGAACTAATCATTTCAATGTTCGTGACGACAGCAAGGGAGCGCACGCTGCCAGTGCAGATGTTCAGCGGCCTGCGCGAGCAACTTTCGCCGGTAATCACGGCAGCGGCGGCGTGTCTCCTACTGGTTTCCGCACTGGTTCTTCTGCTCGCGTCAAACAGAAAAGGCAAAACTTCCATCTGAAACGGGTAGTCGTATCAGCCTCTCTTGAATTTCGAGTAAGACCGGCACGATCCAGGTGATCTGCTGGAAGTCCCTGCGAGAGAAGCCGCGACAAGTGTTGCTCGGTGCTCGCCTGCCGGCCGTCTATGGCACCTGGCGGCGCGATGGCGAGGTGAAGAGCCTGATCGCCGGACGACTGGCGGATCTGACGCCGTTGCTTGGACGGCTGACAACCGAAAGCCGCGACTTCAGATAATCGGCACTGCACCCCGCGATCGATGCGACTACAAGCTCCGTTGGTTCAGGGGTTAAGGCGCATGTACCGCGCTCAAGGCGCGACTATCGAAATCCCCAAGGGGGAGCGCAGAAGAGCCTACCGGAAGCCCGTCGCGCCCGCCCAGCCTAGGCGCCACACCGTCTACGACCGCCCGCCTCGGTCATGGCTCGTGCATTTCCTGGACTCCGTCCAAGCGTTCGGCACCACCAGACAGCGACACGTCGGCAGCAGCAACTTTTGGCCGGATCGTGTCGTTTTCGTCGGCCCGGACGTCGTCATTTGTCGCCACGTCCGCCCTGTTCGCCGCTCCTGGCGAATCGTTCAGCCGCCGGCGCAGCCCTGTCGCTAAACGAAGGGCGGTACGTTGAACCGCCTTCAGCTGCCGATCGATGCGCGCGAACTCCTTGTCGCATTCCGCGTTCGTCGCGTAACCACGCAAGCGCTGGTATTCGAGTAAGCCGAACAAGCGGTCAGCCCTCATCAATAGTCTGAGGTACGCGCCGCAGTGGGGTGAGACGATCTCCGCGGGAACGAGCAGCGGCCCGGTACCGTAGCGCACGGACTGGCTCACTCCGTTATCGGCCATCACCTTCTGAACCTTTTTCGTCAGCCCATCGACGTCCTCGCAGGAGCCGCGAATTGACTCGGCAACCATCTCCTCCGCCTGCACCAAGAGCTCGGGATGGTCTCTCAACTTCTCATGAGACCGAGCGTGGACCTCCATGAAATGGAAGTTGTATGCCGTGTAGCTGTAATAGCGAACAAAGTGGCTCTTGATCTTCGGATGGCTGAAGGCGCACTCCTCGATATCGCGCGCGCCCTCGATACGAGCGAGCGTGTTGGCATCGTTCCCGCCGATGCGCGCGTAGTACTTGGAATTGATTCCAGGCACCGATGCGCATCGGGCAAAGAACATTTCGTCAGGGCGCCCGGACCGTTCAAATGCTGCTTGCAGTTCGGCCGCATAGAAGTGCGAAAACGGAACGTTGATTTCCACGTGCAAGCCCCCCAGGATGGTGGCGGAACATCATGCCGCCGCCGACTCCACGGGACCAGCCGGAACCACCAGCCAACGCGACGCGGTTCCAGGCTTGGCTGGCGTTGACGAACATCTATCTACCCGTTACCTTCTCGCATACGGACCAGCTGGCGCCCGGCGCAAGTCAAGCGAGCGACGACGCACTCTCGCGCTTCGCGCTCATGGACGCCGATCGCCCTGAGATCCAGGCGCATCCTGCGCAACCATGCGTGCATTCATCTCGACGACGGCAGCTGGCATGCCGTCACACGCGGGACAACCGCGAATCGAAGCCAGCGAACGAAGAGCACCCGGCTAACGCCGGTCAATCCCAACCCACAGGGGCATCCGCCCCATGGGTGGATTGCCTCCGCATCCTAGGAGGTGAAGCATGAGCGAGATAGCTGTTTGCGTAGCGCGGGCGCCCACCCTGTTTCCTGACGCGCACGTACTGTGGTCTGCAGCCGGACAAAGTAGAGCACTCTCCGACGACAACAATGCGCCGGTGCCGGCTGATATTGCCTTTCAGCCACTCGGAACGGAGTCAGCGAGTCAATCTCATTTTCTTGTACTGGCGCAGGACTTTCTGGAGCGGAGCGAGGCGTTGATCGACGTCGTTCCGCCGCCCCCTTGGGAGGACGAAGACGACATCTTCGACGGCGAGGTATCCGACCCGGATCGTACGGAGTACCAGAAGCGATCGTCGGCCAATCCAAGCCTCGATCAGAAGGAAGAAGCTGCCAGGCAGCTGATGGAGAACGAGGCAGCGCGCTATCCGGGCTGCACCGCCGGATTCCTGATCGCATTGGCACTCACGTATCGAAGGATCCTGCTCGATCGACTCGCCGATCCGCGCGACAAGGTCGAGATCCTGCGCCGTGTGTATAGCCAACGCGAACCGGAGTGGATGACGGCGGAGATCGTCTACCTGCACTTCATCCTGCTGGACCAGTGCAGGTACCTCGCCCGCGCAAGTGCAAGCGTCGAGCGCAAGAAGGAGATCCTGACGTGGATCTATACGGATCCCGCGCTGGAGGACCAACCCTTCTCATTCAAGAACTGCGTGAAGTTGGCCACCGGCAATACGCCGGACTTGGGTGCGATCTATCGACGTTTGCAAGAAGAGCTGCGCCCTGCCCTCGCCGAGTGGCTGCGCGAGTCGCTAGCGCGCAAGCGCTCTGGCGCCGACCGGCAGTCTGAGCTCTTCGAAATGTGAGTGTGATGAACCGTCCGACCCCTCGGGTTCGGATGGTTCATGCCATGCCTCGATTCGTCGGTTGCGATCGACATCTCCCGCGTGCCACGTGGCGAAGCCTCGGCACGCGAGAGCTGTTGCTCGACAGGATGTTGCTTCCCCCGTGGAAGAACAGGTAGCTGGCACCCGACCACTTGAACGTGGCACGTCAGCGATTCGAGCAATGGCCAAACGGCCTCATAGGAGAAGGTAGATGAAAGAAGTCGACCGAAATGCATCATGAAAGGCTCAGGAACGCGACATCCAGGTCCGCCTGACGTACAGGTGCCCGTGCTGCCGACAGACGAGATCGCAGACCTGGTGAAGGAGAGCGAGGTGCGAACCGGAGCGCCCGGACGGTACTTCGTCATCCACGGTGCGCAACGCCTCGCCTATCGCGTCAGCGTCCATCCCGGCGGGCTGGAGATCTCGCGCATCGATGACGACGGAAGACCGACTCATTGCTTCTACGCCAGCGCGAAGTCCTTCGAGACCCATCCGCTGGCGATCGCACAACGAGACGGTTACCTCTTTACCCAGCCGCACTCGTGGAGAGGCTGCGACATCCAAGGAGATTGATCATGAATGAAACCAGTGAGACAAGCCTGTCGGTGCAACGCCGCGACGGGTCGGTGGTTGCCTTCGATCGCACGAGGATCGAACGCGCATTGACACGCGCGTTCCTTTGCGATGCCCATGGCGCACCGCGACATGTCGGCGGGAGCGATTTGATGCCGACCGAGCGCGAGAAGGTGCTGCGCTTCACCGAGCAAGTGGTACACGCCGTGAGCCGCCGGCCCGATGCCGCCCAGCACCCGATCACGATCGAGGACATCCAGGATCAGGTCGAACTCGCCCTAATGCGCGATGGGGAGCACACGATCGCACGCGACTACGTGCTCTATCGGGAGAGCCGTCTGCTGCATCGGCCGTCACGCCAATGCGCCGTGGGTAACGACGGCTGCGAAGCTTGCCAGTAAGGAGTGCTTTGCTGCTGTGGTTGCAACTCAAACAAGGAGGTTTGGTATGGACCGGCATGAGTTCGAAGCACGCGTGGACGGGGTCAAGCAGCGCGCACACGGTCAGTGGACGCAGGTGCTGCAGGCGCTCGGCGTCGACGACAAGGTGCTGAACAGGAAGAATCAGCCCTGCCCGATGTGCGGCGGGACGGATCGCTTCCAGTACACCGATCGTTTCGGTGAAGGCAACTACCACTGCCGGGGCTGCGGCCCGGGCGGTGGGCTGAAGCTGGCGCAAGCCTGCCTGCAGGTGAGCTTTTCCGAGTTGCTGGATCGCGTGGAGCGCCTCGTGGGAAACACGGCCCCGATCGGGACCGATGCGAACGTGGGGCCGTCGCCCGAACGCATGAAAGCGCTTTGCAAGCGCATCTGGAAAGAGGCCAAGCCGATCGCGACCGGTGACGCGGTCGATCGGTACCTGAGGAATCGCGGGCTTCACCTACCGCAATATCCGAAAACCCTCAGGTGCCACCCGAGCCTCGGCTACTACGAAAAGAACGGAGCGAAGTCGATCAAGGTGGCGGAGTGCCCGGCCATGCTGGCCTGCATTCAAGGGCCCGACGGGCACGGCATCACGCTGCACCGGACCTATCTCGACGGCGGCCACAAGGTCGCCGACAGAGCGGCAAAGAAGCTGTTGTCCGCAGGCATCAATGGTGCTTCGGTACGGCTGCAAGAGGCCTCCGACGAACTGTCGGTGGCCGAGGGCATAGAGACCGGGCTGGCGGTGCACATCGGCACGCACACGCCCGTCTGGTCCGCGATCAGCTGCGGCAATCTCGAGAAGCTCTGGGTTCCAGAGACCGTCGAGCGCTTGCGGGTGTATGCGGACAACGATGCAGATGCCGAGTTCGACGGACAGGCTTCCGCCTACGTGCTTGCCCGCAGGTTGAAAAAGGAGCGCCGCGCCGGCGGCTTGCGACACGTTGAAGTCTATGTGCCGCAGCGCGCCGGAACCGACTACGCCGACGTGTGGCTGCGGCGCCTCTCGCGCGGTCAGCTGGCGGCGTGAGCGCGGGCGGTGTGGCAGCCATGCCGCACCGCCTTTTCAGTGAGCCTCGAGAGACCCACTGAAAAGGTTCCCCACTGGTCGCCGTTGTACCAGGCCACTCCGGCAAAGACGGCATTGGAGCAGCGCGGCGGAGGCCGCGTTTCGGAGCATCGGCTCGGTCCCCGAGCCATTCCATCACCCTCGCGGGGCTCATGCGCCCCGCGGGGCGCTGCTTCGCTTACTTTGGAGATTCATCATGAAGACAGGACGCAACCTGATTGACCTGGCCCAGGAACTGACCCGTCAGTGCAAGGCCAAGAAGGACATGATCGTGCCGTCACAGCTGATGCGTTTCGCCACGGACAGCGGCGGCAGAAGCAAGCTGACGGTGGAGACGCCGGATGGTCCGTCGCATTTCGGCGTCACGGATCTGGCGAGGCGACAACTGGCGGAGAAACTGGGCATCCCCTACGCCTATTTCGAGCGCATGCGAGAGAAGCAGCCCGACCTGCTGGACCGCAACGTCAACACCTGGCTGTACAGCGAGGCGGACCGTCGCATGGTTCGGACCTTGGATGGCAATGTTCGTGCCGTGCTGTCCGATCGGTATCGCCGACTCGACAACTACGATCTCGCGGAACAGGTGCTGCCGATCCTCGAGCGCCTTCCCGGTGGCCGCCTGGCCTCGGTCGAGCTCACCGAGACGCGGATGTACCTGAAGTGGATAACGTCCGAGGTTCGAGAGGAAATTCAGCCTGGCGATATTGTCGAGGCCGGCGTGGTTCTGACGAACTCCGAGGTCGGCCTCGGCAGTCTGTCGGTTCAGCCGCTGGTCTATCGGCTGGTGTGCCGCAACGGGCTCATCGCGAGCGACCACACGATGCGCAAGACGCATCTGGGCCGGCTCAAGGAGGCGAAGAACGACTCGGTCATCGTCTTCAAGGATGACACCATGGAGGCGGAGGACCGGGCGTTCTTCCTGAAGGTCCGGGTTATGTCTCACGAGCGATGTCTGTGCTGAGCCGCAGCGCATTGGTGTTTTCTGAGTTGAACTCTTTTTCAACCTTGAGGGGGTGCAGGGGGACGGAGCCCCTGTGGATAACTCCCCAAGCTGCCACAACAGACTGCCTTCAGCGGTAGCGGCAGCCCGATGCAACCGCACCTCGCTACGAGCGAGATGCTGATCCTGGCTCGCGAGTGAGCCAACAACCCTGTGGGGACGTGCGCCCCAACGGGGTAATTCGTCCCTCATCCTCATTGGAGCAATCAAATGAAGTACGGACGGTCCCTCCCGGATCTGGCGAACGAACTTGAGCGGCAACTGCTGACCAAGAGTGACATGATCGTGCCTACCCAGTGTATGCACTGCGAGACGGATGATGGTGGTCAGACGCGCGTGCTCGTCGAGATGCCAGACGGAGTCAAGGCGTACCCGACAACCGAGGTGTTCCGACGCCAAGTTGCCGACAAGCTGAAGATTCCGTTTGCCTATTTTGATCGCATGCGCACCGAGCAACCCTCGCTGCTGGATCGCAACATCAATACCTGGCTGCATGCCGAGCCCGAGAACCGCATGGTTCGCACGCTCGACGGTCAAGCCAGAGCCTTCCTGTCCGACCGGTATCGCCGGCTCGACAACTACGATCTGATGCAGCACATCTTCCCGATCCTGCAGCGGCTGCCTGGTGCCCGCTTTGAGTCGGTCGAACTGACCTCGGCCAAGATGTATCTCAAGGTCGTGTCAGAAGCCGTCACCGCGGAAGTTCAGCCCGGTGATGTGGTTCAGGCGGGCGTTGTTATCAGCAACAGTGAGATTGGCCAGGGAACGCTGTCAATTCAGCCCTTGATCCTGCGGCTAGTTTGCATGAACGGGCTGATCGTCGCGGACCGCGCACTTCGCAAGACACACGTAGGCCGTAGCGTGGACGTTTCTGCCGAAGAGGTTACCGTCTTCAAGGACGATACCTTGGCCGCTGACGACCATGCCTTCTTCCTGCGGACGCGTGACGTCGTGGAAGCATGCGTGTCCGAGGCGACGCTGAACGCGCTGAGCACCAAGCTTCGCCGGACGCTGGGAATCAAGCTGACAGGAGATCCGGTCAAGGCGGTGGAGGCCGTGGCCGCGCGGTACCTGCTCAACGAGCAAGAACGCGCCGGCGTCCTGCGCTCGCTGATTGCGGAAGCAGACCTGTCCGGCTACGGATTGGTCAACGCGGTCACCGGCCATGCGCAGCAAGTCGACGACTACGATCGCTCGACCGAACTGGAGGCCATCGCTGGTCGTATGCTCGAACAGAGCAACGCCGAGTGGCACGCGATCGCAGAGATCGACTGATCGAGCTCTGATCGCCACAACGGCCTGACCCCGATCAGGCATCCCTATCAGGGCCTCCCACCGCGGGAGGCCCATTTTTTGCAAGACCCGCCTCGACATCCATCCACGACCTGGCATGCGAGCGTGGCTGCACTTATTCTATAATTCTACTATCATCGAATCATGGATGAAGAAGAGGTCGTCAAATCCTTGGCCGCCCTGGCCCAACCCGTTCGCCTGAGGGTCTTTCGTGCCCTCGTGGTCATCGGGCAGAGCGGGCTGACTCCCAGCGCCATGGCCGAAGGCCTGGGGATTCCGGCTAACACGCTCTCGTTCCACCTGAAGGAGCTGACCAACGCCGGCCTGGTGAGCCAGGAACGTGCGAGCCGCAACATCATCTACCGCGCGGCCTTCGAGCGCATGAACGGATTGCTCGGCTACCTCACCGAGAACTGCTGCCAAGGCGCGGCCTGCGCTGTCGACACGGCCAACGCCTCCTGCAAGTGCTGATTCCCAAGCGGAGCCAACCATGAAGCGATTCCATGTCCACGCCCACGTCGAGGACCTCCAGCAGAGCATCGGCTTCTACTCGAAGCTGTTCGGCGCCGAGCCGACCCGCGTGGAGCCCGACTACGCGAAGTGGATGCTCGAGGACCCGCGTATCAATTTCGCGATCTCCACCTGGGGTGGCAAGCCGGGCGTCGATCACCTGGGCATTCAGACCGATACCGAAGAAGAGTTGGTCGAACTTAAGGCCCGCGCGCAGGCCGCCGACATGGCGCTCCTCGACGAGGGCGAGACGACATGCTGCTACGCCCGCAGCGACAAGTACTGGGTGACCGACCCGCAGGGCATCGCCTGGGAACAGTTCCATACGCTGGCCAACATCCCCGTCTTCAACGAGCAGGCACCTGCCGCCCCGGAAGCATCAGCGTGCTGCGCCACGAGCGCACCCCGCGGCAAACCCATAGGGATCCCCGTCAAGCCCGCCTCGTCCTGCTGCTAAACAGGAACATCGGAACACGCCGACATGACCGTGAACGTACTCATCCTCTGCACGCACAACTCCGCACGCAGCGTGCTCGGCGAAGGGATGCTCAATCACTGGGCTCGTCAGCTCGGCAAGGACGTCAAGGCCTTCAGCGCCGGCAGTGCGCCGAGCGGCCGCATCAACCCTTTCGCCCTGGAAGCGCTGCGCGACGCCGGCGTCGATACCACCGGCTACCGCAGCAAGAGCTGGGAGGAGTTCAGCGCTGACGGCGCGCCGGCGTTGGACATCGTCATCACCGTCTGCGACAGCGCCGCGGCCGAAGCTTGCCCCGTCTTCTTCGGCGGCAGCAGCGGCCAGCCGATCAGGGTCCACTGGGGCTACCCCGACCCGTCGAACGCCGAAGGCGGCGACGAAGGGAAGCGGCGAGCCTTCGAGCTCACTCGTCAGGCCATCGGCTATCGCATGGTGCAACTGCTGCAATTGCCCCTCGAGACCATGGACAAGGCCGCGCAGCGGCAGGCCCTGGTCGACATCTCGAGGAACTGACGATGGACCTGCCCCGCAAGCTCGCCGGCGAAGCCCTCGGCACCGCGCTGCTGCTGGCCGTGGTGATCGGCTCGGGCATCATGGCTGAGCACCTGGCGGGCGGCAATGTCGCTATCGCGCTGCTGGCCAATGCGCTGGCCACGGTCGGCGGCCTGTACATCCTGATCGAGGTGTTCGGGCCGATCAGTGGCGCGCACTTCAATCCTGCTGTGAGTGCGGTGATGGCCTACCGCGGCGAATTGCCCAGAGGATCACTGTTGCCGTACATCGCCGCGCAGATGCTTGGTGCGATGCTCGGTGCCTGGCTGGCGCACGCGATGTTCGACCTGCAGATCCTGCAGTTGTCGACCAAGGTGCGCTCCGGCACGGGTCAATGGATCGCCGAGGCCGTCGCGACGGCGGGCTTGCTGCTCGTGATCCTGCGCGCACCGGCCGGCCGCGCGGGCGTGATGGTTGCCGCCTACATCGGTGCAGCGTATTGGTTCACCGCGTCGACCTCGTTTGCCAACCCCGCAGCGGTGTTCGGCCGCATGTTCAGCGATACCTTTGCCGGGATCGCGCCGGGCAGCGCGATCGGTTTCGTGCTGGCGCAGCTGGTCGGGGCCGCCATCGGCACGGCGGTACAC
>Ga0207671_10001933_pt1 | contig 22965 bp, 20 predicted proteins | sample KBSC24metaG_FD_184352 | JGI IMG/M metagenome (GOLD analysis project Ga0207671, IMG submission 184352) | Corn rhizosphere microbial communities from Kellogg Biological Station, Michigan, USA - KBS C2-4 metaG (SPAdes) (version 2) | ecosystem: Host-associated > Plants > Roots > Rhizosphere > Soil... | reverse complement strand
GCGGTTTGTTCATGCACCGTCAGGCGCTGCGTCAGCAGGTCGGCGGTCGGTTCGTCGTTGGCCTGATCGGCGAGCGGGAACACGCTGCGTGCGGTGCGCGCCACCGCTTCATGGCCTTCGACCAGGATCGCCACCATCTCCAGCGCCTTCGGCGGCGCGGCCGGTGCATCCTTCAGCGAGGTCAGCGCGCCGAACTGTGCATACGAGCCGGGCGCGTTGTGCCCGAGCGAGCGGATGCGCTCGGCGATCGGGTCGACGGCATTCCACAGCTCGGTGTATTGCGTCATGAACATCGTGTGCAGCGACGTGAACATCGGCCCGGTGACGTTCCAGTGGAAGTTGTGCGTCGTCAGGTACAGCGTGTAGGTATCGGCGAGCAGCTTCGACAGGCCGGCGGCGATCGCGGCGCGGTCCTTGTCGTCGATGCCGATGTGGATGCCGACGCTGGGGGAGGCGGCGAGGGCTTTGCTCTTGGACTTGGCCATGCGGAGGTGCTCCTTGACTCGTTGTACGTTCTGGATTCTCGTCGGGGCGCACGACTGTAGCGCAGCCCCTTGAGCCGCCCCGGGCGCCGGGCCTCAGGGCGGGATGGCTTTCAGCGCAGCAGGCTTGACAGCAGATGCCGCGCGATCACCGCGAGACCGCCAAGGGTCACCAGCCAGCCCAGCGCTTGCTGCGCCGAAAGGCGCTGTGCGGGTCTGAGACGGGAGTCAAGCGAGGTCGATTCGGTCATGGGCTTCTCCTGGTCGGGTGACGGGGACGGCTTGTCTGATCCGTACTCTACCGATGTGCGATAGCTAAGGATCATTGACTGTTACTAGTCGATCCATAGAATCTATTTCTCTCACGCGGCGACGGCGGCGCTGGTATCGCGCGAGGTCAGCCACTGCACGCCCTGCAGGTCACAAGCGTAGATCGCATTGCGCAGCGCGGCGATGGCTTCGTAGCGCGTGAAACTGCGGCGCCAGGCGAGCACGACGCGGCGCGTCGGCACCGGCTTCGTGAACGGCAGGTAGACGATGTGCGGCTGCGGCTCGGAAGGCACCGAGAGCTGCGGTACGACCGTCACCCCCATGCCGGACGCCACCATGTACTTGATCGTCTCCAGCGAGGAACCTTCGAAGCTCTTGCGGATGCCCTCGGCATTGCTGGAAAAGCGGGCGAACTCAGGGCACACATCGAGCACGTGATCGCGAAAGCAGTGGCCGGTGCCGAGCAGCAGCATGGTCTCCTGCTTCAGCTCCTCCGCCGGTACGCTCTTGCGCTTCGCAAACGCATGCGCCGAGGGCACCGCGATCATGAAGGGCTCGTCGTAGAGCTGCGCCATCGCGAGGCCGGTATCGGGAAACGGCTCGGCCATGATCGCGCAGTCGAGCTCGCCGGTGCGCAGCATCTCGAGCAGCTTGACGGTGAAGTTCTCCTGCAGCATCAGCGGCATCTGCGGCACACGCTCGATCGCCTGCTTCACCAGCGCGGGCAGCAGGTAGGGGCCGATGGTGTAGATCACGCCGAGCCGCAGCGCGCCCGACAGCGGATCCTTGCCGCGCTTGGCGATCTCCTTGATCGCCTGCGCCTGCTCGATGACGGATTGCGCCTGGCGCACGATCTCCTCGCCGAGCGGCGTCACGCTGATCTCGTTGGCGCCGCGCTCGAAGAGCTTCACGTCGAGCTCTTCTTCGAGCTTCTTGATCGCGACCGAGAGCGTCGGCTGCGAGACGAAGCAGGCTTCGGCGGCGCGGCCGAAATGCCGTTCACGGGCGACGGCGACGATGTAGCGCAGCTCGGTCAGGGTCACGGCATCGCCTCGAACGCAGGGCGCTCGACTCTCACGATCATCGGCATGCGGCGACCCTCGGGTGGTGGGTGAAAGATGCGAACGATTCTAGGCGTGCACCCGTCGCCGCATCTTCGGCGCGAGGCTGCGGCGGTGCGCGCAGCGCCGCAGTGCCCCCGGCTGGTTCATGGATTCGGCATCGGACTAGAGTGGCCGTCCCGCAACCACATGGGAGCGTCCATGGACAAGAAGCTTCATCGCCTCGAAACCTTCGCCGCGCGCGGCAGCGACGGCAAGCTCTACTCTGTGCACGGCTACGAGCATCTCGGCCGGGTGGAGGCCTTCATCGCCGCGCAGGAGCAGTGGGAGCCGCTGGGCATCGCCGAATACAAACTCGCCGACGGCCGCCATGTGACGATGAAACAGGACGGATCGATGATCGTCGACGAGACTGGGGTCGAACTGAAGCGCGAGACGACGCACTAGCGCCTCAGGCTTTCAAGAACTTCGCCCCGTGCCCAGCCGGCGCGCGACGTGCGCCTTGGCTGTGGCCGGGCGCGCGCCGAGCAGGCGTCGGCCTGAACCTTCGATCGGGTAATCGATAAGCAATTTGATCCGCCGCGCATTCCTAAAATGAAGATGCGGATCCCGTCGTTGGGCCGCTAGGGGGGCGGAAAATCCTGTCGTTGTTTCGCCCGCGATAACCATTACAAGGGTGAACAACAAATGAAACGTACTTTCTTGAAGTGCGCGTTGGGCGCATTGGCTGCGGCATGCCCGCTCGTTGCGTCATATTCTCAGCAATCAACCCCGGTGAGCCCGTGGGGGGTCGCTGCCGGACATGATACGAGCTGGGGCCCGTCCAGCTGGGCAGCGGCCGTTGCAGCGGCGGGCGTGCATACGGTGCGGGGTTTCGCTGACTATCCGGATACTTTCGCCGTACTCCAGAACAATGGTTTCAAGGCGAAGGGTATCCTGATGTGGAGTCCCGATGGCCAGCCGTTTGGGTTCCCCGTCAACAATCTCGACAGCTGGGCCAGCTATGTGCGCGATATTGTGACGCGCTACGCCGGCAGCGTGGATTCCTGGGAGGTATGGAACGAGCCGCCGAATTTCACCGCGGACGTATCACCCGCGTCGTATGCCAAGATTGTCCAAGTCGCATACAACACGGCCAAAGCGGCGGTGCCGGGCGTCCGTATCGGTCTCGCGGCCAAGAGCGTGCACATCAAGTGGCTTGCCGAATCGATCGACGCCGGCGCCAAAGGCTACTACGACTACATCACGCTGCACCCCTACGAGCCCGCCGGGCTGGTGCGGCAAGGCTGGGAAGGCGAGTACATGGCAATCGCGCCCACGGTGCGCAAGATGCTCGCGGAGAAGGACCCGGCACGCGCCAACGTCCCGATCGAATTTACCGAAGTGGGGATCCCGACGAACTGGCCGGCACGGACCTTTTCGTATGCGGTGCCCGAGCCGGTGCAGGCGGACCTGCTGGTCAAGTACTACACGATGGGCATTGCGCAAGGCGTGTCGCAGATCGACTGGTTCGAAGCCTGGGATGGCGACACGCCCGACCCCGCAACATCGGGCGCGCCGTTCGGCCTGATCACGCGCGACAGCCGCAAGCGCCCCGTTTACTACGCGCTGAAGTCCCTGGTCGGCTACCTGGGCCAAAACCCCAGCTACCTGGGTTGGACGAATTTTGGCGGCGCCGGGTATGGCTTTTACTTTCGCCGCGGGCAGATAGTCGTACTGGTCGGATGGGCGAATTCGGACCAGCAGATCCCGCTGAATTTCTCCACTGGCCTTGTCGCAGTCACGCCGGGGACCTTCGCGTCGAAGCGAGTGACGTCGCTGCAGCTGACGAGTTCGCCGCGCATCGTGCTGGCCGATCCGGGTACCTCGGAGACGGTGACGTGGGCGCAGGATGCGCAGCAGTCACGCTCCAAGCCTTTCCCATGGGGAGGCGACTATTCGGGCGTGAGCTCGGTCTCCATCGTTGCCGGCCAGCCGGATCAGGGGCTGCACTGGGTCAACAAACCTGGCCTCGTTTCAATCGACGGCGTGCCGGCTTACTCGATGGTCGGGCAGTCCGGCGCTGCCTTCACGGTCGACCCGAATTTCCTTTCCTGGACCTCGCAGCGCATCACCGTCACAGCGGTCGTGCGCAAGGTCGGCGACGGCGCTGCCGGGTTCAATCTGAAGTACGAATCGACCGCGCCCATTTCGACCACCGACGGCAACGGGTTCAACTACGGCCCGAACTGCTGGTGCAACGTGCCGGCGGGCGGCCCAACCACGTTCACCTGGGTCCTCGACAACCCGCGCTTCGTCGGCATGTTCGGCGTCAACCTGACGCTCGACTCCGACAGCGCTCAATATGCCAACTACGCGATCGAGCGCATCACCGTCACGAAGACGCCCTGACGGCGTGCGGCGTCAGGCCTTCATGAACTCGGCGCGCGTGCCCAGCCAGCGCGCGACGTGCGCCTCGGCTGCGGCCGGGTGCTCGTCGAGCAGGCGCGGCGCGACCTGTCTGGCCAATCGGAGCAGCGCGCCGTCTTCGGCCAGGTCGGCAAAGCGCAGCAGCGCCGCGCCGCTCTGGCGTGCGCCCATGAACTCGCCCGGGCCGCGGATCTCAAGATCACGGCGCGCGATCTCGAAGCCGTCGGTGGTTTCGGCCATCGCACGCAGTCGCTCCTTGCCGGTCTGCGACAGCGGCGGGGTGTAGAGCAGCACGCAGACGCTCGCCAGCGCGCCGCGGCCGACGCGCCCGCGCAGCTGGTGCAGCTGCGACAGGCCGAATCGCTCGGCGTGTTCGACCACCATCAGGCTGGCGTTCGGCACGTCCACGCCGACCTCGATCACCGTCGTGCTCACCAGCACCGCCATCTGGCCGCCGCTGAAGAGCGACATCACGGCAGCTTTCTCCTTCGGTGGCATGCGCCCGTGCAGCAGGCCGACCATCGTTCCGGGCAGCGCTTCGCTGAGCTGTGCGTGCGTTTCGGTCGCATTGCGCAGGTCGATCGCTTCCGATTCTTCGATCAAGGGACAGACCCAGTAGACCTGCCGGCCGCGCGCCACTTCGTCGTGGATGCGCGCGATCACCTGCTCGCGGCGGTTGTCGGAGAAGAGCTTGGTGACGATCGGCTTGCGGCCGGGCGGCAGCTCGTCGATCGTGCTCACCGCGAGGTCGGCGAAGTAGGCCATCGCGAGGGTGCGCGGGATCGGCGTCGCACTCATCATCAGCAGGTGCGGCTCGAGCGCCTGGTCGCGCAGCTTCGCGCGCAGCGCGAGGCGCTGCGCGACGCCGAAGCGATGCTGTTCGTCGACGATCGCAAGCCCGAGCCGCGCGAACTCCACGTCGTGCTGGATGACGGCATGCGTGCCGATCACGAGCGCCGCCGAGCCGTCGGCCACCTGTGCCAGCATCGCTTGCCGCGCCTTGCCCTTGCGGCTGCCGGTGAGCCACGCGGTGGTCACACCGAGGGGCTCCAGCCAGTGCACGAGCTTGGCGAAGTGCTGCTCGGCAAGGATCTCGGTCGGCGCCATCAGTGCGCATTGCCAGCCGCTGTCGATCGCAACCGCCGCGGCCAGCGCCGCGACGACGGTCTTGCCGGAGCCGACGTCTCCTTGCAGCAAGCGGTGCATCGGCGAAGCTTGGGCCAGGTCGGTCGCGATCTCTTCGGCGACACGCTGCTGGGCGCCCGTCAGGCTGAACGGCAGCACCGTGAGCAGGCGATCGGGCAGTCCGTCGCGCCGGCTTTTCAACGGCGGCGCCTGCAAGGCCGCGCGGGCGCGCTGGGCCTGCAGCTGCGAGAGCTGCTGGGCCAGCAGCTCTTCGTACTTCAGGCGCTGCCAGGCGGGGTGGCTGTGGTCTTCGAGCTCGGCGAGGCTGACCTCGGGCGGCGGCTGGTGCAGGAATCGAAGCGCCGCGCGCAAAGGCAGCAGGCCGGGCGGCAGCGCGTCGGCGGGCAGCAGCTCGTCGAGATCGGCACGCATCAGGCCGGAAGCCACGGCCTTGCGCAGATAGGCCTGGGGCAGCTGCGCGCTGGTCGGGTAGACCGGTGTCAGCGAGGTCGCGAGCGGGGTGTTCTCGTCGACCGCCTTGAAGCTCGGGTGCACCATCTCGCGGCCGATGAAGCCGCCACGCACTTCGCCGCGCACCCGCAGCCGACTGCCGGTGCTCAGGGTCTTCTGGTGCGAGGGATAGAAGTTGAGGAAGCGCAGCGTGAGGCTGTCGCTGCCGTCGTCGATCTGCACCAGCAGCTGGCGCCGGCCGCGCAGCTCGACCCGGCTCTCGGTCACCTCGCCCTCGACCTGCACCGTCTGCCCGTCGCGCGCCGCGGCGATCGGCGTGATGCGGGTTTCGTCTTCGTAGCGCAGCGGCAGGTGCAAGGCGAGGTCGATGTCGCGCCGCAGGCCGAGCTTGTCCATCGCCAGCTGCGGCCCGGAGCGCTTCGGCGCGGCGGGTGCTGCGGCCTCGCGCGGCATGTCCGGCAGACGCTCGGCGGTGAACGGGGGCTCGGGCATGAAATGATTCTGCCTTCTGCCACCTTCGGTCCGTTCATGCGCCGTCTTGTCCTGTCGAGCCTCATCCTGCTCTCGCCGCTGGCCGCGAGCGCCGCCGCGTATGTGCCGCAGGGCCGTTGCGAGGGCTGGCCGCGCCTCGTGCTGAATAGCCCGCCGGGCACTTGCGTCGCGCTGGTCGCGAGCCAGGCCGATGGGCTGCGCTTCCCGCGCCGCCTGCTCGAAGTGGCGCCCGGTCGTTTCTGGATCGTCGACATGGGCAGCTGGGAGCCCAAGCGCGGCCGCTTGCTGGAGATGAGCCTGCCGGCCGAGCCCGGTGCGCGCCCGGCGATCAAGGTGCTGGCCGACGGCCTGGACAGGCCGCATGGCCTGGTGCGCGGGCCCGACGGCAAGGTCTACGTCGGCGAGGCCGGCGCGATCTGGCGCACGCCGGTCTCCACCGCGCTGCAGCGGGAGGTGGTGCTCGACAAGCTGCCCGACGACGGCGCGCATCCGCTGAAGGAGATGGCCTTCGGCGACGACGGCATGCTCTATGTCAACGTCGGTTCGTTCAGCGATGCCTGCCGCAACGACACACAAGCCCAGCCGGCGCCCTGCCCGGAGCTGCAAGGTGCGGCGCCGCGGGCTGCGATCTACCAGGTCACGCTGGGTAGCGGCGCGGCGGTGGTGAAGCCCTTCGCAAGCGGCTTGCGCAATTCGCTGGCGCTGGCCTGGCTGCCCGGTGTCGGGCTGCTGGAAGCGGAGAACGCGATCGACTACAGCGACGCGCAACTGCCGCCGGAGAAGCTGAACCTGGTGCGCGAGGGCCGGCACTACGGCTGGCCGTACTGCATCGGCCAGGGTGTCGCCGCACGCGGCTACGAAGGCCGTTTCGATTGCAAGACCAGCCAGCCGCCGATGGCGCTGTGGCCGGCGCATGCGGCGCCGCTCGCGATGCTCGCGCCGAGCAATGGCCCGCTCAAGGGTCAGGTGCTGGCCGCATGGCATGGCTATCGGCCGGTCGGCCGCCGGATCGTCAGCTTCACGGTCGACGCCAAGGGCCATGCGAGCGCGCCGCGCGACCTGATCGGCGACTGGTCGGCCAAGCCGGGTGTGCGCCCGATGGGCACGCCGGCCGGCCTCACGGTCGACGGGCAAGGCCGCTTGTGGATCGTCGAGGACCGCAATCGCAGCGTGCTGATGCTGGGCCGTGAGGACAGGCCGTGAGCTACACCCTCTCCGATTTCGATTTCGATCTGCCGCCGGAGCTGATCGCGCAGCATCCGGCCGCCGAGCGCAGCGCGTCGCGCCTGCTCGACGGCCGCAGCCTGCCTCCGGTGGACCGTGTGTTCCGCGAGCTGCCCGGGCTGCTGCAGCCTGGCGATCTGCTGGTCTTCAACGATACGCGGGTGATCAAGGCGCGGCTCTTCGGCGTCAAGGCCAGCGGCGGCCGGGTCGAGGCGCTGATCGAGCGCGTGCTGCCGGGCCGCGAGGTACTGGCCCATCTGCGCGCGAGCAAGTCGCCCAAAGCCGGCAGCAACGTGCGCTTCGCCGACGCCTTCGATGCCGAGGTGATCGGGCGTGCCGGGCCGGAAGGCGGACTGTTCCGGCTGCGCTTCCCGGACGATCCGCTGCTGCTGCTCGAGGCCCATGGCCATGTGCCGCTGCCGCCATACATCACGCATGCCGACAGCGCCGATGACGAAAGCCGCTACCAGACGGTGTTCGCCGCGCGGCCCGGCGCAGTGGCCGCGCCGACCGCGGCGCTGCATGTCGATCAAGCCGTTCTGGCCGCGCTCGACGCGCGCGGCGTGCAACGGGCGAGCGTGACCTTGCACGTCGGTGCCGGCACCTTCCAGCCGGTGCGCAGCGAGCGGCTCGAAGAGCACAAGATGCACAGCGAATGGTTCGACGTCAGCGCCGCGACGGTGGCCGCGATCGCGCGCACGCGGGCGGCCGGCGGCCGCATCGTCGCGATCGGCACGACGACCTTGCGCGCGCTCGAATCAGCCGCGCTGGGCGGCAGCCTGCAAGCCGGCGCGCGCGAGACCGATATCTTCATCACGCCCGGATTCGAGTTCAAGGTGATCGACCTGCTGGTGACCAACTTCCATCTGCCGAAGAGCACCTTGCTGATGCTCGTCAGCGCGTTCGCCGGCCATGCGCGCATGCAGGCGCTGTACCGGCATGCGATCGCCGGGCGCTACCGCTTCTTCAGCTACGGCGATGCGATGCTCTTGTCTAGACAAGCTCCGGAATGACTACCGCTGTTCCGGATCGCTGACGAAGCCGATCTTGCTCAGGCCGGCCTTCGAGGCATCGGCCAGGGTCTCGGCGACGAAGTGGTAGGCGACGTTCTGGTCCGCGCGCAGATGCACTTCCGGCAGCGGCTCCTTCTTGCCTTCGGCGAGGAAGCGCTTCGCCGCCTCGGCGCGGCCGACCGGTTCGCCGTTCCAATAGAGCAGCCCGGCGGCATCGATCGCGAACTCGATCTTCTCGGGATTCAGGATGTTCGGCTGCGAATTCACCTTCGGCAGGTCGAGCTTGACCGCCTGCGTCAGCAGCGGCGCGGTGACGATGAAGATGACCAGCAGCACCAGCATCACGTCGATCAGCGGGACCATGTTGATCTCGTTCATCGGCGCGGCGGAGCGGTTCGAATCGAAACTGGCGAAGGCCATGGTGCGGCTCCTCAGCGGTGGGCTGCGGCAACGTTCAGGTTGCGCACCGGCGCGGCGGCCGGCGCCTGCGTGCCGGAGCGCAAGGTCTGGCCGGTCGACAGGAAGGTCGACAGCTCGAACGCGAAGGCATCGAGCTTGGCGGTCAGCACGCGGTTGCTGCGTGTCAGCCAGTTGTAGCCCATCACCGCGGGCAACGCGACCGCGAGGCCGAGGCCGGTCATGATCAGCGCCTCGCCGACCGGGCCGGCGACCTTGTCCAGCGTGCCGGAGCCGCTCATGCCGATCGCGACCAGCGCGTGGTAGACACCCCACACGGTGCCGAACAAGCCGACGAACGGCGCGGTGGCGCCGACCGTCGCGAGCACCGTCAGGCCGTTCTCCAGCTTCATCGTTTCTTCGTCGAGCACCTTCTTGATCGTGCGCGTCAGGAAGTCCTGCGCGCTGCCGGCCTCTTCCAGCTTCGACGCGCCGTAGCGTGCGTGATGCGCCTGCGCGTGCAGCGAATGCGCGGTGAGGTGGGCAAACGGGTCGCGCACGCCATGCGTGGTGATCTCGTGCTGCACTGCTTCGAGCGAGCTGGCGTTCCAGAAGAGCTGCAGGAACGTCTCGCTGCGCGAGCGCCGCAGGAAGGCCGAGATGCCTTTCGACAGGATCAGCACCCATGAGATCACCGACATCAGCAGCAGCGCGCCGAGCAGGAACTTGCCGACCGCATCGGCCTGGCCGAGGAAGTGACCGAAGCCGAGGGTGGCCGGCGCGGCAGCGGCCGAGGCCGCGTTGAGGGTGTCGTTCAAGGTCATTTCTCCAGATCAAAGACGATGGGAATCAGCACCCACACCGGCTGCGCGGCGCCGTTCTCCGTGTAGGGCCTGAAGCGGGCGGATTTGGCGGCGGCCATCGCGCTCTCGTCGAGGCGCGGGTAGCTGGAAGACTCCTGGATGCTCATCTGCCGCGGCACGCCTTGCTCGTCGATCAGCAGGCGCAGCAGCACACGGCCCGATTCGCGGTTGCGCAGCGACAGGCGCGGGTAGACCGGCGCCGGCGGCACCAGGTATTGCACGGCCGAAGCGGGCACGGTCTTGGGCTGTGGCGCCGGCGCGGGCGGTGCCGGGGGCGGCGCTTCGGCCGGCTGGTTGACCGCCACGATCGGCGCCGGCGGCTCGACCGGCGGGGGCGGGGTTTCGAACACTGCCGGTGCGGGCGATGGCGCCGGCGGCGCCGCGATGATCGGCGCGGGCTTCGGCGGCGCGGCGCGCTTCGGCGGTGCGGGTGGCGGCGGAGGTGGCGGCAGCGGCTTGGGCGGCGGCGGGGCGATCATGTCGATCATCAGCGGCGCGACTTCATGCATCGCCTGGCGCACCGAGTCGACCTGCATCAGCGCCCAGCCGGCGCCGACGTGCGCGGCCAGCACCGCGGCGATCATCGGCGCGTGGCGCCAGGGTGCTGGCGGCACCTCTTGCAGGATGCTGGCCAGCGGGTCGGGCGGGGGAGTCATCGTCGCGGACATCGGTATCGCTAGTGTTCGATGGGATCGGGCCTCAGGGCACGCACAGCCAGAAGACCGCCAGCATCGCCAGCAGGCTGGCGGCGGTGAGCTTCAGGCTGGTGCCGAGGCGAAACTTCATGCTGAAGAAGAGCAGGTAGCCGAACAGCGACAGCGCCAGCACCAGCACCGCGCTGATGTCGATCAGCCAGGCCCAGGCGGCGCCGCTGTTCTTGCCGCGGTGCAGGTCGCCGATCAGCGAGACGACGCTGGCGCGCTTGACGCTGATCTCGGCCGTGCCGGTCTTCAGGTCGATCACCAGGTCGCTGCGGCCGCTGACGCCGTCGAGGCGAATCTGCGCTTCATCGTCGAGCACCTCGGCGGTCTTGTAGCCGCCGCGCAGCGCGACTTGTTCGGCGACGGCGGCGGCCAGCACGCGGCCCGGCTCGCTGCTCTTGCGGGCGGCGGCCAGCGTTTCCGCGCTCAGCGTGATGCGGCTGTCGCGGCCTGCGTCCTTCGTGCCTTCGAACCACTCCGCGTGGTTCAGCAGCAGCCCGGTGACCGAGAAGAACATCAGGGTGATGAACGCGAACGCCGACAGGTAGGCGTGCAGCATGCGGCTCTGGCGATAGAGCCAACCGCGGTCGAGCCAGGTCTCGCGCAGGCTGCGGCGCGCGGCACGCGCGGGCTGCTGCCGTGCGATCGATGGCGGGCTGGCGCTCAACGGCGGGTTCCTCGCACTCAGCTGCCCTTGCCGTAGACCAGGCGCAGCGCGCCCATCTCTTCCTTCGCCGGCAGGCTTTTCTCGAGCGCGGCGGCGCCGAGCTCGAGATCGAAGGACTGGTAGGTGTGGCTGCCGTGCTCGCGCGAGGCTTCGACGTGCACCAGGTACTTGCCTTGGCCGGCGGGCTGGCCGTCGTCGTTGAGGCCGTCCCAGCTCAAGGTGTAGCGGCCGGGCTGGCGTGTCGGCTTCGCGATCGTGTCGAGGCCGGTCATCTTGCGGCCATAACGGCGCCACCAGACGTAGTTCGAATCGATCCACTTCGGCTTCTCGCCGAGCACGAGCAGGGTGCGCACCAGCTGCTTGTTCTCGTCGGTGATCCAGATCGTCACGTAGGGCGCGCGGTAGGACTCGGCGTCGATCTTCGGCACTTCGTAGGCGATCGTCGCGAGGTAGTCCTTCGGCCAGGGCGCGGCTGCCGTCGCCGAGGCGGCGGTTTGCCAGAGGCGCGGCGCGTCCCGGCCGGCGCTCGCGGAGGCGGTTGCCGTGCCGGCACGCCAGCGGCGCGACGCGAACGTCCTGCCGTCGGCGGTCTGCAGCAGCACGGCCACGCCCGGCAGCGTGTCGGCCAGCGCCAGGCTGGCTTCAGGCGGCATCACGCTGAACGCGGTGGCGAGGGCGTCGGCATCGGCGGTGCGTTCGGCGATCACGGTCGCGCTGGCGCTGCGCTGCATCGGCTGGCCGTCTTGCGGCGCGACGATGTGGGCGAAGGCTTCGTCGCCGATGCGCAGGTCGCGCGCGCCGCGGCCGCTGCTGGCGATGGATCGCTCCTGCAGCGCGAGCCGGGCCGCGGGGGCGGCGTTGTCGGCGGGCTGCGCGGCATCGGCCACGCCGATCTGCCAGCCGTCTGCGCGCGGCGCTTCGCCCCAGCAGCGCACGTCGCCGCCGATGTCGAGCATCAGCCCGCGAATGCCGGGCTCCGCCCGGCGCGCGGCGTCGACCGCGGCATCGACGATGTAGCCCTTGGCGATGGCATCCAGCGCAAAGACGAGGCCGGCCGGGCGCTGGATGCGCTGGCCGTCCCTGTCCAGGCGCACGGCCGCGCCGTCTGCCGCTGCGGCGGCCTCGGCGAGCTGTTGCGGCGCCGGGCTGCGGCCGTCGCGCGCGGCCCCTTGCCACAGCGCCAGCACGCCGCCGAGGCGGCCGCTGAAAGCGCCATCGGTGCGGGCGCGCCACTGCTCTGCCGACGCGAGCACCGCGAACAGGTCGTGCGACACGGCCACTTCGTCGGCGGGATTGGCATTCAGCGCGCTCAATTCGCTGTCGGCACGATGGCCGCTGAGCACGGCGTCGAGGCGGCGGATTTCGCTGCGCGCGGCTTCGAGCGCACGCCGCGCCTGTGCGGTGTCGGCAGCCATCACGGTGGCGTCGAGCGAGGTGCCGAGCACGTGATCCTCGTGAAAACGATAAGCCGAGGCGGCCGGGCTCGCGCTCGCGCCGGGCAGCTCGCCGGGGGCCGCGCCGGCGGCCGCGGGTGACAAGGCCCACGCGGCGGCGACAAGGGCGGTGCCGGCACTCCGGCGGAACAGGGTCGAGCCTCGCGTCATCACTCGGGATCTCCAGGGGAAAGGGTCGTGTCATCGCGCTGCGGGGTTCCTCCCGAGGCGCAGCCGGGCATTCTGTTGCAAACAAGAATCATTTGCAATACATTGGCCCGCCCGATGAAACGGGGACCGCCCGGTCCCGCGCTTCGTCCCGCCGACTTCGGTCCACTCGACCTTGAATCCACGGAGCATCTGCATGGCCGCACAAGCGAGCGCCCACTACAAACTCTCGATCGTGCTGGCTTCGTGCCTCGCCGCGCAGGCCGCCATGGCGCATACGCCGTATCTGCTGCCGGTGTCGTTTTCGATCACGCGGCCGCACGTGAGCCTGCAGGCGGGCATCAGCGACGACCTCTTCTTCCTTCCGGAAGGCCCGGTGCGCGGCGATTTCTACGCGGTGGCGCCCAACGGCAGCCGCAGCAAGCTGAACAGCGTGACGGTGCTGAAGGACTTCACGGTGATCGAGGCCGACATTCCCGATGCCGGCACCTACAAGCTCGCCACCGGCGACGAAGGCGCGCGCATCACCAAGCTGGTGAAGCTCGACGGCCGCTGGCTGATGGTGCGCCAGCCGCCGGCGGCCGGCGGTGCATCGGCCCCGGCCGCTGCGCCGGCGCCGGGCGGGGCCAGCGCGCCGCAGCGCCCGGCCGGGCCGCCGCGTTTCATCGATGCCGCAGCGGTGCCTGCCGGCGTCGAGACGATGGAAACCCGCAGCTTCCAGCGTCTCGAAACCTACGTCACCAAGGGCGCGCCCAGCAAGGCGGCGCTGGCGATCAGCGGCCAGGGCTTCGAGGTGCGGCCGCTGACGCATCCGAACGAAATCTTCATCGACCAGGGTTTTGCCTTCGAAGCCCTGGCCGACGGCCAGCCGGTGAAGGAACAGAAGTTCACCGTCTTCCATGGCGGCAACGCCTACGACGAGAAGAAGGTCTACGCCGAGATCGCGACCGATGCGCAAGGCCGCGCGCAGCTGAAATTCGACAAGCCCGGCATCTACCTGATGACCAGCCGCTACCCGGCGGCGAGCGCGACCCCGGCCGGCGCCGCGCCGCCGCCGAAAAGTTACGGCTACACGCTGACCTTCGAGGTCTTCCAGTAGCCGGAGGGCGCGCAACATTCGGACATACTCGTTGACAATAGTTAATGAGAATCAATATCATCTCAGCTTCGCCAGGTCGATCGCCCGCGTCAACGCGGCGCTGATCCGACTCGCGACTGCAAGCCACTCTGCTCCCCTGTGTCGTTTCCCGGCGCCGGCAGACCAGCCAGCCTCGAACCCGACACCCACTTGGAAAGCAGAGAAATGGCGCACATCAAGAGTCGCAAGCACCCGTACGCCCCGCAGCTCGGCCTGACCGGCACGGCGGTCGCGGCCCTCGTCACGCTGGCAGGTACCACCGCCCAGGCACAGCAGGCGCCTGCGCCGGCCGGGGCCGCCAGCGCCCCCGGCTCGCAGCACATGCCGGAAGTGCGCGTGAAGGCGGCCGAAGAATCGGTCTACAAGGCCGACGTGATGTCGTCGCCGAAGTTCACGCAGCCGCTGGTGGATACGCCGCAGACCATCACCGTGATCAAGAAGGAGCTGCTGCGCGAGCAGGGCGCGACCACCTTGAGCGAAGCGCTGCGCAACACCCCCGGCGTGACCATGCTGATGGGCGAGAACGGCAATACCGCGAGCGGCGATTCGATCTTCATGCGCGGCTTCGACACGCAGGGCAGCATCTTCGTCGACGGCGTGCGCGATCTCGGCTCGATCTCGCGCGACATCTTCAACATCGAGCAGGTCGAGGTCGTCAAAGGCCCATCGGGTGCTGACAACGGCCGCGGCGCAGCGTCCGGCTACGTCAACCTGTCGAGCAAGGTGCCGGTGCTCGACAGCTTCAACAACGGCAGCATCATCTTCGGGACGTCCAGCCGCGCACGCGCCACGGCCGACTTCAACCGCCCGCTCGACCTCGGCATTCCGGGCAGCGCGGTGCGCCTGAACCTGATGGTGCAGGACAACGGCGTGCCCGGCCGCGACGAGATCAGGAAGAAGAGCTACGGCTTTGCGCCGTCGATCGCGTTCGGGGTCGGCACGCCGACTCGGGCCTACCTCTACGCGCTGCATTCGCAGCAGAACAATCGGCCGGACGGCGGCGTGTCGACCTATGGCCTCGACGGCTTCAGGTTCACGCCCCGCACCTCGGCCACGGCACCCGGCAACACGCCGCCGGCGGGCGTCTCGGTCGGCGCGGTCGATTCGAAGAACTTCTACGGCTCGCTCGACGACAGCGAAAAGATCAAGATCGACATGTTCACCGCGCGCGTCGAGCATGACCTCGCGCCCGGCTTCACCGTGCGCAACACCTCGCGCTATGGCCGTTCGACCCAGGAGAGCCTGCTGACGGGTGTCAACGCGGTGACGCTCCCGGTCCCGAGCGACCCGTCGAGCTACACGGTGGCGCGCAGCCGCCAGGGCAAGGACCAGGAAAACGAGATCCTGACGAACCAGACCAATCTCACCGCCGAATTCGGCAGCGGCTTCGTCAAGCACTCGGTGACCAGCGGCATCGAGTTCATCTACGAAAAGCAGACCACGCCGACGTTCGCGATCGTCGGCAGCCAGCAGCCGGCGAATCTCTACCACCCGAGCACGAACGACGCCTTCGCGCCGGTCGCCCGCACCGGCGCCTTCAGCAAGGGCAGCACCTTGTCGGCCGCGATCTACGCCTTCGACACCTTGAAGCTCGGCGAACAATGGCAGCTCACCGGCGGCCTGCGCTGGGAGAACTACAAGACCGACTTCAACGGCGCGACCCTCTCGACCGCCGCGGCGAACCCGACGCTGCCGGTCGGCACCCTGATCCCGAGCTCGTTGGACGTCTCGGGTGCGCTGCTGAGCTGGAAGGTCGGTGCGCTCTACAAGCCCTTGCCGAACGGCAGCGTCTACATCTCGGCGGCGAACTCCAAGCAGCCTCCGGGCGGCGCGAACTTCACGCTCGGCACCGCGGCGAACAACATCAACAACCCCGCGCTCGATCCGCAGGAAGGCACGAACGTCGAGATCGGCACCAAATGGGACTTCATGGGCGGCAAGCTGGCCTTCACCGGCGCGATCTTCCGCAGCGAGAACAAGAATGAGCTGGTGCAGGACCCGATCGACACCACGGTCTACACGCAGATCGGCAAGCGTCGCGTCGAAGGCGTCGAGCTGAGCGTGGTCGGCCAGGTGACGGACGACTTGAACATCAGCGCCGGCCTGGCGTCGATGAACCCGAAGATCATCAACGGCACGGCAGCGCAACGGGGCGGCCTGATCCAGTGGTCGCCGAAGCTGACCTTCACCTCGTGGCTGACCTACAAGCTGCCCTACGGCTTCACGCTGGGCGGCGGCGCGCGCTACGTGGATTCGGCGACGTCGACGAGCAACGTCGACCTCTCGGCCACCTACGGCCTCACCGACATCCCGAGCTACTGGATCGCCGATGCGGTGATCGGCTACGACGTGACAAAAAATCTGAACCTGCAGCTCAACGTGCACAACCTGTTCGACAAGGACTACCTGGCCGCGGTGAACAACGGCCGCTCACGCTATTACCCGGGCGTGCCGCGCTCGGCGCTGCTCACGGCGAACCTCTCGTTCTGAATCAGAGCCGTCGTTTCGGAGAGACCTGGACATGATGTTGCATGTGCCCGATGTGCTGAGCCCGGCTCAGCTGGCGCATTTCAGGCAAGTGCTGGAGGCGGCCGACTGGATCGACGGGCGTGCCACGGTCGGCTCGCAAGGCGCGCAGGTCAAGCGCAACCGGCAGCTGCCGGAGCTGTCGCCGGTCGGCCGCGAACTGGGCGAGATCATCCTGAAGGCGTTGGCCGCGAATCCGCTCTACGTCTCGGCCGCGCTGCCGCTGCGCAGCGTGCCGCCGCTGTTCAACCGCTACGAAGGCGGCGAACACTACGGCCTGCACATCGACGGCTCGGTGCGCGCGGTGCCCGGCACCAACGCCAGCCTGCGCACCGATCTGTCGTCGACCTTGTTCCTCAGCGATCCGCAGGACTACGACGGCGGCGAGCTGGTGGTCGTCGATACCTACGGCACGCATGAAGTCAAGCTGCCGGCGGGCGACCTGATCCTCTATCCGGCGTCGAGCCTGCACCGGGTCGAGCCGGTGACACGCGGCGTGCGGGTCAGCGCCTTCTTCTGGACGCAGAGCCTGGTGCGCAGCGCCGCGCAGCGCGCGATGCTGTTCGAGCTCGACAGCAACATCCAGAAGCTGCGCGCGAAGTACGGCGATGGCGAAGAGCTGGTCGCGCTCGGCGGCCACTATCACAACCTGCTGCGTGCGTGGGCGGAGCTGTAGTGCCCGAGGCGGGCATCGCGCTGCGCCGCTGGAGCGGGCTGGGTTGGCTGGCGGCATTGCTGCTGAGCCTGGCCTGGCTGAGCTCGGCGCTGCTGCGCGTCGAAGAGTCGTTGCCGCGCTGGCCGGCGCCTTCGGCCGCGCAGGGCGGCAGGCTCGCGGCGCATGAATTGCTGGCGCGCGTGCTGGCCGAGCGGCCAGGGCGCACGGTCCGGTCGATGACGGTGTGGCAAGCGCCGGCGTATCCGGTGCGGATCGAGCTGGCCGCGGCCGGGCCGCCGTCGCGGAACGAGCTTGTCGATGTCGATCCGCGTAGCGGCCGGGCGCTGGCGCCATCTGCGCCGCGTCGTTTTTTCGGCGCCCTGCAATCGTTGCAGCAGGGCTTGACCGGATCTTTGCCGGGCCGATTGGCGCTTGCCGTGGCCGGCCTCGTGGTGGCCGTGGTCTGCGCGACGGCCTGGCGGCGTGCGCACGGACGTGGCTTGGCATGGCGCGGCGGCCTGCTGCTGGTCACGGCGGCGGTGTTGTTGCAGCTCGCGGTGGTCGCAACCGCACTCGACGGGCACGCCGCGCTTGTCGCCCCGGCATCCCGCCCCGACGCGATCCCGAGCAGCCTCGACGATGCGTGGTCGCAGTTCGAGGATGCCGTCGCCAGCAGCTACGGGCGCGCGACATTGCACCTGCCGCTTCGGCCGGATGCGCCGTTGCGCTTCGATTTCAGCGAACCTGGCGCCGTGCCCGGCGCGCTCGGCCGGGTCGAGATCGACCCGCGCCGCGGCGAGGCTGTCACGCTGCTGCACCATGCCGACCTGCCCTGGCTGCAGCGCTGGCGCGGCAACGCGTCGGCCTGGCAAGACGGCAGTGCCTTCGGCCTCCCCGGGCTGGTGCTGATGTCGCTCGCCGCTGTGATGATGCCCGGATTCGCCTGGGGCCTGCGACGCGTCGCGGCGCCCGCGCAGCAGCCCGAGCCTGCCGTCGCCGCGGACGGCGAGCCGCCGATGCTCGTCGCCTACGCCAGCCAGAGCGGCACCGCAGAAAACCTGGCCCAGCGCAGCGCCGCTGCCCTGCGCAGCGGCGGCGTGCCGGCGCTCGTCAAGGATCTGGCCGAATTGACGCCGCGGCTGCTGCGGCAGTCGCGCCGCGCCTTGTTCGTCGTCGCCACCACCGGCAGCGGCGAGCCGCCGGACCATGCCCGCGCGTTCGTGCGCCGCATGCAGGCCGGCTCGCAGGCCCTCGATCTGCGCTATGGCCTGCTCGCGCTCGGCGACCGCCGCTACGAGCACTTCTGCGGCTTCGGCCGCAGCGTCGGCGACTGGTTGCAACGCAGTGGTGCCGCGCCGCTGTTCGCGCCGATCGATGTCGATTGCGGCGATCCGGTGGCGCTCGGCCAATGGCAGTCGAGAGTCCGCGCGCTCTGCGGTGCGGCCAACGATTCGCTGGCCTGGCATGAGCCCGGCTTCGCGCGCTGGCGCCTCGCAGCGCGGCGCTGCCTGAACCCCGGCAGTGCAGGGCTCGCGAGTTTCCACGTCGAACTCGAAGCGGTCGACGGCGCCGACGCGGTCTGGCAGGCCGGCGACATCGCCGAGATTCGCTTCAGCGACACGGTGCGCGAATACTCGATCGCCAGCATCCCGCCGGACGGCGCGATCCACCTGCTGGTGCGCCAGACGCGGCGCGATGACGGCAGCCTCGGCATCGGCTCGGGCTGGCTGACCGAGCGACTGGCTGAAGGCGAGGAACTCGCGCTGCGCATCCGCAGCAACGCCGGTTTCCACGCGCCGCCCGATGCGCGCCCGCTGCTGCTGATCGGCAACGGCACGGGCCTCGCCGGCCTGCGCGCGCACCTGCGCGCCCGGGTGCGTGCCGGCCAGCATCGCAACTGGCTGATCTTCGGCGAGCGCAACCGGGCGCATGACTACTACCACCGCAACGAGATCGAGGCCTGGCTGGCCGACGGCCGGCTCGAACGCCTCGACCTCGCCTTCTCGCGCGACCCGCCGCGCCGCGTCTACGTCCAGCACCGCCTGCATGCGGCCGCCGAGACGCTGCGTGCCTGGCTCGCCGAAGGCGCGGCGATCTACGTCTGCGGCAGCAGCGTCGGCATGGCGCCCGAGGTCGAAGCGGTGCTGAGCGAGGTGATCGGCGCCGACGCGCTCGACACGCTGGTGGCCGAAGGCCGCTACCGCCGCGACGTCTACTGAAGCGGCGCTGCGACAATCCGCCGCATGCTCCAGTTCGAGATCCTCCAGACCGAAGGCCACGCACGGCGCGGCCGTCTCACGCTCAACCACGGTTCGGTCGAGACGCCGGTCTTCATGCCGGTCGGCACCTATGGCACCGTGAAAGGCGTGGCACCGCAATCGCTCATCGACATGGGCGCGCAGATCATCCTCGGCAACACCTTCCACCTGTGGCTGCGCCCGGGGCTCGAGGTGCTGAAGCAGTTCGGCGGGCTGCATCGCTTCGAAGGCTGGGACCGGCCGATGCTCACCGACAGCGGCGGCTTCCAGGTCTGGTCGCTCGGCGAGATGCGCAAGATCAGCGAAGAAGGCGTCAAGTTCGCGTCGCCGGTCAACGGCGACAAGCTCTTCCTGACGCCCGAGATCAGCATGCAGATCCAGAGCGTGCTGAACAGCGACATCGTGATGCAGTTCGACGAATGCACGCCCTACGAGACGAAGGGTGTCGTGACGAGCGAGGCCGAAGCGCGAAAGTCGATGGAGCTGAGCCTGCGCTGGGCCGCACGCTGCAAGGCCGAGTTCGCGCGCCTGGAGAATCCGAACGCGCTCTTCGGCATTGTGCAGGGCGGCATGTACGAGACGCTGCGCGAGGCCTCGCTGAACGCGCTGGTCGAGATGGATTTCCCCGGCTACGCGGTCGGCGGCGTCAGCGTCGGCGAACCCAAGGAAGAGATGCTGCACATCATGGGCCACACACCGCATCGCTTGCCGGCGCGCAAGCCGCGCTACCTGATGGGCGTCGGCACGCCGGAGGACCTGGTCGACGGCGTGGCCTGCGGCGTCGACATGTTCGATTGCGTGATGCCGACGCGCAATGCACGCAACGGCCATCTGTTCACCCGCTTCGGCGACCTGCGCATCCGCAACGCCCGCTACAAGAGCGACGAGCGTCCGCTCGACGGGACCTGCGCCTGCACCTGCTGCAAAGGCTTCAGCCGCGCCTACCTGCACCACCTCGACCGCTGCGGCGAGATGCTCGGGCCGATGCTGACCAGCGTGCACAACCTGCACTACTACGTGAACCTGATGCGCGAGGTGCGCGAGTCGCTGGACCACGGGCGTTTCGAGGCCTTCCGTCGGCAATTCAAGGCCGATCGCTCGCGCGGCGTGTAGGGCTGCCGCCGATCTCCCCCTTCGGGGCGGAGCCGCGTGCAGCCTCGCTGACTAGATTCCACGGCACCTGCCGCAGCCCGCGGCGTCATCGGAAATCTCGTCATGCCCACATCCCGTCGCCACTTCGTCGTCAGCCTGGCAGCTCTTGCCGCCGCCCTGCAAGGCACTCTCGCCGCACAGCCCGGCGCTCCCGCGCTGCTGCTCGCCAAGGTCTATGAGCAGGGCGTCGACCCGAAGCCTTATCTCGTCAGCGAGAAGTACGACGGTGTGCGTGCCGTCTGGGACGGCCATGTGCTGCGCCATCGCAGCGGGCGCGGGGTCAGCGTGCCGGCCTGGTTCATCGAACGGCTGCCGCCGATCCCGCTCGATGGCGAGCTCTGGCTCGGCCGCGGCCGCTTCGATCAGCTGTCGGGCATCGTGCGCAAGAGCGTGCCGGTCGATGCGGAATGGCGCGAAGTGCGCTACATGATCTTCGAGATGCCGGAAGCAGAGGGAAGCTTCGAGCAGCGCCATCTGCGGCTGCAGCGCACGCTCGCCGATCTGCGGCAGCCGCAGTTGACCGCCGTCGATCAGTCTCGTGTCGGCGATCAGGCCAGCCTGCAGCGCAGGCTCGACGAAGTCGTCGCGGCTGGCGGCGAGGGGCTGGTGCTGCATCGCGCCGATGCGCCATACACCACCGGGCGCAGCGACGTGCTGCTGAAGTTCAAGCCCTTGCGCGATACCGAGGCGGTGGTCGTCGGCCTGGTCCCCGGCCAGGGCAAGTACCTCGGCATGATGGGGGCGCTCGATGTGCAGACGCCTGAAGGGCTGCGCTTCCGGCTCGGCACCGGTTTCTCCGACGAGCAGCGCCGCCATCCGCCGCCGCTCGGCGCCACCGTGAGCTACAGCTATCGCGACCTGACGCCGGCCGGCGTGCCGAGATTCGCGAGTTTCATTGCGGTGCGCGAAGGGCTGTAGCGCGGATCGACGAAGATGCGGCGGTGAAATCGCTGCTGCGCTTGATGAAAACCGCGGGCACCTGGGTGGCCGCTTTGCTGATCCTCTTCGAGGAGTGGGGCTGGGAGCCGTTGGCCCGCCTCGTCGGCCAGCTCGGCCGCTTGCCGTTCTTCGCCTGGCTCGAGCGGCTGATCCAGCGCTTGCCGCCCTACGCCGCGCTGGCGGTGTTCGCGCTGCCGGCGATCGCGCTGTTCCCGATCAAGCTGCTCGCGCTCTTCTGGCTGGCCGAAGGCTATCGGGTGCTGGGGCTGGCGGTGATCGTCATCGCCAAGATCGTCGGCACCGCGATCGTCGCGCGCCTCTACCAGCTGACGCAGGCGCAGCTGCTGAAGCTGCCCTGGTTCGCGGCCTCGCATGCCCGCTGGACGATCTGGAAGGCGCGCATCGTCGCGGTGGTCAGGGCCTCGCCCGCGTGGCAGGCCATCGGTCGCGTGAAGGCGCGTGTGAGGCTTTCCTGGCGCCGGATGCGGCTTCGCTGGCGCCGCTTCACCAGAACGACCACTGGCGAGTGATCAGCACCCACGCGCCGAGCGCGCCGTTGGTGACGGCGTGCGCGATCACCGGCACCCACAAGCGGCCGGTGCGCCGATAAAGCCACGCATAGGCCAGCCCGGCGATCGCGGCGGCCAGCCACAAGGTGTGCGCCAGGACGAAGACGAAAGTCGAGAGCACGATCGGACGCAGGCCAACACGCTGCGGATCGACGCGCTCGAACTGCGCGTCCTGCACCCAGCGCATCAGGAACGATCGCCAGAAGAGCTCCTCCATCAACGGTACCAGCAAGGCCGCGCCGATCCAGCGCAGCGCCGCGAGTGGCCATTGGATCCGGCCGTCGGAATCGACCGGATGGAAGCTGGCGCTGGCTTCGCCGATTTGCATCCACGGCGCATCGAGCCGGATCCAGAGCGCGAAGACAACCAGCCCGACGACGACGGCCAGCAGCAGCTCGCGCGCCGGCGGCCAGGTCTGCGCTGCGAGCTCGCCGTACTCGCGCCAATACCAGGCCAGCAGCGCGCCGACCAGCAGCACGGTCGCGCCGTAGACCCAGCGCCCGTCGAAGCCCCAGGAACCGTCGGCCGGCACCGCGCCGCGCAGCGCGAGCAGCAGCATGAAGAGCGCGAACGGCGCGATCCGCGCCAGCATCGAGCGCGAGACCGTCATGCCCCGAGCAGGCCTTGCACGCGCGCCCGCAAGCCGTCGGGCGAGGCCGCTGCGGCCGGCACCGCCTCGCCGGCGACCAGCGCCACGCTGCTCCACAGGCCGCGGCGGAACGGCTTGGCCATCGCCGTGCCGCGCTCGATGCGCGAGAAGTACGAGCCCCACAGGTTCTTCAGCGCGATCGGAATCACCGGCACCGGATGCGTTTCGAGGATCTTCATCACGCCGCCCTTGAACGGTTGCAGCTCGCCGTCACGAGTGATCCCGCCTTCCGGGAAGATGCCCAGCAGATCGCCCTCGTCGAGCACGCGCCGCGCCTCGGCAAAGGCGGCGTCGTAGGTCTTCG